>Ga0334895_1004105_pt1 | contig 10586 bp, 9 predicted proteins | sample GraSluR3_MG_7_FD_207229 | JGI IMG/M metagenome (GOLD analysis project Ga0334895, IMG submission 207229) | Sludge microbial communities from methane-producing bioreactor in Wageningen University, Netherlands - Granular Sludge_31_05-R3 | ecosystem: Engineered > Bioreactor > Anaerobic > Unclassified... | reverse complement strand
CATGGGTTTATACGAAAGATAACATAACACCAAGCGGTGAGGATTGCGGATGGGTTGACAAAGTGGAAGTTTACGAATCCCTGCCTTCTTTCCCAGAATTGAGCGAAGCATTGGATATTGTAGGCTATGACTTTCATTCCGTTGGTAGCGGACCTTGGAATGTTTGTACGGAAGAATATCATTACGGCGGAAGTTCCGCTCGCAGCGGAAATATTACTCATAACCAATCCTCTTCAATGTCGTTTACTTTTACCGGTGTCGGGCTTTCTTTTTACTGGAAAGTAAGCAGCGAAAGTTTGTACGACAAGTTAATAGTTAAAGTAAACGGGGTGGAAAAATATAATATAAGCGGAGAGGTCGACTGGACGCGAGTGATAATAGATGATTTGGAATACGGGGAACATACGGTAACATGGGTTTATGAAAAAGACGGATCGGTATCAAGCGGTGAGGATTGCGGATGGGTTGACAAAGTGGAAGTTTACGAATCCCCGCCTTCTTTCCCAGAATTGAGCGAAGCATTGGATATTGTAGGCTATGACTTTCATTCCGTTGGTAGCGGGCCTTGGAATGTTTGTACGGAAGAATATCATTACGGCGGAAGTTCCGCCCGCAGCGGAAATATTGCTCATAACCAATCCTCTTCAATGTCGTTTACTTTTACCGGTGTCGGGCTTTCTTTTTACTGGAAAGTAAGCAGCCGATTGAATTCCCACAAGTTAATAGTTAAAGTAAACGGGGTGGAAAAATATAATATAAGCGGAGAGGTCGACTGGACGCGAGTGATAATAGATGATTTGGAATACGGGGAGCATACGGTAACATGGGTTTATACGAAAGATAACATAACACCAAGCGGTGAGGATTGCGGATGGGTTGACAAAGTGGAAGTTTACGAATCCCCGCCTTCTTTCCCCGAATTGTGTGAAGCATTGGATATTGAGGGCTATGATGTATATTCAAGCGGCTATGCATTTTGGTTTACAGATACGGATGAATATCATTACGGCGGAAGTTCCGCTCGCAGCGGAAATATTGCTCATAACCAATCCTCTTCAATGTCGTTTACTTTTACCGGTGTCGGGCTTTCTTTTTACTGGAAAGTAAGCAGCGAAAGTTTGCACGACAAGTTAATAGTTAAAATAAACGGGGTGGAAAAATATAATATCAGCGGAGAGGTCGGCTGGACGCGAGTGATAATAGATGATTTGGAATACGGGGAACATACGGTAACATGGGTTTATGAAAAAGACGGATCGGTATCAAGCGGTGAGGATTGCGGATGGGTTGACAAGGTGGAAATAATCAGCGAATAAAGGTTAAGTAAAAAGACTGCCCCGATAAAGGCAGTCTTTTTTAAATCTAATCGACAAACCTTTAACTACACAAGCGAGGTTAAAATGGATAAAACAAATTTCGGTATTACCGAACTGATGGAGGTTTCCAATACCGGTAATCTTCCAAGGGTTAAGGAGTTGATTTTATCGGGTGTTGATATTAACGAAACGGACAAATACGGGGGAACTGCGCTTATTGTTGCCTGCGAAAGCGGACAGCTTGAGGTCGTAAAAGAATTGGCAGGGGCGGGCGCCGATATTAACATAAGGGATAACAGCGGAAGAACCGCGTTAGGCGTTGCTGTTGAGATGGAATACGCGGAAATTGCCGATTATCTCAAGTCCATCGGCGCTAAGATTTGAAACGGTATATTAAGTCAAGTCTTTTGGGGGATTCTTATTTAATTTGGTATTAATTACCGTTTACGGGACGGGGATTCCGCCTATTACTTGTCTTACTATTCTTACCGTATAAATTCAAGGTCTATACCGAAAACCGTATCTTCGGTAAAATAAATTGGAGCCCTGTCCTTAGCTTCGGGAACAGTCCTGTCCTTGGCGTAATAACCGAGTTTTTGATAGCCGAGCCGTTCAAGACGTGAGGAGAAATAATAAATTCGGAACTCCAACTCGCGGTCGTTTTCATCAACGTCAATATGGTAAGAAGCCGAGCTTTCCCCTTCGGGAATATACACCCTGTCATAATAGCGAAATCTATCCCTGCCGCGGTATCCGGTTAATTCTACCGAAATATAAACCCCGCCGCTCGGCGCGCTTTCATTACGCGGAAAGCCGACCTTACCCTGCATATAAATTTTTCCCGGAATAAGGGTAAAATCCGCCCCCGTAATATCATCAAAATCCAACGGGAAATCCTCGGCATTATGCAATCCCAGCACAAGTTTATTAACCGAATAAAACGCCTCTTTAGCATAAGTTTGACTGCTATCGGTAGTAACGCGCGCTTTGACAACGGGTTTATCGGATGTATCACGCGGGATAGAGGTTATATAAAATGCCGACTGTTCACCTTCCGGGATATGAAAACGGTTGCCGTTGACATCGCCGAGAATCCCGCCCTGTGGGGCAACCTGCCCTTTCGGTAAGCTGATTGTTCCCATAACGCGGAGTTTTTTATCGCAACGGAGCAAATCCTTGTTTACATAATCGCTTCCTTTAAAAACGAAATGCTTAGGCGCCGGGGGATACTGCTCCCCGCTGTCTAAAATATGTCCCGCGCCTTTTTGAGTATCAATATTCTGCTCATCGGAAAGAAGAAACCATCCGTATTGACGCCAATTACTTTTTACCGCGCACCATGTAGGGTCGATATTATAATAATCGCCGTGAAGATTTACCTTGACCCAGAGATGTCCTTTTTTTCGCACAACGACAAAACTGTCGAGACCCGCCGCCTTGAACAAAGCATGCAATCCCCGTGCAAAACCGACACAGTCCGCCTGATTGTGAAGAAGCGCCGTATAAGCATCGGTTTTACCATCCAACTTCCCATAAGTAACGCGGTCGGTGATATACTCATGCAAAACCAGAACCTTTTCAAAATCCGTCATCCGCGGTTTTATAACCCTCGCGACAATCTCCATCGCCTTTTTATCGGCTATCGCATCACGTTCCGCCCGGCTTTGCGCAAACGTTGCAGTAACGGCAACCACCGACAGAAAAACACAAAACACGCTTTTTCGGATATAATATCTTATCATAATGCCCCCCTGAGGTTTATTTTACCGAATTTTTGTAAGTAATAAAATAATAGATTCCGTATCAAACAACGATATATTATTTTGATAATGAAAAAAACGCAAGAAATATATGTGCGAATTGAAGAAAACGGCTTGTCAAAACTTAAAAATTTATCGAATGCTAAAGCAATAGTATCTTTAGAACAGGTCTGATTTTATTAGCCAATATCCGCAACTAATCCGTATTTTCCAAAACCACCGTCGCCACGGCTACGAGGTTATTATGCGAAAGGCTGAGATGGATTTTAGGCGACCCGATTTCTTTCCATTGCTCGCGGGTTTCACCGTGCAGACGAATTTCGGGCTTGCCGTTCTCGGTATTATACACCTCTATTTGTGCAAACCGTATCACCCCGAAGCCCATAGCCTTATAAAACGCCTCTTTCGCGCTAAACCTTGCCGCAAGATGGGTAAACGGGTTGCTGAAACGGTATGAGTAATCAAGTTCCGCTTGCGTAAAAATCCGTTTTATTACTTTTTCGCTGTGTTTCTCCACAACCTTCATCACCCTTTCTATCTCTATTACATCCACGCCTATCCCGCATATCATATATGTTTCCTTAAGTAAAATGATAAATATTATATAACAAAATTTTTTTTTATTCAAATTCATAGATGGACAATAACGACACGGGAACAAAGGCTTGGCGCTGTTTTTTTTGTGTCATTCTGATTATACCCTCGTCAGTCTAACCACTAAAGAATCTCCGTCGATTGCAAAAAAGACAAAACAACCCGATACTCCGAATTTCACCGATTTTTTTGCGTCATAATGACACATCTTTGAAATTTTTGATTTTCAAAATGATTAATTAATTCTATACCCTAAAAGAAATTATAAAAACGGGCAAATGGCACGCCCCTTGCAAATATACATACGAATTGTAAATTTCGATTAGGAGGCTTAAAATGTCCAACGTATTAAACAATATCCCGAAATCGGCAAACTTGGAATTTGTCGAAAGATTTTTATCAAAAAATTCAATCTCTATGTATCTAAAAGAAATAGACAAATTCCCCCTGCTTTCACGGGAAGAAGAAATAGAACTTGCCGAAAAAGCAGACAAAGGAGATAAACAAGCCAAAGAAAAACTCATAGTATCAAACCTTCGCTTTGTGGTATCAATCGCGAAAAAATATCAGGGAAACGGCGTTCCGTTATCCGACCTCATAAGCGAGGGTAACCTCGGCTTGATTACCGCAGTTGATAAATTCGACTACACCCGCGGTTTCCATTTTATATCTTACGCCGTGTGGTGGATAAAACAATCCATTATGAAGGCTATTTCGGAGAAATCAAGGATGGTAAGGCTCCCGATGAACCGCGCTAATGAACTTGTGCAAATCGGAAAATTTATAGACCGATACACAAAAAAGCACGGCAGCAAACCATCCAACGATATAATCGCAGGAGAACTCTCTATGAACAAAAGCGAAATACGAAAGCTCCTTGATATATCCTCCTCGCAATCCTCAATAGAAGATTTAAGCTACGACGACACCGACTCGGGAGAAATCGCATTCAGCGAAAATATTTTTGCAAATGAGGATAATTTGCCCGAAAACTTCGCGATTTTCTCAAGCCTTCAGGAAAATATAGACAAAATACTTTCAAAGCTCTCCGAACGCGAAAGGGTAATTATAGAACACAGGTTCGGGCTTAACGGCAAAGAACCGCAGTCTCTGAGCAAAATCGGGGCTAAGATGAACCTCACAAAGGAACGCATAAGACAAATTGAGAAGTCCGCAATGGAACAAATACGTCATAGCGATGAAAGCCGTTCGCTTTTCGCTTATATGACATAGGGAAACGTTTCCCGAGTTTCGGGCGAAGCGAGGAGTATTGAGGCAGCATAAGGTCGTTGAACGCATTTACATTTTAATCAATTAAACGGTTAAACCTCTTGATGAAACATAAGATTTGGTAAAAGGGATTTCAAGACGGGCTATCGTTACCCCGTCCTGACTGCCTATGCGAAAAAGGTCAGGGTCTAAACCCCCGCTTCTAAGCAAAAGTATGATAAGCGCGATACCCATACCCGCCCCCTCGTTATCATCATCCATCTCATTCTTGTATAAATCCAAAAAGCTGGATGTGTGAGCCATCGCAAGACGAAGTTTCATTCTGATACGGGTATCTTCTATTTCTATAATCTCGGTATTATTGATAAGCTCGATTTTCACCCCGGTATCGCTATACTGCATATTGAATATAACCCATAGGTCATTTGAGCGCAAATCGCCGAAATATTTTTCATATTCGCCCTTTTCAAGCATCCCCTTAAATTTCGTAAGCCCCATCACGTATTGTCCCATATTGTTAATATCATAATTGAGATTCTGGAAAAAGACACGTTTAACATTTGCTTTAGTAGCGTTAATTACCAATTCCTTTACGCATCCGTAAATCAAATCCGAAAGTTCGGTCTTATAATATTTTTGAAGCACTTTATCTATCGAAAATTTTATGAGTTCATTGGTTTGAGCGTCATTTTCATAAAAGATTATCTGCACCGCCTTATTATCGGATATTAATTTTTTTACCGTTTCTCTATCCATAATCCCGCCCCTAAAAAAATTAAATAAGATAACATTATATATCCGTTTTTAAAAAAGCACAACTTGAGATTTGATATAATTTTTGCATTATATTCAAGAAGTCTTTTTTAAAACTTCCAAAATCCCTCCCCCTCAAAACAAAAAATTAGTTGTAAAATTCCCCGCAATGGGTTAGAATATATCATAAGGCGGTTTTATGGAAAAAATAAATAAATTTTTCGGTTTGACGGTTTTGGGATTGTCTATCGCGGTTTTGCCGTTTTGCACGGGAAAGGAAATCCGTCCTCAGGACGACAACGTCCTTTACTGGAATTTGCGCTCTCCCCTGACTATCCGGCTTGACGGGAATTTCAACAACGGAAATTCCAACTACTCCGCTATAATCAAAGACGGCGATATCGAGATTGAACTTTCAAATGTCGCTCTTGTGTTTAACAATACAAATCTCGTAATAAGCGTGTTTTTTTCAAACGACAACGTCCCGCAGTTAAGCGAGACATTTAACCTGCATATAAAATCCGAGCAGCGTCTAAGGGATATAGCAAGGTTTCAAGTTGTCCAACGTCATTCATTCCCACATATTGCGGTAATAACTAAAACCCCGTCAATACACCGCGGAGGCAGCGGCGTTGTGGTTTTTGAGGCGCGTGATGAAGTTTTGGATAGCGTAATTGTCCGCGATAACCACGGCAACCGGTTTTTCCCCGTGCCTATGGCGCGTGAGGGTTACTACATGTGTATGGTCGGATGGCACGTCGGGTTTGATAAATTTGACGCTTACATAATCGCCAAAGACCGCGCCGGAAACGCATCCACTAACAGGATTGATTTTGAAAAAACCGATAAATCTTATCCCGTCAGACGGCTTCAGGTGCAACCGACTTTCGCTCAGGAGAAAGCCGAGGAATTGGGCGTAACGGATTTACCCGATGATGAACAGGAGAAATATCAGGCGGTTACCCGCGCGATGGCTCAAACACGACGCGTAAGTATCTATGAAATCACCTCGCGTCCGGTTGAGGGAATTTTCAAGGAAGTGGAGTTTCTATCATTTGACCCTCTGAAAAACCATCGCGTAACCTCAGGCTTCGGATTACTCAGGCGCTATATGTATCAGGGAAAACAGGTAAGGCAGTCTTACCATCTCGGTATCGACCTTGCAAGCACGCTTCAAGCTCCTCTTGTTGTCGGCAATGACGGAACGGTTATTTTCGCGGGATACAACGGCGGTTTCGGTAATACTATTGTCGTTGACCACGGGCTTGGAATCTATTCACTATATTCTCACTGCACAACACTTAATTTTAAAGAGGGAGACCTTGTCAAACGCGGAGACGTTATCGCCACTACGGGAACCACAGGCTACGCAACAGGCGACCACGTCCATTTCTCAATTATCATCAACGGGGTTTACGTTGACCCGTCCGACTGGATGGATGATACGTGGATTAGCTCAAACATTATCGAGGTGATTGAGCGCGCAAGCCGTATAATTATGCTTTACCCTGAAACTTAGCTTGAAAAAAATCTATACTTATAGTATAATTATATACTTCAAAGTTTTATGAGGTTGCTTTTTGAAAACCGTTTTTTTGTTATGGGGTCTTGTGGCATCAAGTCTTGTTTTTGCGACTTCCTGCGGGTTAAGAAATGAAATCAGGCGCGAGGCGATGTCTCCCGCACAGGTTGATACAGGTTATTATGCACCGTCTTTGCCCGTGCGCGGTAATTTTGTTTATTGGAATTTAAAATCGTCAATCCGCATTAACGTTTACGGGCGGTTCAGGGCTAACCGCCTGCCTGAGTTTTACTCTCATCTTTTGGACGGCAATCAGGAATTGCCTCTACATACCGAGGTGATTTACGAAACCCCTACCAACATTGTGATAGAAATTCGCTATCCCGAAAAGGCTCTGTATCCTCAGAAAGAAAAATTCTATGTCAGGATAGTTTCTCCCAACGTGGAAACGGTGATTCTACCTCAGCGTCGGGGTGAAGCGGAAATAAATGCCGCCGAATATTCCGAGATGTGGCTTACGATAAAACCCGATTACCTCCCTCCTTATACTTCAATAGTAGCGCATTCCCCGTCTATAACAAGGGGAGGTTCGGCGCTTGTTATATTTGAGGCACGTGATGAGAAAATCGAGTCGGTTGAAATAGTGGACAATCGCGGGAAAATATTTGTCCCCAAGCCGTTTGTAAAGGACGGTTATTACGCCTCGCTTATAGGATGGTATATTGCGCACGAGGAATTTCAGGCATGGATAATTGCCCGCGACCAGGCGGGAAACGTGTCCTCAAACCGTATTCATATAGAAACCCGCCCCAGAGAACTCAGGGAACTTAATTACCGTTTCAGCAGGGCTTATCCCGGGGGGCCTATCGGCTCGCTTCGTATAGAAGACCAGAATATGTCAACCGACCCCGTGAATAATCATATAATCCGCGCTAATGAACGCGAATGGTTTTTAAACAACAGGACGCGGGGACGTAATATCAGTATGTCGTGGCTCGCATCTTTTCCGCCGCAGTCGGTTATGACAAACTATAACATAGGCGCGTTTGACCCATTAGGTCAATACAGGATAACCGCAGAGTTCGGGCAAATACGAAACTATCATTATCGCGGAGGGGTTGTCAGAAGGGCGTATCATCTCGGCAAGGATATGTCGTATTATCAAAAGATGCCGATAACCAACTCAAATCCCGGCGTTGTTTTGTTTGCCGCGCCTAACGGGGCTTACGGGAATACCGTTTTAATCGACCACGGTTTCGGGCTTCACTCGCTTCATTCTCATTGCTCGGATATGTATGTAAGACCGGGGGATATAGTCGGCGAAGGTTATTTTATCGCCCGAACCGGAACTACCGGATTGGTTACGGGAGACCATCTCCATTTCGGGATGCTTGTTCAGGGGGTTTATATTGCTCCGTCCGAATGGATGGATAACGAGTGGATTAATCGTAATATTTCGCAGGTCATTGAGTTGGCTCATCGGGCGTTATTTCTTCGCCCTGATGATTAATACGGGTCAAAATCCAATTCTTCAAATTCTTCGGGTTTAGTCCTTTCCCATCTGGGATGCAACAATGAAAACCACTGTTCGGGATATTTTCTTATATAACCCTCGTATTTTTTATTAATCCACGTCATAACCCGCTTGTTATCCTCCTCAACGTTACCGCTTGCTTCAAAGGATACCGGTTCCTCCATATTAAAGATATACTTGCGTTTTGAGTGGTCGTAAATACTATAGCACATCATAATAGGCGCACCGAACTTGAAATGGAACTTCGCGGGACCATCCGCCGTAGCGCTCGGCATATCGAAAAACGGGACAAAAATCGGCTTAAAATAATAAGTCTGGTCAACAAGAAGCGCAATCGTTCCTCCGCCCCTTAGATGTTTCGCTATGTTTTTTATCTCGGAAATCTCGTTATAAAAGACTTTTATCTTACCCTTTTTGGCGCGAATATTTTTAAGCCATCTGTCGGTGTAAGGGTTAAACTGACGGTTTATAATTACCGCAAGGTCAACACCCCGTTTAGCGGATATGCTCCCGAACCATTCCCAGTTGCCGAGATGGAGCGTTACAACTATAAGTCCTTTCCCTTGAGCGGTGGCTCGTTCGACAGCCTCAAAATTGATATATTCGGCATATTTATTATAATTTTTGGAAGTTATCTGCCCGACTTTCATATATTCAATACCGAAACGCGCAATATTACGGTATAGCTCCCTTACTATCCTGTCTTTTTCCTCTTGTGAAAGCGGATTGTCTTTATAGATTATATCCAAGTTGTAATAAGCCCATTTTTTATCGCGGGTATTGAGATGAAACCCAAGCCATCCTACAAAACGACTCCAAAGCGGAAGCATAAATCTCGGCGTAAGCCCGATTAAAAATCCTAAAGGAACTACGAAAATATATTCAATAATATAGAGTATTCTGTCTTTTACGGTTATTTTACGTTTTCCCAATTCGATTTATCCTTTCGGTTCATTTTTCCGAAGCCATAGTGCGAAACTTGAGTCTTGCGGTATTGGATGAGTGGTCGCTTTCCCGTTCCTTTACCGTAATAAGCAGGACAGCCGTCCCTTTTTTCAACGTATCTCTCCCGATAAGCGGTATAGTTATTTCACGGGAAGAATTAGCCGGTATATCTTCAATAGACGGTATGGTATATACTATTTCATCTGCGCCGCGCCTTTTATCAATAATAATTCTAAGGTTACGTGCAGGACCCTTGCCGGAATTTTCTATATTGAGTTTAATACTTGCCCGTTCTCCCGCCTCCAGTGTATCATCCTCTCCGATTTCCGTCTCTGCGGATATTCTAATTCTCGGCGGCTTGTAATTGATATTTTCTATCATCATAGAAGCAAGCCTGTGAGGCGCGGAAGCCTCCGAACCCGTTACCCCCGGCATATCATCTACCGGTGTCTGTAAAACCCGGGTAAAATATTCAATCGCCTGTTGTGGGCGTTTTCGTTGATAATTTATATACCCCAATTCGTATCTTGCCCACGCGACATTGATATGGTCTTCGGGGAAAAGCTCAATTAAATTTTCGTAGTAGTAGGTTGCCCCATCATAATCATAGTTGACATATCTGTCCGCGCCAAGTTCAAGAAGCCTTTGCGAGGTCAGATTTTCCAAATCATTTACACGGGTTACGGGTCTGCGCCCGCAAGAAGACAGTATCAAACCAAGCGCCAATAGTATTGCAAATTTATATCTCATAGAAAACTCCTGCCGATATTTTAATATTTATTATATCCTACGAATCGAAATAAATCAAGGCAATGCAAAAAGACTTCCGTCAAGCTTAAATTGCCCTTGTTTAATCATAATATCAGGCTTATCTCAATATGTTGTATTAAATTTAAAATGTCACAGTTTATGCAAATAGAAATGTCACACCA
>Ga0334895_1004102_pt1 | contig 10588 bp, 7 predicted proteins | sample GraSluR3_MG_7_FD_207229 | JGI IMG/M metagenome (GOLD analysis project Ga0334895, IMG submission 207229) | Sludge microbial communities from methane-producing bioreactor in Wageningen University, Netherlands - Granular Sludge_31_05-R3 | ecosystem: Engineered > Bioreactor > Anaerobic > Unclassified... | reverse complement strand
CTGGAGGATTGCCACGTGGATTGGGAGCGCACCCGTGCGTGGGCATCGGGCGGCTACTATGCGCGGGTGTTCCTCAATGTGGCCGGCCGCGAGCCGCAAGGCGTCGTGCCCATGGCGCAGTACGCCCAGTTCCGCGACAAGCTAGCAGCCGAGCTTCAGGCGACCACCGATCACCAGGGCCAACCCATGGGAACCCGCGCCTTCCGCCCCGAGGACGTCTACCGCCATGTGAACAAGATCCCGCCCGACCTGATCGTCTACCTGGGCAATCTCGCCTGGCGCTCCGTTGGCTCGGTTGGGCACGGCACCGTGCATGTCTTTGAGAACGACACCGGACCCGACGATGCCAACCACGCCCAGAACGGCCTCTACATCGCCACAGGTGGACATCCTAGCCCTGAGCCAACGCCACGCACCTGGCGAGCTGTCGCGCCTTCCATCCTCGAGAGCCTGGGCATCACCGCGCCCGAGTGGATGGGAGCAGAGCGCCTGTGAGCGTTCCATGGGGCGCACTTGAGCGCACAGGCCCCCGCTTGTAAAATGCGGCACACATGGCACCGCAGAATGAGGGAAGGCACGCGTTATGTTTCGTCGCCATAGCGTCAACTATGCCATCCTCTCGCTGGTCATGGATCTCGTCATGGCCTTGGCGGCGTTGCTACTCGCCTGGCTGATACGCCCGAACTGGCCTTGGGCCATCGCGCTCCCCCGCGAGGGCCTGATGCCGCCATTCTTCTGGTGGTTGGTGCCGGTCTCCTGGTTGCTGGTAGGCCTGGCGCTAGGCATCTATGATCCCTCCCGCACGGCCACCTACCGTCAGCAGTTCGCCAACGTCACCCGAGCTTCCTTGTTCTGCGGCCTCATCCTTGCGGGCCTGGTCTATCTGACCTATCGCCAGACCTCGCGCTGGCTCTTGGTCATCATCGTGGCCCTGCTGTGGGGCCTCATGGTCGGCTGGCGATTCATCGCCATGGCCACCCAGAAGAGGTACCGCAAGAACGGCGAGATCGCTCGCGTGGTCATCGTCGGGGCTGGCGTGCTAGGGAGAGAGGTGGCCGGTCGCCTTCAGGAACATGCCTGGCGCGGGCTGGAGCTGGTGGGCTATCTCGATGATGACCCCTCCAAAGCCTCGGACGAGGTGCGCATCCTGGGATCACTCGACGCCATCACCGCCGTCGTCAAGGAGCACCAGATCAACGAGGTTGTCGTGACGCTACCGCTACGCGCCTGGGAGCGCCTCAGCCAAGCGGTGGCATCCCTTCACACCCTGCCCGTGCATGTGCGCATCGTGCCGGACTATTTCTCGCTGGCGCTCCACAAAGCCGACTTTGAAGAGTTCGCCGGCGTGCCCATGATCGACGTGCGGGCCCCCGCCTTGAGCGACTATCAGCGCCTCATCAAGCGTTGTTTCGATCTCGCCGTCGGTGGCGTCGCCTTTCTGCTGAGCCTACCCTTTCTCGGCGTGATCGCGCTGGCCATCAAGCTGGATTCGCCCGGCCCCGTGCTCTTTCGGCAGCAGCGGGTGGGAGAGAACGGCCACCTGTTTGGCATGCTCAAGTTCCGCTCCATGCACGCAGGCGCCGAGCAACAGCTGGAGCCGATGGCTGACGCCACCACAGAAGATCCTGCCGTGTACAAACGGGCCGATGATCCACGGGTGACCAGGATTGGCAGGTTCCTCCGCCGCACCAGCCTGGACGAGACCCCACAGCTCATCAACGTCCTCAAAGGAGAGATGAGCCTGGTGGGCCCCCGTCCCGAGCTTCCCTGGCTCGTCGAAAAGTACGAGCTCTGGCAGCGCAAACGCTTCACCGTGCCACAAGGCATGACGGGATGGTGGCAGATCAACGGCCGCAGCGATCGCCCCATGTATTACAACACCCAAGATGATCTCTACTATGTCCAGAACTATTCGCTGCTGCTGGATCTACGCATCCTCCTTCTCACCATCCCCAAAGTCCTCCGGGGCGAGGGCGCTTACTAGGGGCTCGCAGCAATCCGATCCAGCGTCGTGATCGCAGATCCCTCCCGGGCGCGCATCCTAGCCGAACAAGGCGGAGCCCGTTCACGCGCAAGCCCTTGCATTGCACTGCACGCCGCGTACACTGGTGGCAGTGCAACCCAGGACTGATAGAACCGTATAGCGGGCAGGTTGCGTTGCTCTCGATGTGGCTAGCAGGAGGCGAGGACAAGATGGTGGACGATCTTACAGAACGGATTCAGGCGTCGCGCAACAAGGTCGAGGAACTCCTCGCCAAGATACCGGGTTACAAGGGCTACAAACAAAAAGAGACGCGTCGCGAAGCTGACAAGCTGCTGCGCATGCACATCGCCCGCGAGTACGAGGCGCCGCTCCGCCGCGTCACGGCCCTGCAGCGAGATCTCAGCGATGCGGGCGAACTACGCCTGGTGTTCCAACTGGACCGCGCCGTGGTCAAGCTGCAGATGCTGGCCGATCGGATCAAGACCGCTAGCTATGGCTATGCCGGCCTTTTTGACGCTATCAAGGTCGATGAAGAGGCGCTGGATGCGCTCTATGCCTTTGACCTCGCCATGTTGGATGGCGTCAGCCAGGTCAATGACGCGTTGGATACCCTCGCCTCAGCTGGGGGCGATTCGGACGCCCTGGCGTCTGGGGTCCAGGCGTTGGTCAGCTTGCTGGATGAGCTCAACAACACCTTTAGCAAGCGGCAGGATGTGATCCTCGCATAGAACGCGCGATACACTCGCCTAGGAGGTAGTGATGGCCAGAATTCTTGATGTCATCGAGTGCCCAGATCTTGGGCCACAGGAGCTAGTGCGGCGCGTTCCCGAGCGCGGCGCAGGGGATTTCCGCCTCGGATCCCAGCTCATCGTCCGCGAGGGACAGACCGCGATCTTTTTCCGCGATGGCAAGGCGCTGGATAGCTTTGGCCCGGGGCGCCACACCATCACCACCGCTAATATCCCCCTCCTTTCGCAGCTTGTCTCTGGCATCTTTAGTGGCAACACCCCCTTTACCGCTGAGGCTTACTTTGTCTCCACACGAGACATGGTCGACCAGCGCTGGGGCACGCCCGAGCCGATCACCCTGCGCGACGAGGTGCTCCGCTTTGTGCGGCTGCGCGCCCACGGCACCTACAACATGGCCGTGGCCGAGCCGCAGCGCTTTGTCGGCCAGATCGTCGGCGCCCGTGGTTACTATAGCTCCAACGATATCGCCAACTATCTGCGGAGCATGATCATCAACCGCCTCACCGACCTCCTCGGGGAGAACACAAAGTCCATCTTGGACCTCCCCTCCATGTTCGAGGAGATCTCGGCGGCGGTCAAAGCCAAGCTGGCCGACGACTTTGCGGCCGTCGGGCTTTCGCTCAAGCAGCTCTATATCCTCTCGGTGAGCCCCACCGAAGAGACGGCCGCCGCCATCGACGAGGCCGCCTCCATGGGCGCCATCGGCAACATGGATGCCTATGTCAAGTTCAAGGCCGCCCGGGCCATGGGCGACGCGGCCACGGCCGAGGGTGGCGCCGGGGGCGCCGCCCAAACCGGCATGGGCCTAGGAGCGGGGCTCGCCATGGGCCAGGTGATGAGCGGCGCCTTTACCGGCGGGGGTCAGGGTGCCGCGGCGGCGCCGGCCCAGGTGGTCAAGGTTCGTTGCCCCAAGTGCGGCCACCTCAATCCCGAAACAGCCAAGTTCTGCGCCGAGTGTGGCGCCAACCTGGCGGGGACCGTCAACTGCCCCGAGTGCAACGCCGAGAACCCGCCCAGCGCCAAGTTCTGCAACTCTTGCGGGCACAAGCTCGGCTGATAGCCACACCGTCTGCGTCAGAAAGGGCACGGCCTCACAGCCGTGCCCTTTGCGCGTCCAGGCCCTGATAAGTTGCGGCCCTGCCGCCTCCATGCTACCATGCCGCCGTCGACCTTGCCACAGATGAACGTGACGCGCTCTGGGAGGCCCACCGATGCATGACCCCCTTGGCGACGGCGTGTACACCCTGCCACCGCGAGACCAGATGGACGAACACGCGCGCCGCCTCCGCGACACCTACGCCATCCGCCCCACTGATCGCTTGATCCGCCGCGAGTTTGGTTTCTACTCGCTCGAGGCCTGGCAAGACCAGGGCCTCTCGCACGAGCGACCACTCGCAGAAGAGTTCACGTACGACCCCCCCGGCTACCACGCCCTGGGAGAGCTCGGCTGGTGCGAGGCCGCTTTTGAGCCCGTGTTCGAAACCAAGGTCATTGAGGACCGCGGCGACTATGAGCTCGAGCAGGACCACGCGGGTCGGCACGTGCTCTATTTCAAGGGACGTCGCAGCGGGTTCATGCCCGAGTACGTCGCCCATCCCGTGGAAGGCTTGGCCTCGTGGGAGCGCGACGTCGTCTGGCGGATGGATCCCACCTCACCCGCGCGCTATGCCGATCTGGAGCCCCGCATGGCCACCGCCCGAGATGCCGCCCGCCGCGGCCTGATGATCTCTCAGCGGGTCATCGGCGGCTATATGTACCTACGCAGCCTCATCGGACCAGAGCTGCTCCTGTACGCCTTTCACGATCAGCCGGACCTCGTACACGCCTGCATGCAGGCTTGGCTCGCCTTGGCCGATGCCGTCATCGCCAAGCATCAGGAACACGTCACCCTGGACGAGCTCTTTTTGGCCGAGGACATCTGCTACAATGGCGGGTCACTGATCTCGCCACGGATGATGCGCACCTTCTTGTTGCCCTACTATCAACAGTTGATCGACAATACTCGCCGTCGCCAGCTCGATCCCACCAGGCATCTGTATATCCAGATCGACACCGACGGCAACGCCTTGCCCGTGATTCGCCTCTACCAAGAGATCGGCATGGACGCCATGAGCCCCTTTGAGGTGGCCGCGGGATGTGACGTGGTCGAGGTCGGCCAGCGCTACCCCGAGCTGGCCATCTTTGGCGGCATCGACAAGCGTGTGCTGGCCCAGGGGCGCGCGGCCATCGATGCGCACCTGGAGCGCATCATCCCTGCCATGCGTCAGCGCGGCGGCTATATCCCCACCTGTGACCACGGCGTCCCGGCCGAGGTGCCCCTCGAGGACTATCGTTACTATCGCCAGCGATGTATCGAGCTCGGCGGCTAGCCTTGCTGACCACCCAGGAGGACCAGATGACGGATCTGCGTGTCGGCTCGGGCCCGTTCGGCGGGCCGCTCTCCACCCGCGAGCGGTTCAACCGTTTCATGCACTTTCAGCAGGTGGATTGCATCCCCAGCTACGAGTTCGGTTACTGGGACGAACTCAAAGAGGACTGGATGGCTGAGGGGCACCTGCCGCCCTCTCTGCGGCGAGAGAACGGCTCGATCCCCGATCAGGCCGTGGAAGAGTACTTTGGCATCGAGCAGTTCCAGCATGTGGGCGCCTACATTGGCGCCTACCCGCGACGAGAGGCCCAGATCATCTCTCGAGACGAGAACAAGGTCGTTTTTCGTGATGGGCTGGGAGTGCTGGTGCAAGAGGTCACCGAGGGCACTCGCACCATCCCCCACTTTCTCGAGTTCCCCATCCGTGACCGCGCCACCTGGGAGGCCTTTCGCGACGAGTTCCTCGATCCGCACCATCCCGCGCGGGTGGTCGCAGAGGCCACCCAGGCCGCCATGCTCCATGCAAGCCGCGCCGCCAATCTGCCCGTCGTGGTGGGGTTCGGATCGTTCATTGGCTGGATCCGCGACTGGATCGGCTTTGAGAGCTTGGCCTATCTCTCCGTCGACGACCCTGACCTCGTCGAAGAGATGGTCGCGCATCTCTCGCAGATGCTGCTGATCCTGCTGCCGCCCGCCCTGGAGCGCTACCAGATCGATGTGGCTGCCGGCTGGGAGGACATTGCCTTCAATAGCGGCCCGCTCCTGAGCCCCCGTTTCTTTCGGGATCGGATCATACCGCACATGCGGCCCGTCATGCGCCTGCTACAGCAACACGGCATCGACGTGATCTTTACCGATTGCGACGGCAACATCAACACGCTCGTCCCCCTCTGGCTCGACGTTGGCCTGAACTGCATGTTCCCACTCGAGGTGAACGCGGGGAACGACCCCATCGCCTTGCGGCAGCGCTATGGCCGCGACCTGCTCATCATGGGCGGCTTTGACAAGTTCGCACTGCACGAGGGGCGCGAGGCCATCCTGCGCGAGCTCAAACGGCTAGAGCCCGCCGTCATCGAGGGTGGATTCATCCCCCACGTGGATCATCGCTGCCCCGCCCAGGTGGCCTGGGACGATTATTGCTACTATATCTGGGAAAAGTGCCACATGTTGGGCTGGCCCGAGGAACGTATCCGTCAGGCGCCCGCCTTTCACCACTGGAAGCCCTAGCGTGTCGAAGGGGGCGCTGACGACGCCAGCGCCCCCTTCCGCGATGCAACCCGTGGTCAACGCATGATACCCTGCGTGAGATCCCCAAAGGCTGGCCACCCAAGCTCTGGGTAAAAGCGATGCCCGCCCTCGCCGACCACCAGGCGGCAGCGGTCCCCTGCCCCATACCGATCATAGATCGCCTGGATGGTCGCGAACGTCTCGCGCACCCCCTCCAGCGGAAAGATCGGGTCCTCCCGGCCAGCCACCACCACCAGAGGGCGTGGCGCGATCAGCACCGCCAGATCGCCCATCTCGAAATGGTTCAGGATGCCCGGCACATAGTTGCAGGCGCAGTGATCGATAGACGCCAGCGAGTGACGGAAGGTGCACACATAGCAGGAAGGCATAGCCGCACATAGCCGCTCCTCCACGCACGCGGCAAAGAGCGTGGTGGTTCCCCCGCCCGAGTTGCCCATACAGGCCACCCGCGAGCTATCCACCTCGCCAAAACTGGCCAACGCGTCGATGGCCCGCGAGACGTCCCACACCCGCTCGCCCACCAGGGTGCGCCCCAGCATGAGGGCCACCATGCTGGCGTGATGGCAGCCGCGCCCCAGCGAGACCACCTTGTCCGGCCGCTGATCGCGGCGCTCGCCAAAGCTGCGCTGCTCCATCACCAACGCGGCATAGCCCTGGCGCACCGCCTGCAAGCCAAAGTCACGTCCGCCCGCGATGCTCTGCTCGTCGCCCGGATACTTGGCGCGGCCCAACGAGATATGCATGCCCGTTGAATGTCCCTGCAGGCAGATTATCACCGGATGAGGCTCATCTCCCTTCCGGGGAACCAGCAGATAGCACGGGACCCGCGCTCCCTCCTCCGCTGTAAAGGAAAAGCGGCGTTCCAGGTGATCTGCCTGCTGCTCCTCCCATTCGACGGTCACCTCCAGCGGCACGCGATCAGGCATCAGCCCCAACAACCCAGTGAGCGTCTCCTTGACCTCTGCTCGCCACGCGCCAAGATCGCGATCTGGTCGATACTCCAGCGCCCGAGGGGCGCGCTCCAGCCAGAGCTCGTGGCACACTTCGGGGCCGCTCATGTGATGCTCCCTTCTCTCACCCAACACCGACACACCCGGCCGCATTCTAGCCCACCCACGACCTCGCGGCTAGGCAGCTCAAGCTGACGGACTCTACCGCAAGCGCCTGCGACCTTGCGTGCCGCCCGCTTGCCTCCTGAGGAGCCCTGCCCTACAATGGCGACTGTCGTCACATAGATGCGGGACGCTCCCCCAGAGGCCCCCGCACATGCACGCATCACGATCACGGGGGTCTACTCCATGAACCGACGCCGTGTCCTGCTCCTTGGGCTAGACGGCGCAACGTGGCGCATTCTCGGCCCCATGATCGAGCAAGGGCACCTCCCCCATCTCGCCGCCCTGCACAGCAACGGCGCGTCTGGCGAGCTCCGATCGACCATCCCACCCGTCACCGCCGCCGCCTGGACCACCTTCCAGACCGGGCTATTGCCCGGCAACCATGGCGTGTTCGACTTTCGCCAGCACGATGCCACCACCTATGAGACCTACGCCGTCTCCTCTCGCGACGTGCCTTCACCCACCCTTTGGGAGCTGGCCAGCGCCGCCGGCAAGCGCATAGCCCTGGTCAACGTGCCCCTCACCTATCCGCCACGAGCCATCAACGGCGCCATGATAACGGGCATGCTCACCCCAGATCTGGAAGCTGAACTCACCTATCCTGCCGCGCTCAAGCGCTCGCTGCTACAGCGCGTGCCCGAATACCGTGTTCTGGTCTCCCAATCCGTGTTCAACCTGCAGGGCTGGTCGCGATACGTCGAGCTATCCGAGCGAACCGTGCGCGCCCGCGCCCGGGCGTTCCGCATGCTGGTGGACGAGCAGGTGCCCGATTGGGATTTGGCCATGCTGCACTTTCAAGAGACCGATACCCTCCAGCATGCCGCCTACCCGTGGCTCGATCCATCCCATCCCGAGTTCTCGGCCTCTCGCTACCGGAAAGCCTTGTCCGTGTATCAGGCCATCGACAAAGAGATCGGCGAACTGGTGGATCGCTTCGGAGATACAGACACGCTCATCCTGGCCCTATCCGACCACGGCCACCATGCCGTATCCCGAACGGCCAACGTCAACGCAGCCCTGGCCGAGGCCGGCCTCCTGCAGCTGGCCAGATCCAGCCAAAAGGCGTCCCTGACAGCCGCCGCACGCGCCATCATGACCATGCTACTGCGGCTGGATCGCTGGAACCTCAACAAGAGACTCTTGCCTCGCGGCAAACGCCGCCGTCTGGTGGAACAGGTCAACAACACCGTAGGCATCGCCTGGGAGAGCACCCAGGCCTATATGATCCATGGCTGGGTCTATGCCTATATCAATGTCAATCTCCAGGGGCGCGAGCCTAAAGGCATCGTGCCCGCCGCCGAGTACGACGCCGTGCGCCAGCAGGCGGTAGCCGCCCTGCGCGCCCTCCGTGATCCCGAGACCGGGGAACCCGTCGTCGGAGAGGTGCTCACCCGGGAGGAGGCTTTCCCAGGGGTCGCTTGCGACCAGGCGCCCGACCTCGTGGCAGCGCCGAATCCTGGCTTTGAATTCACCGCATCCCTTCTGCAGAGCAGCAAGGCCCGCGTTCGGCGCAACCTATGGCGACGCGACCACACCGGCACCCATTCGATGGATGGCATCCTCCTCGCCCACGGATCGGGCGTCTCGCCGGGATCGGTCCAAGACGCCCACCTGGTCGATCTCTTTCCCACCATCCTCGCGTGGCTCGGCTTGCCGGTACCCGCCTATGCCCAAGGCCAGGTGCTGCAATCTCTCTTCCAGCGCCCCCTGGATTTCACGCTGGACGACGCCGCCAGCCTAGAGAGCTATTCCAGCAACCCAGCGTTCTCTCCCGAGGACGAACGTATCATCGAGGAGCGCTTGCGCTCGCTCGGATACATGTAGGTACGCCGCTCCGTAGCCAAGGCAAGAGGAGCCAATGCGAGCCGTGGATCTACGTCCCCGCCATCCCAGCCAGTGGAAAAAGGCTCTCTGGCATCGAGCGCCCCTCCTCGAGTTGGCCTGTTGGTTGCTCCTGTGGCCGGTCTGGTGGATCCTGGGCATCGAGCAGTTCGTGCCCACCATCGCCAGCGTCCTGCTGGTCGTCCGTATGGCCTTGGCAGGTCAGTTGTCCCTCTCGCAGCATCGCGCCGTCGTTATCGCGTTCGCTATTTTTCTGCTCGCGCAACTGCTTTCGCTTTTCGGCATCGACAGCATGCGCCGCTTGCTCACGTTCGGCCGGTCCTTGGCCACGTGGATAGGCACCCTAGCGATCCTTGTGCTTGCAGTGGCCCTACCGCGCGACCTGGATGACCTGCACAAGCTCCTCTGGATCTTGGCGGGACTGGTGGCCATCGCCGCCATCGGGGCAATCACGGCCCTGCTCGGGTTCCGCCCTGAAGGCTGGACCCCGCCCTTTGCCCGTCTTTTGCCCGAATCTCTCGAACGAGGCGGCTATCTCGAGCAGTTGGTCGAGCGCTCCCTGGGTCGCCAAGCTTTTTTCCGTCCTCTGGGATACTACTACCGCGTCAGTGGTCTCTTCCTCTGGCCGCTCGGCAACGCCACCGCCCTGGTCGCAGCCCTGCCGCTCGTCGCAACCCTCACGCAGCGCGGCAAGCCCTGGCATCGAGCGGCAGCGTGGGTCATCGTGGTCCTGGGGCTGGTCAATCTCCTGTTCACCACGGGCCGCGCGGCCATGGCCGGGCTGGTGGTTGGCGGCTTGGTCGCATGGGCCTGCTATTCGCGCTTCCGGCGCCTCTTCTGGAAGCTCGCGCTGGTGGCGCTCGCACTACTGCTCGTTCTCATGGTGGTGGATCTCGCCACGCCAGAGCAGTCGTTCCTCTGGCAAAATGGCTCCCGCCTGCTGGCCGAGATTGTGTTTGCGCGGGACCAATGGAGAGACGCCGGATCTGCCACCGGCAGGCTGGCTGCTGCAAGCCAGACGCTGCAGGGTTGGATGCAACGCCCCGTCTTGGGCTGGGGAACCGCCCGCGCCGTTCCCGACGCCCCCTTGCCCGCGGGCACACATAGCACCTACCTCGGGTTACTCTATAGACACGGGTTGGTCGGCTTGGGAGTGTACCTGGCGCTACTGGCTCTGTTGTGGCGCGGCACCCGCCCTCTCGGACGAGCAGCAGCTCAGCCTGCCCCCTGGGCACAGAACTTGCTGGTGGCCGGACGCTGGTCGCTGGTGGCCGTTCTTGTC
>Ga0334895_1004100_pt1 | contig 10591 bp, 8 predicted proteins | sample GraSluR3_MG_7_FD_207229 | JGI IMG/M metagenome (GOLD analysis project Ga0334895, IMG submission 207229) | Sludge microbial communities from methane-producing bioreactor in Wageningen University, Netherlands - Granular Sludge_31_05-R3 | ecosystem: Engineered > Bioreactor > Anaerobic > Unclassified... | reverse complement strand
GGCCAGGAAGGCAACCTGGGCAGTGGCCTTCAGGATATCCCAGGCATAAAGCGGAAAGAAAACCGCAGCCTCACGAAGCCGGAAATGCAGCGGCGGCGCCACATGTACCGGGGCTTCATGGATAGATGGCAGGAATATGCGCCAGGTCAAGCTGGTGACAATAATACTTATTGCAAGTCCAAGCGCCAGGGAAGGCCATTCGAGACGGCCCGTAAAAAGAATCCAGAAAAGGAAAAGCAAAATGCAAAGGACAATTGGAGCCCTTTTTAGGTTAGGCAAGGTGAGTACCCCCTTCCGGGAATTACTGCCGAAGCGCAAAACCACGGACGGCCTTCGCAAAACAAACGGAATGGTTTATTGAATTTACCAGAAAGTGACTTGAGAGGCAAAAGGTAAATTGGGATCATTTCAACCGTTTAAAAACCTAAGGACATGGCGGTCGGAAATGCAAGCATAAAAAAGGCGGCCGCTTTGAAATTGGCCGCCCTGGTATCGTCTGGCTCCCGATATTAGACAACTTTCAAACTATACCATTGAAATTCAAAAATGAAATTTATCACACAATACAAACAAGGTAATGGTCGCAGGCTCGGACACAACTTGCGTCCTCGCACTGCTTACCTTTATCCCTGCCACACTTTCAGCGTGGCAGTTTCCCTCTGCCAATTCCATCGGCAGAGTTTATTTGCTCACCGCCAGACAAAAACTTCACCATTTCGCTATCGCTCATCGGCTCGTTTTGTCTGGCAGTTCTTATCTATTCCCACCCGCCACCCTATAAGGATTCTATTCTTATCAAAATTTCTCTTGACAATCATTGTATTTTTTTTGTATATTATAGTCAAATTTTATGAAAGATTATGTTTTAATAAAAAGATTATGTTTATGGAAGAAAAAGAGATAATGACTGTTAAGCAAGTGGCAGAATATTTACAAATGGACGAACACACCGTCTATAAACTTGCCCGCTCTGGTCAAATACCCTCAGTCAAAATCGCTGGTCAGTGGCGGTTTAAAAAAGATGTAATTGATAAATGGAATAAGTTAGCAATATTTAGAAAGGGTAACACAAAACATAAAGTCATCACCGAAGAAAAAAGGCAAGGGAAAATAATTTATGGTTAAAGAAAAGAAATATCCAAAAGCAATTTATAACTGGCCTGAAGACGAGAGACCACGAGAACGCCTCTTAAAATTCGGGGCTGATAAACTTTCCGATACAGAACTTTTGGCAATTCTTTTAAGGGTTGGCTCAAGTGGTAAAAGTGCCGTTGATATGGCAAGAGAATTGATTAATGAATTTGGAAATTTTAGAAATATTGACTCAAAGAGTTTTGCTGAACTAAAAAGAAAAGGGTTAGGAATTGCTAAAATTGCTCAAATAAAAGCAGCTATAGAAATTGGCAAAAGATTTCTTAAAGAAAAAAGTTTTGCTAAAATAAAAATTAAAACCAGTAAGGATATAGTTGATTATTTTATCCCTTATTTGAGGGATATGAAAAAAGAAATTTTTAAGGCAGTGCTGCTCGATGGAAAAAATAAAATTATTAAAGATGTAACCATATCAGAAGGAACGCTTACCAAAAGCATTGTCCATCCGAGAGAGGTTATAAAAGAGGCGGTTGCAGAATCTTCAGCGGCATTGGTACTTATTCATAACCATCCAAGCGGTGAACCACAGCCAAGTCAAGATGATATAGAAATAACCAATCGGATAATCTCTGCCTGTGAACTTGTAGGGATAAAGGTTTTAGACCATGTAATCATTGGTGATAATAACTATTTTAGTTTTTATAATGAAGGGCTTATCAAGGAGGAATGAAAAATTAAAGCGAACATAGGAGGTATCTTATGCACTCAAAATATCTCGCATCTTTAACTGATGCTAATAAAGAAAAATTAGTTAAACAGTTACTGGAACAACAAAATAAAAGGTGTTTTATTTGTGGAGAAGAAATTGATCCGGCTTTACATAGAGATAACTTTGAAATAGATCATATTGAGGCACTTTCGGTTGGTGGCAAAGACGAACCAGGTAATTTTGCAATAACCCATTTAAGTTGTAATAGATCAAAACAAGCTTCAGATTTACGAGTTGCACGAGTACTAGCATTTTTTGAAAAAATAAAGGAAAAATACAATAATAAAGGTCCAAATCATCCAAATCTTGGAGACCTTTTGGAGGAATTTAATGGAGCTAAATATGAAATACATATTAATATTAATGGCTCTAATGTTGAGTATACTCTACCAGAAGTTGGTAAAAATCAAAAATCTCTTGTTCCTTTGCTTTTTGATGATTTAAGCCGTCTTAAATATTTTTTCATTAAATTGCCTATTGAGTATCTTTTTCATGATGAACGAATAAATCCAAGGGCAATAGGCGGGAATTTAAATAAACTTGTTGAAGAATTTTTTAAAAAACGACCACAGTTACATATATCTTTAGCTTGGCTCAAAATTGAAAATAATAAAGGTAAAATTAGAATTTTTGATGGTCAGCATAAAGCTGCTGCTCAAATTTTATTAGGTGTTAAAGAATTACCCGTAAGGGTATTCTTAAATCCGGATGTTGATTTGTTAACCACTACTAATACAAACGCTGGAACTACTCTTAGACAAATTGCTTTTGATAAATCAGTTCAAAGACATTTAGGAAGCACCTTATATTTAGAAAGAATTCGACGATACCAAACCGCATTAGGTAAATCAGAAGACGATTATAATTTTTCAGAAAAAGATTTAATGAGTTTCTTTAAAGGAGAACATCGAGAAATAAAGAGATATATATTAGATGATGTAAGGAATAGTATTACTCATCACCCCGATAACCGTTTAAAAGATTTTATAGATTTTGGAGGGAGAGGTAAGGAGAAGCCACTTTCCTATAGTAGTATTGAAAAAACATTTTATTCATTTTTTATTTATCAAGACTTACTTGATATCCCAATGGGCTACAAAGTTGAGATAGGAGAGAATCCAAGATATCTGGAGAAAGAACAGATTGTAAATTTAATGAACATTATTGCTGATGAGATCTATATTGGGAAATTTGATACGGATTTAGGAACTTATCAAATAGAAAAACGACTTCAAAAAGGAGAGAGTATACCAGAAGATCATCTGTGTGCTTTTAGAATGAGTAAAGAAGAAGTTCTTTATAATTGGTTAGATGTAATTAGGAAAATAATAAAACGATATTTCCTTTTGCAAGGTAGAACTTTTGACGAATCAAGACTATTCCAATATAAATTTCCAGAACCGCTTTGGGAATCAATCAGGAGAGTTGTTCGTAATATAGCAAAATTATCTTTATGGAAGAATAAGGAGTTGTCAATAACCCTTTTCGGAGGTAAACAAAGTTATGATTACTGGCGTGAAATTTTTGAAACAGGAAAAAGCCCACAGGGATTGCAGGTGTTACCAACTGGACTTAACTTAGATGAATTATTAAAGGAGTAAATTTTTTGCCTGGAAAAGAATATAGACCAACTGAAGAACTTGAAGCTAAGGAAGGGTATGTAAAAGACCCTGTTTCAGGTCGACTTGTAAAAATAACCCCGGAAAGGGTGGAGGCAAAAATTATTTTTGCTCAAAGACTTATCAGTGAGTATGGTTATTCAAAATAGCAAATTCAAACCTTCCCAGAGTTCTATATACAAAAAGGGAGTACTAAAATTGGACCTGCTGACATAGTAGTCTTTAAAGATACAAAAAAGACTTTCGATAATATTTACCTCATTATTGAAACAAAGAGAAAAGATAAAAAGGATGGAATAAAACAACTTAAAAGTTACATTGACCCAGTCAAGTCCCAGAACTGCTGTAAATTCGGACCCGGTTACATATTCACCACCACGGCCTCGGGTTGAGCCATGTTTACTGGTTGTTTCACTGAGACCGTTTCCTTTCGTTCATGTGTTTTTTGCAAGCCCTTTTTCCCCAGTTGGGGGTGCGGATGTTTCTTTGGAGTGCTAAGCAGCTAAATCCAAACTCCTGCGATATTCCAGCGGACTCAGTGCACCCAGGGACATCTTTATCCTCTGTTCGTTATACCATATAAACGCTAACATAAAACTGAGCCAAAAACGGCAGTAGTGCTCACGTAAAAGTGAGCCACCCCAACCGAATTCCTCCTATCATGCAAACAAGACTGAAGCATGAGGGAGGAGAAAAAGGATGGTGGTTGGGGTTGTTTATTGCAGACTGAAAACGGACGAAGTTGCAAACAAGAAATCCCCACTTATGTAATTGGGTCATCCCCGGAAATGCAAAGGCCATTGCAAGCATGACCGAGACCTCGTACCTTTTAGTTCGGGACAGAACTAAAAGGGGAGTGACTGGAGGATGCTCACAATGACCGAAATCGATGATATCAGAGAGGCCTACTACGCAAAAGGCAAGACGATCAGCACAATCGCCAAAGAGTATGGGAAAGATCGCAAGACCGTACGGAAATACATTCAGCAGGAGGACTTCAACGTGGCCAGGCCGGCAGTGAAGGAAACCACAAAACACCACAAGCTTGACCCATACAAGGACACCATCGACGAATGGCTCAAATCGGACCGTCGCATGCGGCGCAAACAGCGCCATACCGCCAGGCGGGTATTTAGCAGGCTGGCGTCCATGCATGAGGACTTTCCCTGCAGCTACCGGACCGTCGCCCTCTACGTCAAGGAAAAGAAAAAGGAGATTTACGGGACGACTGGTGCGGCCCTTCCCCTGGTCCACAATGCGGGCGAGGCCCAGGTGGACTTCGGCTCCGCGGACTTTTACGAAAAGGGCACCCTCTGCAGGGGCAAGTACCTGAACCTGACCTTCCCCTACAGCAACGCCGGGTACCTGCAGGTTTTCAAGGGGGAAAACCGGGAGTGTCTTTTCGAAGGCCTGCGGAACCTCTTCGAGCATCTTGGTGGTGTCCCGCCCCGCCTGTGGTTCGACAACGCCTCCGTCATGGTGACGGCCATCCTCAAAAACGGTGGCAGGACCCTGACGGACGAATTCCTGCGCTTCAAGGAACACTACCGTTTCGAGGCCGTTTTCTGCAACCCCGCCGCCGGCAACGAGAAAGGAAGCGTCGAAAACAAGGTGGGCTACCACCGCCGCAACTTCCTCGTCCCGCCTCCCGAAGTGGGCAGCCTCAGGGAATACAACCCGAAACTTCTGGCCCTCTGCGAGTCGGACCACCAACGTGAACACTACCGCAAGGAGGGACACATCGTCCTCTTGCACGAAGAGGACAAAAACGCCCTTTTGCCCCTGCCTTCCGTTCCCTTCGACTGCAGCAGCTACGAACACGTCCGGGTGGACGCCTGGGGCAAGTTCCACCTCACGCCGCACCATACCTACTCCACGGCGCCCAAATATGCCAGAAGCCGGATCCTGGTACAAATCACCTCGGACAGGGTCATCCCCCTGGACGAAAGCCACCGGCCCATTACCGTGCACCAGAGGCTCTACGGGAACACGAAACAGGAAGCCATGGACTGGATCCCCTACCTCACCCAGCTCTCGCGGAACCCCGGGGCCCTCAAGTACACGGGAATCTGGGACATGCTCCCGGACCCCCTCAAGGCCTACCTTGACAACCTGGCGAAAGACGACCGGAAGAAAGCCCTCGGGGTGCTCGCCGTGCTGAGTGAAAAAGACGGCTTCGAAAGGTCCGTGGCAAGCGTCGCCGAGGCCGTTTCCCGGGGCGTCACCGACCTGGACAGCCTCCTTGTCCTGCACGGCTACCTGAACCAGGGTGAACTGCGCGAGAGACTGGACCTTGAAGGATGCGACCTTCCGGAGCTTCCGGCATTCAGCTTTTCCGTCACGGACTACGACGCCATGCTGAGGCGCAAGGGTGCGAAACAATGCTGAAAAACGAGATCGCTACCTGCTGCAAGCGGCTCAGGCTGAGCAGGAACCTGGTGGACAACAGCGAGATGGTCCGGGGCGAAACTTTTCAGGAGTACCTGCTGGAACTGCTGAAGCTCGAGATCCGTCACCGGGAGGCCTCCAAGCGGGAACGGCTGGTGAAAAACGCGAACTTCTACAGCTACAAGACCTTTGAGGATTTTCGGTTCGACGAGGTGAAGCTCCCTTCGGGGCTCACTCCCGAGGACCTGAAACAGTGCACATTCATTGACGAGAAGCGGAACCTCATCCTCTATGGCAACGTGGGGACGGGCAAGACGCACCTGGCCATTGCCCTGGGAATAGAGGCGTGCCGGAAGGGGTTGAAGGTGGGGTTTTACCGGACGGCGAACCTGGTGAACCAGCTGTCCGACGCGAAGAAATCCGGCGAGCTGAGCAAGCTGCTTGCGTCGATCCGGAAGCTGGATCTTCTGGTCTGCGACGAGTGGGGCTATGTGCCCCTGGACCGGGATGCGGCGCAGTTGTTGTTCCAGGTTATCTCCGACAGCTATGAAAGGAGGAGTGTGATCCTTACGACAAACCTTGAATTCAGCCGTTGGGTCGGCATCTTCTATGACGAACAGATGACGGCCGCTATTATTGACAGGCTCGTGCACCACAGCTATCTGCTGCTTTTCGATGGCCCGAGCAACCGGGTGCGGGATTCATTGATGCGGGTTCAGGCGTAGAAAAATCCCCACCCCCTGACTGGGGACGAGCCGATGCAAAACTGGGGAAAAAGGGCTTGCAAAAAACAGTTGGGGTGGATCAGTACAAGCGTATCAGAAAAATGGCGGCAGAAGAGGAACTCTCCCAAAGGGAGATCGCGAGGCGGCTCGGTATATCCAGGAACACCGTCGCCAGGTACTGCAAGGGCGAACACATGCCGTGGGAACAGGCGAGGCGGGTCAAAAAGCCAGGGATCGTGAACCAGGACATCGAGCAATTCATACATTCCTGCCTTGAACACGACAAAGATCCCGACGTTCCGAAGAAACAGCACCACACGGCGAGGCGAATATACGAGCGGCTCGTGGAGGAAAAGGGTTTCACCGGGGGCGAGTCCACCGTCAGAAGGTGGGTAAACCTCTTGCGCGACGAATCTGGCGAGGCATACATACCGCTGCACTTTGCGCTGGGTGAAGCCGCCCAGGTGGACTGGGGAGAGGCTACATTCTATCTGCGTGGAGAAAGGACCAGGGCGAACCTGCTCTGCTTCAGGCTTTGCGGAAGTCGGCACATAGATGTCCGGGCATACCCCCGGAAGGACCTTGAAAGTTTTCTCGAAGGACACATCGGGTTCTTCGAGCGCATAGGAGGTGTCCCGCACGGCATGATATACGACAACCTCCGCACGGCTGTGCTCAAAGACTGGGGCAAGCGAGCCGTCTGCCAGGAAAAGTTCGAGCGGTTCTCGGCCCATTACGCCTTTACGCCCCGGTTCTGCAACATCGGCAAGGGAAACGAGAAGGGTCTGGTCGAGGGGTTGGTGGGATACGCCCGCCGTAACGTCTTCGTCCCTCTGCCGTGGGTGGACTGCTGGGCGGAGCTCAACATCCCCTTGGCCGAGCGGTGCGACAGGTACAAAGAGCGCCATATCCACGGCATGAACCTGAGCGTCGCCGAGCTCTTCGAAGCCGAGCGGAAGCAACTGCTTCCCCTTCCCGCAGTGCCCTACGAGGCGGCCCTGGTGAAGACTCTCAAGGTGGACCATTTCAGCACCATAGGCATAGACGGGAACCGGTACTCCCTCCCGGTTGAACACGCGGGACGCCACGTGACGGCAAAGCTGTCCGCCTTCCGTCTCGAGGCCTTCTACCGGGGCAAGAAGATAGCCTGCCACAGCAGGTGCTTCGACAAGAAGCGTACCATCTACACGCTGGGACACTACATCCCGCTCCTTGAGAAAAAGCCCCGGTCTGTCAACAACGCCGCCCCGGTGGTGGAACTCGAGGTCCCGCCACAACTGCGTGAGGTGGCCGCGAGGTCGGAAGACCCTGACCGGGCCATGGTCCACATCCTCAAGCTTTGCACGGAGCACGGCATCCAACGCGTCGCCGAGGCCGCAAGACGCGGGCCTGCGCTTTCACTCGACGCCCTTCGCCTGGCATTGTGGAAAAAAGACGGGAACAGGGTGGAAGAAAAACTGTCTACACCGGACGTCAGAGTCGCAACCGTGGACCTGGGTTCCTACGACCTGCTCCTGGAGAAGGCGAAATCATGAAACCCGACGTGGCGGCACGCATATTGATCCTCGCGAAGCGGCTGCGCACCCCTTCGTTTCGCGAATGCGGCCCGCTCCTGCGGGAGGCCCGGGAACAGGGCCTGGATTACGAAGCCTTCCTGCTTCTGCTCCTCGAGCAGGAGGTTCGGCAACGGGACGACAAGGCACGGCAGAAGCGGCTGCGGGCGGCACGGTTCCCCCTGACGAAAAGCCTCGACGAATTCGACATGTCCCGGCTGGCGAACGTTTCCGAAGCCTCACTCTGGGACCTGGCTTCCGGGGACTTCGTGGACCGCAGGCAGAACGTTATCCTCGTGGGGAACCCCGGTACCGGGAAGACTCATCTGGCCATTGGTTTGGGAAGGAGGCTCTGCGAGAAGGGATTCTCGGTCCGTTTCACACAGGCTGCGTCACTGGCGACGGAACTTTCCGAAGCCGCAGAGGACAAGGTGCTGGGACGGCTTCTCAAGACACTCGAAAGAGTCGATCTCCTGATCCTGGACGAGCTCTCCTATGTGTCCTTTACGAAAAGCCAGTCGGAACTCCTGTTTCACGCCTTGTCGGCAAGGAACGAGAAAGGGAGCGTGATGATCACGACGAATCTCGAGTTCTCCAAATGGACGGAGCTTTTCCCCGATCCGATGCTCGCGGCCGCGATGATTGACAGGATCACGCACCGCTCGCATATTCTGGACATGAACGGCGCCTCTTACCGATTGGCCGAGACGAAACGCCGGAAAGCGAAAGAAAGTGGCTCACTTTAAATGAGCAGATGGCTCAATTTTACATGAGCACGGGTGGCTCACTTTTGATGAGCACGTGGCTCAGTTTTATATGGACATTCGCATACCAGTGCAAATACCTGTTCAGTATATCCATAAACTCGGCAATGCTGACCCCGAACCACTTCCTGTTATAGAACATCTCGTTCTTGAGCCGTCCGAAGAACCCTTCGCAGGCCGAATTGTCCGGCGTGCAGCCTTTCTTCGACATGGATCTCAAAAGGTTTGCTTCTTCCATGCGAGAAAGCCAGCCAGGCCAGCGGTAATGAGCTCCCCTGTCGGAATGCACTATCGGTTTTTCTCCAGCCTTGAGGGTTGCCATGGCGTGATCGAGCATGCTGTTTACCAGGTCCGCATCGGGGCTGGTCCCTATGGTCCAGCTCACCACCATGCCGTCGAAGCAGTCAATGATCGGCGAAAGGTAGACCTTGCCTGCAGGGATATGAAACTCCGTGATGTCGGTAAGCCATTTGGTGTTCGGTCTTTCAGCGTAAAAATCCCGCTTGAGCAGGTTCCTGGCGGCGGGGGTTTTCTCACCCTGGTAGGCGCTGTATCTTCGCCGTTTCCTGCCGAAGACGATCAGGGAACATTCCGCCATGCACCGCCTGACGACTTTCTCCGACACCCCTATTCCTTCTCGCACAAGCAGGGCATGGATCCTCCGGTACCCGTAACGTCTGCCGTTTGCTTCAAACAGGATTTTGATCCGTTCTTTCAGCTTTTCATACTTGTCGCCTGCAAGAAGGCACTGGCGTTGGTAAAAGAAGCTGCTGCGGCTCATTGCCATGCATTCGAGCAGGTCTTTCAGCGGATGGGCCTTTCTCAAGGCGCCGATCAGAATTGCTTTTTCCCTATTGTTGAGCTTTTTCTGATCGACGCCCGGGTCTTTTTTTATGATCTCCGCCGTTTTTTTCAGGACGTCCCGTTCAAGTTGCAGTCTCTTTACCTGTTTTCTCAAAGACTCGATCTCCGAGATGAGTTCTTCTTTGCTGCCTGAGGTGTGCGTGTCTTCTGCAGCGGACATGACGTTCTGGACCTCCTTGTCGGGCAGCAGGGGGTTCCGTTTGCACGAAACCATTCTGATGGCTTCTTTGTCGTTGGTTTCCCTTGAACGATGTCCCCCCGTGGTCCCTTCTTCCTGCCCGTGGGGATATCTTACGCTGCCGCTGCGTTTCTTGCACCTGTCGGGCACAAGTTCTTTGCACCATGCCCTGAGAGTCTCTCGGTTGGGATATCCCAAGGCCCTGACGGTTCTTGAATAATTGCGTCCATGCTCTAGGTAATGGCGGACTGCCGCCTCTTGTTCTTCCTGTGAGAACCGGGGGACCTTCGCATACCTCTTTTCATAGGGTATTCCGGTCTCCTGTTCCTCAAGGTACATCTTGTACCACTTGCCCAGCATCTTGCGGTCGGGATAACCGAGTTCCCTGATGACATCGGCAGGACTTTTCTCGTACTTGATATACAGCTCGATCGCCCTCATCCGTTTTTCTCTCGAATACATGGACAGCCTCCTGTCTCGTTAAGAGTCCAAGATTTGGTCCGCACCTCCTTTTTTTTGCAAGTTCTTCCGCACACATGATGTGATGCTCCTTCAGCTTGGCCACGGTCGGCACCCCCCAATTCAGGTTCTTCCTGAACCAAGAATGCCATACCGTTTCCCAAAATTCACCACGGGAGT
>Ga0334895_1004089_pt1 | contig 10613 bp, 9 predicted proteins | sample GraSluR3_MG_7_FD_207229 | JGI IMG/M metagenome (GOLD analysis project Ga0334895, IMG submission 207229) | Sludge microbial communities from methane-producing bioreactor in Wageningen University, Netherlands - Granular Sludge_31_05-R3 | ecosystem: Engineered > Bioreactor > Anaerobic > Unclassified... | reverse complement strand
ACGACACTTTAGAGTTTTTCAAAGATGTGCCAGATATCTACAAAAAGGTTAGTCTACTCCACCAAGTTGGACTTGGTTATTTGAATCTTAGCCAGTCGATGACCACTTTATCTGGTGGTGAGGTGCAACGTGTTAAGTTAGCAATGGAATTGAATCATACCGGCCGAATCTATTTCTTAGATGAACCAACAACCGGATTGCACTTACAGGATACTCAACAATTGATCGATTTATTTGAAGGATTGGTTGATAAGGGCAATACATTAATTCTGATTGAACATAATCTGAAATTAATTTCACGAGCCGATTGGTTAGTCGATATGGGACCCGATGCTGGTAAATTCGGCGGTCAAGTTTGTTTTGAAGGTCATCCAAAAGATAGCCTAAACGATAAAAACTCTCGGACTGGTGCTGCATTAGCAGCTATAATTTCTTAAAAGATTCAAAAAGATCACCTTATTTAAAGTGCAACACAAAAGTTAGACAAAATTGAATATTTTTAAACTGCTAAGGCATGTTCCCTGTATTCGCAGGGAGTCATGCCTTTTGTTTTCTGTGATATTCGTCGATTGTTAAACCAATCGACGTAATTCTTTGTGATTTCCTTGAATTCTCCAATATCTTTACACTGTGGAAATCCATTAAGACATTCTGTTTTAAGAAGATGAAAGAAGCTTTCAATTGGCGCATTATGAAGACAGTTTCCCTTACGAGACATGCTTTGTATAAATTTTTTTTCAGAGAGTTTATCGGTATAGTAATTCAATTGATAATAGAGGAAATAACAACTAAAAATACAATTTTATTGAGTTACTTTAAACTAATCTAAAAACTAAAAAAGACTATAAATCAGTAATCTTATAGTCTTTTTTAATTTAAAAACCTAATCTAAAATTTAATAACGTTTCGCTAATTTCATCTTCATTAATTCCGATATAACGCTTGGTGATCTTTTCGCTGCTGTGACCGAATATTTCCATCAGCGTGGCCACGTCTTTGGTTTTCTTATAATAGTGGTAACCAAACGTCTTGCGCAGTGTGTGCGTCCCAATATCGTCTCTTCCTAACAGCTTAGCGACTTTTTGAAACATCTGATAAATCGTATTCACTTCTATATGTCCACCTTTGGTGCTCGGAAACAAATAATCCTCTGGTTCTAGGTCTTTCGTATACTCCTGGATCAAGTCCTGCAGACTACTCAAATACAAAATTCGCGTCTTTCCCGTTTTCTTTTCGACGATTCGGGGATTTTTTGAGGCAATCAGGTCTTGTTTCTTTAATTTAACAATATCAGACATGCGTAAACCGCTATTAATGCCGATCAAAAACAGAAAAACATCCCGATCTGCGTTTTTGTTTCTTCTTAAACAAAATAAAAAGTCGTTTATTTCTTGTTGAGTCCGTAATGATTGGACGTTGTAAGGCATTTAAAATCCCTCTCCTCTCACAAAAGTGATACATGATTTTGTTTAGTATACCACATAATCATGTGTTGGAGGACGAACTAAAAAAAGAACCCTATTGGAATAGGATTCGCGATACACGTTTTTATAGAAAATGGTGTATTGAATATCTTATTACTTTTTTATATTCTATTAATCTATGAACTTATTTTATTGAATTATAAAAAGAGATAAAGCTACTATACTGTATATATTTTTTTGCCCATAAAAAACCCCTCCGTTTAAAAACTATTCTATAAAAGTATAGCGAAAACAAAATAAAAAATAACCCAAAAACTAAAAACCCTCTTTTTTTTGAGTTTCTAGCTTTCGGGTAAAAGTTCACATTCATTAGGACAAAAACTTTTTAGACTTTTTTATCTTTAGTTAGTAAGCTATGGACTCCTCATTTTCAAAAAAGGTATACTTACTTAATACTAAAGTACCCAATAATACTTATCATTAAACTAAAAGTCCCTGCAATTAGAAACCACGTATTTATTCCTAATAAATCAGTCATTGGACCAGCTAATAGCAATCCCAAGGGCATCGCTATACTCATGATGCTGCCATAAAAACTGAAAAAACGGCCCAACTTTTCTGTAGGAATCTCTTCTTGGACATAAGAGTAAAAAGGTATATTAAATTGATTCCCAAAACCACCCATTAAGAAAGAGCAGAACACAAATAGCCAAAAGCCAATAAGATTAACCGATGTAATACCTGACAATACAGTCACTATACTGATTCCTATCAAGCCATAAATACTTTGCTTTAATTTATTCTGTTTTCTATTGAGTTTTCCAATCACTATAGATCCTATAAGCATTCCAAAAGCAAAGACAAACTCAACGATTCCTCCATAAGCAGCTGATAATTTAAAATGACTTGTTGTCATCAATGGAAATAAAGAAGAAAGTGGCAAATAAAAGAACATCACACAAACACCAATAATGGTAACATTCAAAATTTTTCTATTCTGAATAAATTCTTTAAAACCTAATCTTAACTCTTCAAAATAGGGTGTTATTTCCCCAGATACCGCAATTTTTTTTATGTTGATTCTTCCGATAATAATACATGCGATTACCGCTCCTAAAGTATCAGTCATTAAAATGACCCATAATGGTACTATTGAATAAAGAATGGCTCCTATAACTGGACCTAGCATATACGCTCCAGATTGCAAAAATTGATTCCAACTATTGGCTTCCACTAATTCATCGACTGGAACTAAGGTCGGAACGATCGCTTGAATAGCAGGGGTATGGAATACACTTGCCACAGCTCTTAAAAACAACGAAATCAAAATAAACGCTATTTGTGGTTCACTTACTATGATAGAGAGTGAAAGAAGAAGTGCAACAAGCCCGGTAAACAGATCAGCGACGATAACAACTCGCTTTTTATCCATTCTATCAACCCAGACCCCAGCAAAGGGGCCGATAATAAGCTGTGGTAAAAAAGCAAATAGTCCTGCTATTGATAATACTGTACCTGAATTTGTTTGACTTGCAAGCCACCACATCAAAGCGAACTGGACTGCTGAACTGCCAATCAAGCTAATGGATTGACCTAAAATTAATGGAATAAATTGTTTTCGCCAATTTTTTGTTTGGTTCTCCATTAAAGAACGTCTCCTTTCATCAAAGAGAGTTTTTTATCAGTTATTTTCCAAATCTGATCAGCTATTTTTTCTACAAAGTAGTTATCATGAGACGTGAAAATTATTGTCCCAGGATATTGCTTAATGAATCCTTCTAATGCTTCTATTGTTTGGATATCGATAAAATTTGTTGGTTCATCTAAAATTAATACATTTGATGGTCGTACAAATAAACTAGCCATTGAAATCCTAATTGCTTCTCCACCACTCAAAGTATTAACTGGTTTTAAAATTTCTGTTTGTTTGAATCCTAAATTATTCAGAATTGATCTTACAGTATTTTCTGGATAATCAGTTTGTTTCATTAAATAATCAATCACAGGTACTGATCCGGTTAACTTATAATCCATCTGTTTATAAGAACTAAATATCACCTTTTTTGATACAATCATTCCTTCTGCTTCATTTAAAATAGAATGTAGTAATGTTGACTTACCGGTTCCATTGTCCCCGGTAATAGCAATTCTTTTCCCTAATGGAAATTGAAAATCCACATTGTCTAGTAATAGTTTATCTCCTGCATATAAATTAATTGATTGACCCATTATAGGAAAACGATTATAAAGTTCCAATGCCGAACTTGTTGGAAATTGTATAGGTTTAATTGTTTCTTTTTTTTCAATATCTTCCAAGTGATTGACTCTAGACTCTAATGCTTTAGCTGATTTTTGAACAGCTTTTTGCGCACTATCTTTTTGTTTAGAAGATGAAAGTCGATCTGGTTTAATATTTCTTTTTTTATTTTTTTCACTAACACTACTCATTTTTTTTGCTTGTTTTCTTTTTTGTGTTATCGCTTGTTCTAAACGTGTTTTTTCTTTTTCAACTTTTTCAAATCCTCTTGCTTCCTCTAACTTTTTCTGTTCTTTTTGTTTCATATAGTCACTGTAATTTCCAGGATATTCAGTAACCTTTCCATCTTCTATTTCCCATATCTTGTTTACTAACTGATTTAAAAAGTATCGATCATGACTAACGAGAATCATTGTCCCATAATAATAGCTCAATTCATCTATTAATAGTTGTATACTTTTTCCATCTAAATGAGTTGTAGGTTCATCCATTAGTAATCCCATCTTATAATTTGATAGCACTCTAGCTAAACGTAATTTATTTTCTTCACCTCCGCTTAGTACTTCGATCGTATTTCTCGGAATAGTGAATCGACTAATAAGTTCAGCGTTAAGATCATCAAATTCGTATAAATTATTGGTTTCTTCCATCTGTTTAAAGTAATTAAACTCCACAAATCGGTTAACTTCCCCTGAATTTGGTGATAACTTTCCTTGGATAAGATTCAGTAGCGTTGTTTTCCCTTGTCCGTTTCTTCCGACAATGCCAATTCGATCATTCTCATATACAGTTAAATATTTAATGGCTACTAGTTCTTTGTTTCCAAAATTTACTTCTATATTTTTTAATTCTAAAGATATATTTTCCATTATTTTGCACTCCTTAAATTAGGCCGTGCAATCAACAGATTTTTGGGTACACAAAAAAGAGATAGATTTCTACCTCTTTTGACAATTTCCATATCTATATTTTCTTAGATAAATAGAATTTGAAAAATAGACAGATTGCTCCCCTGTTTCTGCCAATATAACAGGACCTTTTGAATAATAGTATTTAATTATTATTTCAAAAGGTTAAACCACAATCTTATAGATGCTGTCATTTTCCAAATTCTCCTTTGTACATCCTATTTGTATACTAAATACTGCTCAAATGAACACGTATCTTTCTACCAACGTCTCATAAAGCTTAAAATATTTTTTTCAAATAGTCAAGTTATGCTCACCTATTATAGGTCAAGATAACTTATAATAGGTGATATGAAAAAAAATACTCTTGCTCCTTTTTCGCCATTCAATACTACATCATGCGTGATTACACCTTTTAAAGAGTTAGAAATAGACATATAGATAAAAAGCCCTGCAAAAATATTTTTGCAGGGCTTTTTATCTATATTCCAATTATTAAAATTTAAAATTTAATAAAGTATCTTCTTCGGATAGGTTTAATACTGTTTTAGACTTTATTAATTCAAAAACAGGATGATCTTGCTTAACTTGATATTGATTTATAGCAATTATAGCTTGCTTATCAGTATCGTCAGCTATGCTACCTAATTCTAATAACATATTTGAGACTTGACGGGGATCTATTCCATTGTAACATGAGGAATCTTGTACTAATATTTCCATGTAATCATTATATTTGAATATTAAGTAATCAATAATATTCTTTTTAACTTCGGTTATACCTTCACCAGAATCTCCTTGCATATCAAGGTTTATTTTTAAGGGTCTTGCTGTTTGATGGTAATTTCTAATATCAATATTAAAATATGTTTGTGTATTATCACTGTATATTTTTTTTATTAATTCATAAATGAAATCTTGATATATTTTTAAAGTATCAGGATATGTTTTCACAGTTTCTTGAGCATTTTCAAATAAATCTTTTAACCTAGAAATTGAAGACTCTATATTTTCTTTAATAGTTTTTAGTTGCGATAAATGTCCTTGCTTAAAGGTTAACTCTCTTAGTTGACTAGAGTATGATTCATATAATTCAATTGATTCTTTATATACTTTATTTTCAGCAATTATTAACCCTAATCGATCTAATTCTAGAGATAGCTGCTCAATTTCAATAACTAATTTTTCTAATTTACTTTCAATGTACTGAACTCTATCTTTTAAATTATTAGATCTTTCATTAAAAATTTTATTATGAAATTGCTCAACTTCTATTAAGCTTTTTTTCACCATTTCAGGTATTTCTTGTTTTGATTTTTCGTATAAAGCAAGAATATGTTTATTACTAATATCACTTTTGTTCGATTCTTTGATAAATGCTGATAGTCTATACTTTTCTATACGCAATTTTTCAATATCACTTTGTTTATTTTTAAATAAAGTATTCTTATTCTCATAATTTGAAATTATATCTGCTTTTATTTCAGAAGTATCTATATTATTGATTTTTTCAGTTACTTTTTCCATATCTTGAGTTAGCTCATCAACTTGTTTATCAATGAAAAATATTTCAGCCTCAATATCATCTGTGCTGTTTGACATACTTATAATATTTTTTTTGTTTTCTTTTAAATTTTTTAAATTAGTTTGAAAATCATAAATAAGTTCAATGTTTTTCTTTAATTTATCGAAAGATAATAGTTCTAAAAAAGTTTCAATATCACTTTTCGATGGCGTTTCTCTGGGGCTAATCAAACTATTTTTAGCATTTAAAATAATTTGTTTGTCATACTGCCTCCTTTGAATTCCTAGTTTTGTTTTATAGTCATTCAGCTCTAAGGGTTCATTATCTAAGTATACATAGTTGTCATCAGCATTTTTCGTTAAAAATCTCTTAACCAAATGTTTAATATTTTCATGTTCAATTACAGCTACTATCGAATATCCAGCTAAATCTTTTTTCATTATTTCTTTATCGTAATTCGCACCATAAATAAAATCGATCATTTTTAAAAATAGAGTTTTACCCAGACTATTTATTGTAGATGTTTTATCTTCAGGCATTTGAATGTTTCCGTAAATAAATGATATACCACTATAATTAAAATCAACGTCTCTGATCATTTCATTCGCTGGAGAAATTATTTTCAAATTTAATATTTTCATTGTAAACTTCTCCTTGCTCATTATAATTAATCATGCTAGAAATATACATAAAATCGACAGTCCATATAAACTTTTGAAAAGTTGGAAGACTGTTTAAATTACTCTTATTATATTTACTTTGAAATTTCTTCCAAAGTAAATCAACAGTTACTGTCTGTTCACTTAAAACATCTAAAATTAGAGCACTAAGACCTATTAAACTTTCCGTGATAGTAATATATTTATTAGGTAATATCAACTTTATCTTCCTCCTTTTCAAAAATATCGCAATGATCAAATATGTATATCACTAAATATTTAGTAGGAACTACAAATATTTTTTTTTGATTGCAAACAAGTCCAACTTGCTCATATATTTTATTTAATAACTCTGCTCCTACGTATTCTTGTGATAACCCATTATAAATATCTATCACAAAATCCTTAATTCTTTCAAACATAACAATAGAATATAAATCTTGATTTAAAACAGAAATTGCTGCATCTACTACATCCAGATTATCTATGATTTTTTCTATATCACCACGCTCTGACTCCAGACTATTTAAAGTTATCTTTTTAGAAGAAGATATTCTTTCATAATCTCCTTTTATTGTATCTAAAATATGTTTATCCATTATATTACTACCTAAACTCAATAAAAATTCAAAAATATTTTTATCTGTAACTAACTCGTGCGGCATATTCATGGTTATACTTAAATTAGATAATATTAATTGAAAAGTTGTTTCGTCATTAATATCAATTAAAAGTCTTCTAATATACTGTAAATTATCCACTTTAAATTCAAAGTCATAACCATGTCTTCTTTTTAATCTATTTACTGTTGTTTCAAAAAATCTATCTGAATCTTTTGGAAGATTATCATCAAATGTATTTGCAATAAAAATAAATTCTTTTATTGAACCATTCCAAAGTCCAGAATCTAATTTATTTAGTAGCTCAGATAAATCCGTAGTAAATTTATCACGAATATCTTTTGGGAGACTTTGTCTTAATTGTGCGGGAGCATAAATTTGGTAAAATAATTCATCTTCTACGACCCAACCATCATTCTTGTCATCTCCTCCATTAGGAGATGGCATTTCATATGTTTTACCTTTAGAAATGTAGTATTCTTTTAAAACCTTTCCTAAGTGTATCTGAAAATTTAATTTAGTTAAACCTTGTAATTTCAAACAAATCATTTCAATGTACTCCATTTTTTTGCCAAACGAATCCATAAATATCCTCCTTATTAGGACTTATTAATACGATTAAACATATTCTTATTAACACTGTACTCAATACAGATAACTCATTATATCTATTACAACTAGTATAACTATACAGAAATTAATATGAATTCAGGTCATTTATAATATTAATTACGCTCTTGAATAAAGCCCTTAAACCTCGTATACGAAGTCTTGAGGGCTTTATTCTATTCTCTAAACAAATTTAACTTCAATGACTTTATCAAATGCTTTCGCAATATCATTCATTGTTTTAAACGTCACATTCATATTTCCGTTTTCAATACGTGCAATCGTAGATTGGGGCTTTTCAACTTTTTCGGCCAATTGTCTTTGGGTCAATCCTTCTGTTTCTCTCAACGTTCTTAAAGCAACAGCGACTTCTAAGCGTTCACTTTCACCCACAAAGGCTTCGTCAAAGCTTTTATCTTTTGCACGTCGACGAGAAATGTAGCTACTTACTGTACTTGTCTCCATTCGTTATTCCTCCATAAATTTTTTTCGGATCTCACGCGCCCGTTTTTTCTCATTCTCAGGTGTTTTATTAGTCTTCTTCGTAAAACCATGCGTAATAACATACCGGTTATCAACGACATGAAAATAAAAGACCCGTTGGATATTCGAACTTACTTTTGAGCGAAGCTCATAAAGATTCGTTTCTAATTTTTTGACCCATTGATTTCTTGCTGCTATCGGCAGGCCATATTTTTCCGTTTTCTCAATCACAGCTAACAACTTTACAGCATCTTTTTCAGGTAAAGAATCTAAAAAATCTTCAAAATCACTTGTGCCATCTGGCCGTTTAATATACTCAAATATAGGATTCGTCTTCATAGATACATGATAGCATATATACTATCAAAATTCGATTAATTTTATGATTTCGTTTTTAGATAAGCCACATTTTTCCGGATCAAACACCGGGAAAATCAAGTGCATAAAGGGCCATTTTTTCCGACGCAAACGACGAAAAAAAACGGCTTGATCTTGCCAATAAAAGAGACCGAAATGGACACATTTCCAGTCTCTTTTTTGGCTCAAAACGGACACGTTTTGACCGGGTTTTAAAGGGGGATTGGGGGAGCAGCGCGTCCCCCAACAAGGTCGTTTGCGCCACAAAGTGGCTAGCAAACATAGAGCTTGCCAAACCCCTTAAAGAATAAGAGAGACAACAACCGGAAGCGTTTTGTCTCTCTTATTCTTTCTGAGCAACAGTGAAGAAAAACAGGGGGTGGGACGTTGAGCGAACGAGAGATTTTTGAGGACACTTCAGCTGAGAGAAACCCGAAGCGCAAAGAGCCGAAACAAATAAGCTTTCGAGTGAGCGAACCCGAATTTGCAACCTTTCAGCGGAGCGCTTCAAGGTTGCAAATGATCTTGGTAAAAACATAAACTAAATGGTTAATATCAAATGCTGCAAAATTATATAAAATTATTTTTGTGAAAACCAAGATAAAAGTCCCTTTTTCTTGTTCTTCTGTTCGCTAAGTACCATTAGCTTATCCATCTTTTCTAATAATAACTTATTTTGTTCTTCATTTTCTTTTTTCAATAATTCGAATTGCTCTTTATAATCTTTATTTTCTTCAACAAGATTATCAATTTTATTGGATTGATCTTCAATCGTTACCATTAACTCTTTTAAAACTTTTATCGGTAAATTAGTTGCTGTTACGTCAGCTGATACGTCTGTTACGCTAGCTGTTATAGCTGATATGTCATTCGTAACAGACGTATCAGCTTGGTATAAAGCAAATGTTACTGCTTCTTGAACCGTTAAACCTTGTTCCCGTTTTAATCTTAAAATTTCTTCTAAAACAGATATTTGTTCTTCTAAAAGAAGCCTTTGTTTATTCGAATCACGTAAAAAATAATTTGGATCTTTTAATTCTTGTTCAATTAAAAGACAATATTTTCTTAAAGTAGGTTCTGCAATCTGTAATCTTTTAGCAACGATAGACGGCTTATAAAGTTCTGTCGTTTTCTCAGTAATATCTTTCATTGAGTAACCTCCTAAACTAAACTTTAATACTTAATTGAAACTAATGTTCATGCAATGCTTAACCACAGAAGTTAATTATCTCATGTAAGCAAAGTTAAGCAATTTATTTTTTTGATTGGCTTTAGCCAATTGGTTGCAAGAAATCACTCGGTAACCGCTGCGCTCCACCTTCGCAATTTCTAGCAAATTTTCCTAATCCTCCTGATTAAGCAATCCAACTAAGTTTTTCCGCCTAATTATCGGTTTAATCGTTGACAAAAGGCACTCGGAATGCTGACAGAGGGCTGATGTTTGTGGTGTTGAGCATAGTTGTACCCTAGTCTAGCTAATATCAGGTTTTGATCTATATCAGCTTGCTAGAGTACAACTATGCGTATTATGTATTTCTCGTTTTGACGTCAGGAGACGAAGCGGAGCCACTATCACATACTGTATCAGTTGGTATTGTTGTCTCAACACGCCTAAAACCCTCTTAAAATCTTCCCTAAGAGCTTTGTTTTAGGCTACCAGGCTTTCAGCCTAAGATTACCACCCCTGCCGTTAAATCGGTCGCAGTCACCATTCAGAACAACAGGGGATACAGTTACCCTATTTAGATGTTCCTAGCATTCCTTTATAGAA
>Ga0334895_1004085_pt1 | contig 10625 bp, 10 predicted proteins | sample GraSluR3_MG_7_FD_207229 | JGI IMG/M metagenome (GOLD analysis project Ga0334895, IMG submission 207229) | Sludge microbial communities from methane-producing bioreactor in Wageningen University, Netherlands - Granular Sludge_31_05-R3 | ecosystem: Engineered > Bioreactor > Anaerobic >... | reverse complement strand
GTTTTCGATATTTTCCCCCTCAGTATGGGCATTATCGGCCTGGTCTTCAGACTTTTCTCCGGGTGGACTGCAGTTTTTGAAGGCCTACTCGGTGCTGCGGCAGGTTTCGCGGTCATCGCCTTCATCATTTTGCTCTCCCGGGGCGGAATGGGGTGGGGTGATGCCACACTGGCCGCAGGAACGGGAATGATCCTGGGCTGGAAGTTTTCCATCCTGACACTTTACCTCGGCTTTATGACGGGCGGTGTCTTTTCCCTTGTTCTTCTCGCTGCCCGAAAACTTCAAAGAAAGGATTCAATACCCCTCGTCCCCTTTTTCGCCGTCGGCGGAATGCTGACCCTGCTTTTCGGGTCATGGATCCTGGCTCTTTTCAGCAGTTCACCAGGTCATCCATGGCAATAGCCGCCATCCTTTCAAGAGGAGCTCGGGACGGAACACCGTTTTCCTGTCTGAACGCATGATCCGCTCCGGGGATAATGATGAAGCGTTTTTTTCCTTCCCGCAGGGGGATCCTGTCATAAATACTCCTTGAAGACTCCTCGCTGAAAGTTTCATCCAGGCCTGCATAAAAGAAGAGTGCAAAGCATGTGTTGATTTTTGAAGCGGCATCAAGAACGTACCGATTTTCACCAAGGCTGTCGAGGATCGGCAGAGAAAGGCTCCCGGCAGCTTCAGGGCGGATACTTTCTCCGCTCCCTGACACTATCACCCCTGCCGGGACAGCATCCCCCGGATGCGGCAGGCCTGCCGCATCAACGTAATGGTCAGTCTCCCCGCCTGCCAGGAGCACTGCTGTCAATCCGCCCAGTGAAAAGCCCCATGGAACAACGGGACGGCCGGGGTATTTCGACTGGACTGCCGCAAAGGCAGAGCACGCGTCGTATACCTCCATGGCAAATGTTTTGCCCTTGAACGCCTCCTTCGCCCATGCAGCCCTGTCATCACCAAACGTTTCCCTGTCCCTCCTGAGCCTGGACGATTCTGCAAGGCATGTCTCAATACCGCGGCCGGCAAGTTCCCGGGCAAGGTATCCGTACTTGTTTCCCTCCACAGGCGAAGCCCACCCGTGAACCCCGTGGAACAGAAGGACCACAGGACTCTTTGTCCCGGCGGATCCTCTGAAATAAAACAACTCCACACGGCAGTCACCAAAACTCCCGCGGGCTGTTTCTGTGTGTAATTCCACTTCAGCTCCCCCTTTCATTTTTCCCCATCTTCAGCATTATCTCTTTTTTATGCCCGGGTTTCAATTCTGTATTCACATTTTGTATTCACATTTCTTCTTTTCCGGGCAAAAATGCCGCCCGGCAGGTTGACACCCCCGGAAGAAAAGAGTAAGGTATTCACCGACAGCAACTGGGGGAGTCGGCATATACCGGCTGAGAGGGAGCTTTTGGGCTTCGACCCCTGGAACCTGATCCGGGTCATGCCGGCGAAGGGAAGTGCGTTTTTTCAGGAAACTGCCCGCTGCTTCCCGATGCTCCCGGCTGACTCAGCCGGGAGCGTTTTTTATGATCGAGGTCAAAAATTTCACGAAAAGCTTCCACAACCGTCTTGTTATAGGAGATTTCTCCCTGTTTGCACAGGAAGGAAGTCTGACTGCGCTCCTCGGTCCGTCAGGGTGCGGAAAAAGCACTTTTTTTGATCTTCTTATGGGAAACATCCCCAGGGACGGCGGAAACCTGTTCCTCTCAGGCAAAGAGGTGGCTGATCTCAAAAACATTGCAGCCTTCATGGCCCAGAAGGATCTTCTTCTGCCCTGGCTTACTCTCCGTGAGAACGCCCTTTTACCGGTATCGGTGAAAAAAAATCCGTCATCATCAGATTTCAGGGAAGCAGAGGAACTGTTTGAAATCCTGGGACTGAGTGGATCCGCGGACCTTTATCCGCGCCATGTTTCGGGAGGAATGGCGCAGAGATGCGCCCTTGCAAGAACGATCCTTTTCCGCACGCCGATCGTCCTCCTTGACGAACCCTTTTCAGCCGTGGACGCGATCACGAGGCAAACCCTCAGGAGCCTGCTCCTCCTGCTCCGGTCACGATTCAGGAAAACACTGCTCATGATAACCCACGACGTGGAGGATGCCCTTCTCCTCGCCGATTCAATAATTATTCTTTCTTCGACCCCCATGACTGCAAGGGAAAAACTTGCGATCCCCACACCGAAAGAAAGGCAGCAGGGCGATCCTTCCCTTCAGGAAAAAAAAGAGAGGATCCTCGCCATGCTCCAGGAGAACGTTTCATGAAAAGCCGCGTGCTGTCATTTTTATTTTTGGGAGGATTCCTTTTTTCCTGGGAATTTTTCTGCCGCTTTTCGGACATTCAGCCCTTTATTCTTCCTGCTCCCTCAAGAATACTCTTCATCATTGAAAAAGAAGCCCCCCTTCTCCTCAGGCACGGCACAGCGACAGCGATCGAGATCCTTTTAGGGACAGCGCTGTCCGTCATCGCAGCTGTTATCCTGGCTGCTGCCATGTTCATTTTCCCTGCCGCAGAAAAAGCATTGGCCCCGCTTCTCGTTGCATCGCAGGCGATCCCGGTATTTGCCCTGGCCCCGCTGCTTGTGGCATGGCTTGGGTATGGCATAGGGAGCAAGATACTCATGGCGGCGGTCATCATCTTTTTTCCCGTCACAGTCTCTCTTCTCCAGGGATTCAAGAGCTGCGACGCAGACCTGGCACGACTTTTTTCCGCCATGGGAGCAGGTACATGGAAGACATTCAGACTTCTCTACTGGCCATGGGCCATGCCCTATTTTTTCGCGGGTCTTCGCGTAGCCGTTTCTGTAGCGGCTATAGGGGCTGTCATCGGTGAGTGGGTCGGAAGCATGCGCGGTCTCGGTTTTCTCATGATGCAGGCAAATGCACGTCTCAGAACAGATCTTGTCTTTGCCTCCATTGCCGTTTTATCTGCCCTGAGCATTTTTCTCTGGAAAATAGTCTGTTTCTTCGAAAAAAAGTATGTTCACTGGGTCGATACCACAAATAGCCTGTAAGAAAACAGGCAAAGGGGGAAGTATGATGAAAAAGCAGGTTTTTACCATTGTTCTTTTGAGTGTTCTCTTTTCCAGCCTGCGGGGACATGCATCCGAAAAGTTGATCCTGATGCTGGACTGGTTCCCGAATGTGGATCATGTACCCGTCTATGCGGCAATGCAGAAAGGATTTTTCGGGGAAAAAGGTCTTTCCATTGAAATACTCAGCCCGTCGGACAGCGCCGATCCTCTGAAACTAGCAGCCGCAGGTCATGTGGATCTGGCCCTTTCCTACCAGCCACAGGCGATCATCGCCGCATCCGCCGGTATCGAGATCAGAGCAGTGGGACGGCTCGTTGGGACTCCGCTTACTACAATGCTTTTTTTAAAAGGGTCGGGCATCTCTGCCCCGGCCGACCTTACGGGGAAAAAAATCGGGTATACAGTACCGGGTATGATGGATCACCTGGCCGATGCCTTTGCCCGTATGAACGGAATCAGGGAATACAGCCTCGTGAACGTGGGGTTCACTATCCTGCAGGCACTTGTCTCAGGGGAAGCGGATGCCGTTATGGGGCCGTTTAAAAATTACGAGCCGGCGGCAATGGAGATGGAAGGGTATCCGGCCGGCTTTTTTGAGATCGAACGCTACGGTATTCCTCTGTACGATGAACTCGTATTCGTCACCGGAGCCCGCGTTTTTGAAAAAAGAAGGGATGAAATCGGTCGTTTTCTCGAGGCTCTGGAAGAAGGCATATCTTTCACTCTCGAGCATCCGGGAGAGGCACTGGAGATCTATTTCAGAGCTGTTCCCGAGGCTCCCCGTGAAATGGAGCGAAAAGCATTCATGGCAACATATCCCCTCTTCGGACCGGACACAAAGCTTGACGAGAAACGATGGAAGGCCTTTGCAGATTTTGCACTTGAATACGGCTTGATCGATAAGGAGGTAAACGTCCATGAACTGCTCGTTCGTCCATGAAAGGGGATCAAAGACCCGCAAGCTCGCAGCGGCGGGACTGTTGGCGGCTGCGGCCATACTGCTGTCTGGGGTACATTTTCCCCTCGGGCCGACGAAATGTTTCCCCTTCCAGCATGCAATCAACGTACTCGCCGGGGCTATTCTCGGCCCATGGTGGGCATCCGGGGCGGCATTCGCCACAAGCCTGGTACGAAATATGACCGGTATGGGAACACTCTTCGCTTTTCCCGGAAGCATTCCCGGAGCTCTTCTGGCGGGATTCGCATACCGCATTTTCAGGAGACCCTGGGCCGGCCTTGCAGAACCTGTGGGAACGGGTTTTATAGGAGCCCCCGTTTCCGCGTGGATCCTTGGACCAGCCATGGGTACGGCTCCCGGGCTTGCTGCCCTTCAGGCGGGTTTTCTCCTGAGCAGCATCCCTGGAGCGCTTATCGGGATCGCCGTGCTTCATTTTCTGAAGAAGTCACTGTTACATACTATTCTTTCAGAAATGAAATAAAAGCAGCGGCACGGGGTGCAAAAGATTCCTGTACTCCGTGCCGCTGCCCTTTTCAACGATCCATATTCGAAACAAGTCTGCGCACAGCACCGGCGATATCACTGCACGCTACAACTGAACTAATGACCGCTACTCCATCAACCCCTGCTGTCATGGCCTGCGACACATTCTCCGCACTAATTCCTCCTATGGCTACCGCAGGGATGGACAGAACCGCGACCACTTTTCTCACACCTTCCACTCCTATTACCCCAGCATTTTTTTTCGCCCCCGAAGGGAATGCGGCCCCTATTCCCAAGTAGTCGGCCCCTGCGGATTCAGCCACTGTTCCTTCCTCCGCCGAATGGGCGGTCGCTCCCACGATGAACTCCTTCGGGACACTCCTCCTGGCGGCCTCCACCGGAAGGTCTTCCCTTCCGAGATGCACTCCGTCAGCTCCAGCTGCGAGCGCTACATCAAGGCGGTCGTTCACTATGAAAAAAGCACCGTTCTTCCTGCAGGCCGGGATGATCCTCACGGCCGTTTCATAGAGTTCTCTGCCGTTCATTTCCTTGCACCGCAGCTGGATCATGGTAGCGCCTCCCTGAAGTGCCTGCATCGCCTGTTCTTCAATCGTCAAGGGGGCTCCCGCTTTTATGTCGGGAATGACACAGATCCGCAAAGCGTGTCTCAGATCCATTCTTATTCTCCTCTCCATTCTTTGACTGTCATACGGTTCTGTTCTTCGAGCAAGTCTTCAGGGGATATCCGGAATAAGGCATCAAGAAGCTCTGAACGGAACGATCCAGGACCCGAAGCTTTTCTGTCTGCGATTTCCGCCGCGAGACGCAGCAGAACGATGGCACACGATGCGCCGGCAGCGGGATCGTTCCCAGCCCCCGCAGAGAGTACAGCCATGAGAGTTCCAAGAACACATCCGCTTCCCGTCACAAGGGGCATATAGGGACTTCCCCCTGAAAAAGCGAGTACGCTTTTTCCGTCACCAAGGTAGTCAGTTTCTCCCGTGGCACATACCAGTGAGCCTGTCTGCAGAGAGAGCCTGCTTACAGCCGCAGCAGGCGGTGAAGCTGTGAGGACAGCATCGACTCCGGTCATTGCCCCCTTTTCACCGGCCAGAAGGGTTATTTCAGAAACATTTCCCTTAATATGGGAAAATGTAAATTCCGAAATAAGGGAGTCTATGAGAGATTTCCTGTACGAAGAGGCTCCGTACCCCACAGGGTCGAGGAGAATGCACTTCCCTTCCCCCGCTCCCGAAAGAGCACCCCGAATCGCCTCCACGCTTTCTTCTGTTGGAGTCCCCGTATTGATGACAAGCGCATCTGCATCTGCGGCAATCTCTCGCGATTCCGAAGGGTTCCGCGACATGACCGGTCTTGCCCCCACGGCGAGCGCAGCATTTGCCTGGAATGAGGCAGCTACAAAATTCGTAATGGAGTACACAAGCGGGCGTTTCCGCCGTGTCTCCCGCAACGTATCCGCCCACAGTTGAGCGGAGAATCCTTTCAGGCCTTCTCTTCTATCCATGGCGGCGCTACAGCATGCCCGAGAGGTCCCCATCCGGCCCCGGGCCGAAAGCCGGACTTAAGTGCCATTCTGAGATACTGCCTTCCCCTTCTCACTGCCTCCGGCAGGGGTATTCCGGCAGACAGCTCCGCCGCTACGGCCGCACTCAATGTACATCCCGTACCATGTGTGTTCTCCGTGAAGATCCGACCGTCTGTGAACCTTGATACTTTTCCCTCCAGGAAAAGAATATCCGTCACCGTATCCGGCTGCATCCTGTGTCCTCCCTTGACGAGAACGGCCTTCGGGCCTGACTTCGCTATCTCCTCAGCTGCCTGCTCCATGTCCTCAATGGTTTCTATGGTGAATCCGGATAGCTTTTCAGCTTCGGGGATATTGGGGGTTACAATAAGCGCGAGAGGCAGGAGCTCTTCCCTGAGCACTGCAACAGCATCGTCATCTATAAGGGAGGCACCGCTCTGTGCGATCATTACGGGGTCAACAACGAGCTTGTCCACATTCCATCTTCGGATCCCCGAAGCGACAGCACGAATCGTATCGGCCGCAGCGAGCATTCCCGTCTTTGCCGCGCCGACTGGAAAATCTGACCAGAGCGCATCCATCTGGGCATGTACCATGCCTGCAGGAACATTCCACACCGCACTGACTTCTCTGCTGTTCTGGGCAGTCAGCGCTGTTATCACAGTCATACCGAAAACTTTCAGTGCGGCACATGTTTTTAAATCAGCCTGTATCCCCGCTCCTCCTCCGGAATCGCTTCCCGCGACGGAGACTGCAATTCCCCTGTAAAGCTCCACAAATACCACCTCCGGGATAGATAAAGACCCGCGGTTTTTTTCTCCGCGGGCCTTTGTTTTTTGCTCCTGAAAAACAGGAAAATACGCTCCCTACGCCGGCATTACCCGGATCAGGTAAGGGGTCGAGGGCAAATCAAGCCCTCCTCTCAGCCCGCAAAAGCTCCCCCGGTATGATTTTTTTAAGGTTCAGACGTTCTTTTCCGCTATATCTTCATTCCCGGCAGGCCTGGAAAGCCATTTTTCCCAGTTAAAACCCACCAGGCCGCTCACGATATACACAGACATTACCAAGAGAGGGGCCGCCGATTTAAGGGAAAAAAAGGATGCGGCAACAGCACAAGCGACAAACAGGAATTTTCTCCTGTCTCCCTGCTCTTTTCGAAGTCCCTTGAGGCTCCCGTACGGAACGCTCGAGATCATGAGGGCGCCTGTTGCCAGGCAGAAAAAAGCCGCCGCGAGAGGGTGAAGCGGTACTCCTGCAAGTACGATTGAGGCAAGGAAGAGCCCTCCGGCAGGAATGGGGAGACCCTGGAAGGGACCGGGCATGTGTACCACGTTGAATCGTGCGAGACGAAGGGCTCCGCAGAGAGCAAAAAAAGATGCCGCCAGAACTCCCGCAACACCGAGAGTGCTCGCGTACTCCGTGTACATGATCATTGCGGGAACTACGCCGAAACTCACCACATCCGCCAGACTATCGAACTCCAGCCCGAACTGGCTGCCTCCACCCAGCCTGCGCGCGATCCTTCCATCCATAAAGTCAAAGAAGACAGCGATGAACACAAGCCATGAGGCAGGCACAGGACGGCCGTGGAAGAGAAGAATAAGCCCCATCATGCCGCACAGCAGGTTTCCGCTAGTTATCATATTCGGGGCGATCTTCCGGAACGGGAGCCGCTCCTTTTTTCTATGCTTCGTCACCAGGCATTCCTCCCAGAACTGTGCTTCCCGCAAAGACCTTTTGTCCTTTCGTTACAGCCAACTTTACACCTGAAGGAAGATAGACGTCAACTTTGGAGCCCAGTTTGATCATTCCGAAACGCTCTCCACGCTCAAGAACGTCCTCCTTCTTCAGTCTGCATACAATACGCCTGGCGAGAAAGCCGGCGATCTGGACGATCAATACCGGCCCGAAGTCAGTACGAATCCCCACATACATCCGTTCATTCACTTCCGAGGCCTTCGGGGCAAACGCCATCCATTTCTTTCCCGGGACATACTCCAGGTATTCGACCCTGCCGCCGCAGGGAAGTCGGTTCACGTGAACATCAAGGGGATCCATGAAGATACCGATCTTTACCGCCCTTCCGGTAAAGGAGTGTTCCGCCTCCACTATCTCGACTATTTTTCCGTCGGCCGGCGAAAGGAAACCATCTCCCAGGGGAGCTCTTTCAGGATCCCTGAAAAACCATATTACCAGTCCAAGAACAGGAACAAGGAAAAAACCCGCAACAGGTGAAAAGAAAAGGCTTCCGAAAAGCATAAATGCTGTAAACGCGATCACGGGCCATCCGTCCCGGGCTATTTTCATATTATTTTATTCCTCCGTCACACATTCCTCGCAGGACACGACGCTCACGTCAGCAACGGAATCACCTTCGTCGAGCCTTACTGTAATGGTCCCCATGGCGGTCCGGCTCAGCTTCGGGATTTCAGACACCGCGACACGGATCATCCGTCCCTTCGCAGTGATCACTATGATCTCTTCATCCTCGGCAACAGCCCAGCTTCCCACGAGTTGTCCCGTCTTTTTCCCCAGGTTCATCGCCTTGACCCCCCGGCCTCCCCTGTGATGAGGGGTAAACTCGCCGAAACAGGTCCGTTTTGCCACGCCCTTTTCACTGACCACAAGAGCGAGTTTTTCAGACGTCACGACCTCACAGCTGATAACAGTGTCTCCTTCGACAAGTCGTATGCCCCTCACTCCCCGGGCAGTTCTTCCCATGGGCCTGAATTCTTCTTCAGATACCCGAAGCCCCTGGCCGTTTGCCGTCATAAAGAGCAGTTCATCATTACCGGAGGTAAGCCTGACCTGAGCGATCTCATCGCCTTCATCAAGGCTGAGGACCCGCTTCCCTGCCCGGTTCAGCTTGGAGATTTCCGACAGGGGGAGGCGTTTCGATACGCCTTTTCTGGTGGCAAAAAAGATAAAGCTTCTTCCTTCGAGACTTCGCCCGTACATTGAAACAACTGACTCTCCTTCGTCGAGAGGTACGAGTTTACTGATCATCTTGCCCTTACCCGTACGGGATTCGGGGATCATGTGTCCGCGGATGGCCAGCGCCCTTCCTGACGTTGTGAAAAGATAAATGTCCTTATGGGTGTTCGTGACGGCCACAAGGGCGATCTCATCCTCACCCTGGAGCCCGCCGCCTTTCCTTCCCTTGCCTCCTCTTGCCTGGGGCGCATATTCATCCAGGCTCTTTCTGCGAAGATAGCCGTCCTTTGAAAGGATGACGACAATGTCATTTTCGGGGATGAGATCCTCGATGGAGACTTCCTCGTAATTGTCTATGATCTCGGTCCTTCGCGGTCCTCCAAACTTTTTCTTCACCTCGAGCAGCTCTTCCCGGATCACCCCGTCAAGAGCATACCTGTTGCCGAGGATCGTGCGGTAGCGTTCAATGTCTGCAAAGAGCGATGCAAGCTCCGTTTCAAGTTTTTCCCGTTCCAACCCGGTGAGCCGCTGAAGCCGCATGTCAAGTATGGCCTGGGCCTGGGCTTCTGAAAACCCGAGCTGTGAGACAAGCCCTTCCTTTGCCTCCTGCGCCGTCTGTGCGGCCCGAATCAGTGCAATGACACGGTCGATAATATCAAGAGCTTTTACGAGGCCCTCGACGATATGTGCCCGTGCAAGGGCCTTGTCAAGACGATACTGGGTCCTTCTCCGGACTACTTCACGCCTGTGGTCGAGGAAATGGGACAACATATCGGCTATGGGGAGCTCCACCGGATGGTTGTTCACCAGGGCAAGGTTGATAACGCCGAAGGTGGTCTGGAGCTGGGTCCTGCGGTAGAGTTGCCGGAGTACGAGTTCCTCGTCTCCTTCACGCTGGAGTTCCAGTACTATCCGCAGGCCGTCGCGGTCGGATTCGTCCCGTATATCGGCCACTCCGTCGATGTGCTTGTCCTGAACACAGGATACGATGGTCTCTATGAGAGACGTCTTGTTTACCATGAAGGGAATTTCCGTTATAACAACAGATTTTTTACCCCGTTTTCCTTCTTCAGTGCTGGTCTTGCCCCTGACAGTTATTTTTCCCCTGCCGGTGCGATAGGCATCTATTATCCCGTCCCTGCCGAGAATTATTCCGCCCGTTGGAAAATCCGGACCGGGAAGGCGCGAATAGATTTCCCCGAACTCCCACTGGCCATCAGAATCTATCATGTAGGTCAGGGCATCAATCACTTCTGAAAGGTTATGGGGGGGTATGTTGGTAGCCATTCCCACCGCGATCCCTGAACTGCCGTTTACCAGAAGGTTCGGCACGAGGGATGGAAGATACAGGGGTTCCTTGAGAGACTCGTCAAAATTAGGTCCCCACTCCACCGTGTTCTCGTCGATATCGGTGAGCATAAACTCGCCCATTTCGCAGAGTTTGGCCTCGGTGTACCGCATGGCAGCCGCAGGATCACCGTCAATGGAACCGAAGTTGCCCTGGCCGTCAACGAGAGGGTATCGCATACTGAAGTCCTGGGCCATCCGGACCATGGTCTCATAAATCGCGGAATCTCCGTGGGGGTGATATTTGCCCATGGTCTCGCCAACGACTCTGGCAGACTTTTTGTACGACGAACCTGATTTCAGCCCCAGCTCCATCATTGCATACAAAATACGGCGCTGCA
>Ga0334895_1004084_pt1 | contig 10625 bp, 10 predicted proteins | sample GraSluR3_MG_7_FD_207229 | JGI IMG/M metagenome (GOLD analysis project Ga0334895, IMG submission 207229) | Sludge microbial communities from methane-producing bioreactor in Wageningen University, Netherlands - Granular Sludge_31_05-R3 | ecosystem: Engineered > Bioreactor > Anaerobic >... | reverse complement strand
GATTGCTCGGGCTTACCAATGTTTGTGAGATGGTCAGATATGCTCCGGCAAGTCCCGGTGATGATCCGGGAAAGATATATGAGAGAGCTGCATCACTGATCAGGGATATGGAAGAACAACTGGATTAAAGCAAGGAGTTGTCATGAAACGCATATTATTAGTATTTAGTATTTTAGCAGCAGTAGTTATCTCCCCCTTGGCCAATGAGTCGAAGCAGAGGTTTGACAAAGGGGCAGAATACTACAGGAACGGTGACTTCAGGACTGCGGCTGATATCTGGACAGATCTTTACAATTCAGGCTATGATAACTTTGAACTTCTTTACAACCTTGGAAACGCATGGTTTAAACTGGAGGAGATCCCGCTGTCGGTGATCTTCTATGAGAGAGCTCTTTTAAGGAGACCCATGGATGATGATGCCAGGTACAACCTTTCGATCGCCAAAACACTTACCAGGGACAGATACGAAACAATACCTGAGATTTTCCTTATAAGATGGTATAATCTCTCCGCCCTGGCACTTTCCTCTGACAGATGGGCTGTCATTTCATTAACCTGTTTTATAGTATCTCTGTCACTAATGCTGTTGTTCCTGTTCACCTCACGATACAGGCTTAAGAGAATAGCATTTTTAATATCCGTTTTTCTCTTTGTTGCTTCAGCTGCTTCCTTCTTGTTTTCATTACGCAACAGCAAACTGGTATATAATAATCCTGAAGCCGTTATACTATCGCCTGTAATCACGGGCAGAAGTGCTCCGTCAGAAAGCGGTCAGGAACTTTTCGTAATACATGAAGGTCTGAAAGTAAAAACGGGTGAACAGATAGGTGAATGGTGCGAGATCAGGCTTCCTGACGGCAACAGGGGATGGGTTCCGGTTACATCTTTTGAAAGAATATGAAGCCAGGTAATCACTTTGAGCTAACAATTGTTATATTTGATTTCAGATAGTAATAACCTGAAAGTATTATATGAAAAGGATTGCCGTACCGCTAATCTTACTGGCAGTGACCCTTGGTTCCTGCAATAAAGGATTTAGTCCAGAAGGTCCGTCAGATATAAGGATCAGAAATCTTACGGATCAGACATTCGATACCATAACCGTTGACACGTCAGGAGGTTCGAATGGTTATAGTGCAGTTTCTCCTGGTGAATACAGTGACTACAAGAGATTTGATAAGGCTTACCCTATTGCGGAGGTCTCAGTTGTAATAGGCGGCGAGACCTATTCGACCGGTCCGCAGAACTACAACTACTGGACGGTACTTGGCCAGGGAAAGTTCACCTATGAGGTGTTTATTGAAAATCCGACATTGAAGAAATTGAAGATTCAACGAGTTATTCCGGAAGCTCCTCTCGATTAATTTTTACTTTTTTTGAACCTTTTCAGTCGTATTGATGTTATATACATGATTGTAATACATTTCATAAATGGTTATGATTGGTTAGGTTAGGTTGTTGAGAGGCCCCGGCAGGGCCTCTTTTTTTATTTCATTTTGTATCTTTACCCGGTTGCACCTAAAGATAATTATTCAGAAATGATGAAAAAAAGTATTAAAAGTACGCGCGTGCCTGTCTACCGCGATTCGGGTTACATAATGAACGATGCGGAGGAGATGGCAAATGCTTTTAAGCTTGAGGGCAAAAATCTCAGAGACCCCGAAAACTACATATACTCACGATACCGCAATCCGACAGTAGTTGCAGCTGAAGAGGAGATTATGAAAGTTGAGGGGTGTAAATGGGCACTGCTGATGCAATCGGGAATGGCAGCTGTAGATGTGGCGGTGTCGCTGTTTCAGAATGGCAGAGACACAGGCCCCTGGCTCTTTTTTACAGAGATTTACGGAGGAACACTAACCTATATTGATACAGTACTGGCTGCCAGACGCGGAATAAGAATCGAAAAGTTCGGGGCTACGGAGCAGAAGTATGACCTTGAGAGGCTTGAGTCAATAATTAAAGATCTGAAACCAGATTTTTTCTATTTTGAGATAATATCAAATCCTATGCTTATAGTTGCTGATGGAGAAGAGATTATCAGACTATGCAAAAAGCATGGCGTTAAAACCATCGTTGACAATACTTTTGCGACTCCCTGGCTGTCCAAACCTCTTGATTACGGGGCCGATCTGGTCATCCACAGCGCTACCAAGTATTTTTCAGGCCATGGTAATCTTACCGCAGGCGTCGTTTGTGGAAATGACGATCTGCTGCTAAGCGAATCAGTGGCATACAGGAAGAGCGTCGGACATATGATCTCTGCTGACGATGCCTACAGACTCCACACTCAGATACAAACATTCGGGCTCAGGTTCTCACGCCAATGTGATAACGCATTGCAACTGGCTGAATATCTGTCGGGTAGCAAGTTGGTTGAGAAAGTATGGTATCCGGGTCTGAAGAATCATCCTACCCATGAAACGGCAGTCAGACTCTTCAATAACAAAGGTTTCGGTGCTATGGTCACCTTTACCTTTGCCGGCACAGACCACGAGAAGAAAATTAAGAGGGATTCGTTTATCGGATCAGTGTCGGAAAAGATAAAACTGGTACCCACCCTTGGTGATCCTCATACGATACTTATGCCTGTTGAGCCGGTCTGGGGCGATCGTTATCCCGATCCTGGTATGTTAAGGATATCGGTAGGTTTCGAACCTGGCGAAGAATTGCTGCATACATTCAAAGAAGCCATTGATAGCCTTTAATGAAGCTGATTAACGCCAGTCAACAGGTTCATTGCCATGCTCAATGAGATATTGATTGCATCTGCTGAAATGGTGGTTGCCAAAAAATCCGCGTGATGCAGACAGGGGAGAGGGGTGGACAGATTCAAGTATCAGGTGACGCGAACGGTCTATTCCGGAACCCTTAACCTGGGCATAACGACCCCAAAGAATAAATACCAGGTTATTCTTATGCTGCGAAAGTGCAGTAATAACAGAATCGGTAAACTTTTCCCATCCTTTGTTCTGGTGTGAGCCTGGTTGATTCTGACGAACAGTAAGGATCGCATTGAGTAGCAGTACACCCTGATGCGCCCATCTTGTGAGATCTCCTGAGTTGTGCGGGTTGACCCCAATATCACTCTTTATCTCCTTAAAGATATTAAGAAGACTGGGAGGGTAGCCGGTTCCGTCAGGTACTGAAAAGCATAATCCGTGTGCCTGTCCCGGATTATGGTATGGATCCTGACCGATAATAACTACCCTTACCTTATCGAAAGGGCATAAATCAAAAGCGTTGAAAATAAGTTTACCCGGTGGGTATACAACAGACTTCCTGTACTCCTCCCTGATAAAACCGGTCAGACTGACAAAATAGTCAGATGTAAACTGATCTTCCAGGATATGTTTCCATTTTTTTTCAATTCTGACATCCATAGAAACTATGCTGTCAGGTTTCGTACTCTCTTCAGAAAATCGCCCTTGTCAATTGGCTTAGGGATATAATCTGTGCAACCTGAATTAATGCACATCTCTCTGTCACCGGGCAGTGCATAGGCTGTAAGTGCTATTATGGGTATTGTTTTATCCTTCTTTCTTATCTCAATTGTGGCTTCCAAACCTGACATAACCGGCATCTTCACATCCATTACTATCAGATCTATTTTGGTTCCTGAATTGAATATTTCAAGAGCCTCCACACCATTAAGGGCGCGCATGGTGCCGAAACCATCTTTTTCAAGTATATATTTGAGAAGTAGATAATTAAACTCTTCATCCTCAGCTATAAGGATAATCTTTTCGTTCATCTGACTTTGATTGTAATTCACCTGCTAATATACATATTTTTATACAGACAGTAAGGCAAAAGCCGCCGTGACAACAATCAGCAGCGGCTTCTTCCTTTAAACCTGATAACCTCTCAGCCTGAGTAATTCTTGATTATGCTATTTGTTAACTATTGATTCCATAGCAGTTTTAAGAGCTTCATAGAGAGCCTTCAGCTCCTCTATCTCTTTTTGCTGTGCTTCGATTAGCGATTGCTGTTCCTGCATACCCTTGATCAGTACCGGAACAAGCTTGTCATAAGACATGCTCCAAAGCTCATTGGTTTCATTATCAGGTTTAGACACGACTTCCGGAATGATCTTAAACACATCCTGAGCTATAAGTCCTATGTTTCTGCTTCCGGTTCCGTCAATATGAACTCCTGATTTATCGCTATATGAATCATGCTGAAAGTAAGATAGCGGCTTCAGAAGCATAATTTCATTGAGCCCGTACGGAAGATCAGCAAATTGAGATTTAACCCTGCTGTCTGAGTAATTTGCATAACCGGTGGCCCTGACATAACCAACACCAATGCTGGCATTATTTGGTAGTTCCAATGCATATGAAGGTACTGTGACTGTCTGAAGACCGACCCTTCCGTTTTTGGTAACTGTCATGGCGTTTGAGCGTGTTCCGTTATCACCACCACCGTTGCCTATAACAAATAGCGGATCAGTGTCCACCCAGTCAGTCCTGTTATATGATCCATTGGAAAGGTTATTGTATCCTACTACTATGCTATTGGCACTTTCGGCAAAAATGCTTTCTCCGATTGCGAAAGCATTGATACCCCTTGCATAGTTGTTCGATCCGATAGCTACTGAATAAGAACTGTCAGCAGTACTTGTGTGGCCCATCGCCAATGCACCGGTAGCACGTGCATTGTTATTTGCACCAATTGCAAAACCGCCCCTGGAAGCCGTATTACCGTTACCAAAAGCAATTGAGTATTCATCACTGGCAATATTGTTCTTTTCAATAGGCACCCATGTGAGTTCGAACCTCCTTGTTATAGGGTTGTAGACGAATCTCATAATGGTAGTATTGTAATACGAACCTATAGCTATTGACCTGTCACCGTTTGCCTGCGACTTATAACCCATTGACGTTGCAAGATTTCCGGCTGAAGATGCACCATAGCCAATCGCAGTTGAATTTGCACCTGAAGCTGTTGTGTTGACCCCGAATGCCATCGCCCCGGGTTGGCTCGTTACTGCTCCCATGCCCATGGCAATAGTATATGATGCTTCGGCCATTGTCCGGGTCGGGCGTTGAGTGTCAGGTGTTCCGTCAGTATTAAGACCATAGGTTCCAATAGCGAACGATTTCTCTCCCAAAGCTTCAGCAGCTGATCCGAAGGAATATGCATCCTGACCCTCAGCCTTTGCTTTGTAGCCTACAGCCGTGGAATACTGACCAGTTGCACTGGCCTGGTAACCAATAGCAGTTGTATATGTGTTTATTGCCTCAGGGTAGTAGCCGATGGCGACAGAATAGCTGTTTGAAGCAATACCGTTATATCCTATGCTGGTTGATGCAAATCCGCTGGCTGTTGTGTTGGTTCCGATTGCCATTGCAGCTTTCTGTGTTGTAGCCTGGGCTCCCATGCCAATTGCCACTGAGTATGGACTTGAGGCAGTTGTTTTCCTTCCGGTAGGATTTCCGAATTTATCAACACCAACTGATCCGAGAGCAAAAGATCTTGTACCTGTTGCTTCAGAATATGATCCAAGAGCGTATGAATCACTGCCAGATGCTTTTGCATTGTTGCCGACAGCTGTCGAAAAGTTTCCTGTTGACTTGGCTTCGTAGCCGAAAGCCTGCGACCAGTTACCCATTGCCACTGAATGGTAGCCGAGAGCAGTGGAATTCTGTCCTACACTGTCAGGACTTCCGATATGAACACGACCGGCAAGAAATGCCTCTTTTTTAGGATACCATAGTATCTGAGCCCTGGAACCGACGGTGTCAACTGTCTCGGCTGAAGTAACATTAAGGTAAGTTTTGGTTATTCCTTTTGACTCCTCAAAACTGCCGATGGCAAAACCTCCTTTTGAAGCTGTTCCTTTCCGAAAATTAGGATTGCTGTTAAAGTATATCCTCACACTGTCGGGTGTAACCCTGAAGAAATCCTGTGACACACCCGCTTTTGACTCCTCGAAGCTGCCGATGGCAAACCCTCCTTTAGCTGCCTTGGTTCCTGAAGAAGGAAGATAGATGTTAACGGCATCGTTATAAACAGCAAAAACAGTCTGACCATCTTTGCGTTTCACTTCAAAGAGAGGATCCTCGGATGTGTCGTCCATACTTGTAACAGCGAGCAGCGCATTACCGGCGTCTGATGAGCCTATCCGCATAGGCCTGATAATTAAAATTGTATCACCATCAAAAGTGAAAGTATTACCGAAATCAGCCGATCTCATTGCATAGGGTACTGACAGTAATTGCGATACTCCCATAGTATGCCACTCCTTGTAATAAATCATTGTTCTGATGTATAACGGTATGGCAGACCAGTCAATAAGGCTGAAATCCTTTACTCCCTGTATCCATATGGCATTCCTGTCTCCAATCATTAATGTGAACAGTCCTTTGTCGTTTGTTCTTACGGTATGCTCCTCTTCCCATACTACGTCCTTTCCGGCTTCGTCTTTGAGAATTGCTATTCTTACCTGAAGCTCAAGACCGGTTAGCGGGACGCCATCACCATCCATCGCAAGAGCCTGGTAATTAAAGCCCTGAGGGACCTGAGCAATTATTGCTCCCGTCAAAAGAATTAACAATAATCCTGTGTAAATCTTTTTCATGGTATGAATTTTTGGTTTTTTGACTGATATTCTTACAACATTTGATATCTCTAAACTATTGTAAATTTAAGATTCATCGACACTTCTGCAAAAAAAATTACATAAATGGCTTTAAAATGGTGACAAATGATATCTAACCGGTATTAATCAGACCAATATAGATCAAATATGGTTGCGCCACGTTTTTCCATGGAACCTCATGCTCTGGCATGTCATTAAATACAGGTATACCCTGTGAGGCAGAGGTGGTAAAACCCTTAAAGAATAAAGAGGACTATTGTTCAGCAGGCTCTCGTCAAAGCTCTTTTCTGTATATCTGTTTGGGGTCGCCGGGAGCGTAGAAATCCTTTAATGAGGCAGCAAGTTCATACCCCTTGCTTAAATAAAAAGCTTCCGTCGGTTTATATAGTTCCCTTCCCGATGTGTCAATCCATAATATTTTGCCACCTCTTTCCCTGACATCCTTTTCCACAGCTTCAAGCATAGCCGAGCCATATCCCTTTCCTCTGGCATCATTTCTGACAGCTATCCAGTAGAGATCCCATGAGTGTTTAGAACATGGATTATTGCCATAGGTGGCAAATGCAACTATCCGTCCTCCATCCTCAATTCTCAGCCAAAAATATCCGCTGGAATCCCCACCTCCCGAACAGGTTTCTTCAACAAGCCCTACTGCTGTGTCTATTTCAAAATCATAGAAAAAACCCGTAGACTCAAGAATTGCCCTCAATTCATCAGTATCTCCTTCCCTTACTCCTGAAACAATTTTCATAAAAGCCATTAATTAAGATCATTTACAATACCTTGAAACACTTCCTCAAGGTCATATCCACCCTCGGCACAGGCCGCAATGAACCCACTGTCAGGAGATATGCAGGGGTTGGCGTTTACTTCCAGCACATAAGGCACACTGTTCTGGTCGCATCTTATATCAATCCTCGCATAACCCCTAAGCCTCAGGCTGGTCCAGCATCTCAGGCAAATATCCCGCAGTTTTGCATCAAGACCCGAACTGTTAATATCTCTCGGGAAGACCCTTACACTATTCCTGTACTCATGGCTCTCAGGCACCCACTTTGCCTTGTAATCAACTATTCTGGGCTTTCCGGGAACCCAGTCTCTGAATTCAATTTCAGCAGGTGGCAATACTACCGGTCCGTTCTTACCTGAGAACATGCTTATATTGAATTCTCTGCCATCAATGAATTCTTCTATCAACCAGTCTGAGGACTTCAGATCATTCAATCTTGTCTCATCGCCGGGAGACCATGTAAATACTGATTCAGCGCTGATGCCCGCCGAGCCATCCTCCCATACAGGTTTTAAAATGTATTTCCTTCCATAGTGGAGATTTGCGGTCTCATTGGCACCGACAGAAAACGGTGTTTTTATGCCGCTCATATTTAGTATGCCTGATGCCAGTTGTTTGTTTGAAGTGATAAAAATAGCCTCAAGAGGACAACCGGTGTATCTTAGGTCAGAAAGAGACATGATGGCAGGGGCAAAATATATCAGACGCCCTTTATTGTTTATTGATTCAACCAGGTTGAAGACAAAATCAGGAGCCGTCATCTTAATTTCCTCAATCTCGTTAAGGAAGTTCATAGTAATACCCTTTCTATAGGTATCTATTCCCATCCTTTTCAGATTGTCTTCAACAAGAGCTACCTGATCAAGAACATCAAGCTCGTCAGCTTCAGCGTCAGCAGCCGGATTGTTGTAGAGTATGCAGCACTTTCTTCTCATTTCCCAGTCCATGCCTTTCTAATGCAGCATCAACAATTCTTTTCAGTAAATCGTGATAATCAATTCCATTCATATGCGCAAGTATAGGCAGGTCTGAATGCAGTGGATTCAATCCTGCCAAAGGATTGGCCTCAATAAAACAAACCCTGCCATGCCTGTCTGCCCTCAGGTCGACTCTGCCACCATCGACGGCCATCAGTGCATTCCATGCCCTGACAGCTACGTCGTAACATTCATCCACCAGATCATCAGGTATAGAAGCATACTTTACAAATGACTGATAATTTTCCTTTACTTCAACCGAATAGGGCATATTGTCATGGCATATCACCTCCATTCCGCCCAGCACCCTGGTCTCTTTTCCACTGCCGGTGATACCAACTGTAAATTCTCTTCCGGGCAGATACTCTTCAACAAGCGCAGGCTGATTATACTGAGTGATTATCTTTTCAACCTGCTCTTTGAAACGGAAAGGATCATTCACTTTGCTCATATTGGTTATTCCCTTGCCTGTACCCTCGGATACCGGCTTGACAAATAACGGATAGGATAACCCGGTGTCGTCAATTTCATCACGATTACCAATAAGTCTACCCGGGCTTACGGGGACCCCGGCAGACTCAACTGCAACACGGGCCAGGTGCTTGTTAAGTGAAAGACTCATAACCGCAGGGCCGCTGAAAACATAAGGAATCCGGTACTGGTCGAGAAGGGCAGGTACTACTGACTCTCTGCCATCTCCATAAAGCCCTTCTGCAATGTTGAATACCAGGTTCCATGAACAACCGTCTGCCAGTCTTCTCGTGAGCTCGAAGATATTACCTATGCGTTCAGTCTCAAAGCCCATACGCTGAAGAGAACTCTCAATGGCGACTATTGTTTCCTCCTTGTCAAACTCGGCAGTCTCCTCCATTGAATAACCGTGGTCGAGATACCATGTCCTCAGGTCAAACGTTATACCTATTTTCATAATTCCTTCAGATTTCAGGATATGTGTACTCTTCCCCTCTGTAGTTCTGCAGTACAATTTTTTCATCATTATGTTGCACTACGTAATCCGGAAGAAGAGGTATTTTCCCTCCTCCGCCAGGAGCATCAATAACGAATGTCGGAACCGCGTAACCGCTGGTAAAACCTCTTAGTCCCCTGATTATCTCCAGACCTTTTCTGACTGTCGTTCTGAAGTGTGAAGAACCTGGAATAAGGTCACACTGATACAGGTAATAAGGCCTTACCCTGGCCATTAAAAGCCTGTGCATAAGCTCTTTCATTACTTCAACAGAGTCGTTTATTCCCCTTAGAAGTACTGTCTGGCTTCCCAGCGGGATGCCTGCATCAGCCAGCCTGGTACAGGCGGAAACACATTCAGTCGTTAATTCTCCGGGGTGCATGAAATGCAGACTTATGAACAAAGGATGATATTTCCTGAGGGTATTCAGCAGACCTTCTGTTATTCTCTGCGGTAAGACGGCAGGCACCCTCGATCCGATCCTGATTATCTGGACATGTGGTATTGCCCTTATTCTTGAAAGAATATAGTCAAGAGCTTCGTCTGTAAGCGTAAGCGGATCGCCACCACTTATAAGAACATCCCTTATCTCTTTGTTTGATGCTATATACATGAAAGCATTTTCCCAGTCCTTGCGGTTGACCTTGTCAAGCTGCCCTACAGAATGGGAACGTGTGCAGTACCTGCAATAGGAGGAACAGAATTGGGTAATTGTGAAAAGAACCCTGTCAGGATACCTGTGAACAATCCCTTTTACCGGAGAAAACCTGGCTTCATGAAGAGGATCAGACTCTTCAGTGTTATGCTGAAAGAGTTCTTCAAGCACAGGGATAACATTCCTGCGAAGCGGATCGCCAGGGCTGCTGTCATAAATAAGAGACGCAAAATATGGCGTTATACGTAATGGTAGTCTGTTTTTAAGATTGTTAATTGACAGAAGCTCTTCTTCAGTGAGCTCCATAATCTTATTAAGTTCACCGGGACTCCGGATTGAATTTCTCAGTTGCCATTTCCAGTCATTCCAGTCACCGGGTGGTGTGTTGGGAAAGTGCCTGCTCCTGAAACCGGCACTGCGTGTGCTAACTAGTTGTTCTGTGGATTTTTTTTGGGAGAATACCTTGGTCCCACCGCCAGGCTCTTCATCAGAAGAGCAACCCACGAGGGTGCCCTCACCAGTGAGGGCAGCAACCTCATTATTGTCAGCGTTCATAATGTAGATGAATCTTCAATCTGTCTGTCTCTTTGTGTACTTTGATGTTTTAACATAAAACTATTCTGAATCGTTGC
>Ga0334895_1004078_pt1 | contig 10642 bp, 6 predicted proteins | sample GraSluR3_MG_7_FD_207229 | JGI IMG/M metagenome (GOLD analysis project Ga0334895, IMG submission 207229) | Sludge microbial communities from methane-producing bioreactor in Wageningen University, Netherlands - Granular Sludge_31_05-R3 | ecosystem: Engineered > Bioreactor > Anaerobic > Unclassified... | reverse complement strand
TGACGATCAACTTTGCCTTTGTGGCCATGGACCATATTGTTAATGAAGCGGCTAAGCTGCATTACATGTTTGCCGGGCAATTTAAACTTCCACTAGTGATTCGTGCGGTGAGCGGCGGCGGTCGTCAGTTGGGGGCAACCCACTCACAGACGCCGGATGCGATCTTTGCCCATTTTCCGGGCTTGAAAGTTGTCTCTCCCGGTACACCTGCCGATGCCAAGGGTTTATTGAAGAGTGCGATTCGCAGTGACGACCCCGTATTGTTCATTGAGAATGCGACCCTCTACCAATCAAAAGGTGAGGTGCCGGATGATTTAGATTATCTGGAACCGATTGGGAAATCCAAAATTCAACGCGAGGGTGATGACGTGACCATTGTGGCATACTCAAAAATGGTCCCGGCTGCACTCGAGGCTGCAAAACAACTGGCTGATGAGGGGATTGAAGCCGAAGTGGTTGACCTGCGTTCACTGCGTCCACTGGATATGGACCCGGTGATCGCCTCCTTTAAACGCACCAACCGGGCAGTCATTGCAGAGGAAGGGTGGCGTTCCTATGGGGTTGGTTCGGAAGTGTCAGCCAGGATCTATGAGCTGGCTTTTGATTATGTTGATGCCCCGGTCAAACGGGTAGCACAAGCGGAGGTACCGCTTCCCTATAATGCCAAGTTGGAGCAGCTGGCTTTGCCGCAAACAGAGGATATTTACCATGCTGTTAAGGAGGTAATCTATGGCTGAGCTGGTAACGATGCCCAAATTGGGCTTTGATATGGCGGAAGGTACATTGGTGCGTTGGGTTAAAGCCGAAAGCGACACCGTGGAAAAGGGTGAGGTACTGGCTGAGATTGAAACCGATAAAGCGACAGTCGAAGTTGAATCAAGCTATGCGGGTGTGGTATACCGCCACTTGGCGTCAGAAGGCACAGCCCTGCCAGTCAATGCGCCGATTGCCATTATTGCAGACAAAGGTGAAGAGCCTTCTGATGATGACATTGATGCACTGCTTGGTGGCGCAGGATCACAAGTGCCTGAAAAGAAAACTGTCCAAGAAGAAAGACCTTCTGAAGCTGAAGGTACACAGGCTGAGGAGATGGCTGAGCCTATCGAGGAAAAGGCAACAAGCACAACACCAGTAGGCGGTGTGCGCTCATCACCTTTGGCGCGGCGCATGGCAGAGGATCATGGCATTCCATTAGCAGAATTGGATGGCAGCGGCCCACGCGGCAGGATTGTCAAACAGGATATCGAGAATTACCTTGAATCCATCGATGCTGAAAGTGTTGCGGAAGGTACTGAAGCAGGTGGAAAAGAACTGCAGCCGATGACAGCTTATACAATGGGTGAGGTCCCTGAGGATGAAGTGATTGCCATGAGCCGACTGCGGCAGGCCATCAGTCGCCGCATGCAGGATTCGAATCAGAACTTCCCGCATTTCTACCTGACGCGTGTTTATAAAACCGGGGCGTTGATGAAATTACGCAAAGAACTGAACCAACTGCTGCCCGATGAGGATAAACTTTCGGTAAACGACTTTATCCTCAAAGCAACGGCCTTAGCGCTGCGACAGTATCCGAACCTCAACGCTTCGATCGAGGATGAGTCTCATATCCGCCGGCATGGGCACGTCAACATTGGTGTAGCTGTGGCGGTAGAAGGCGGCCTGATGACTGTGGTCTGCAAAGATGCTGATCAGAAGCCCCTCAGATTAATCGCACGTGAAGTGCGAGAGATGGCCGGCAGGGCTCGCGACCGAAAAGTGAAGCCTGAAGATATTGAAGGATCGACTTTTTCAGTCAGCAATTTGGGCATGTTTGGAATTGATGAATTTGCGGCCATTATCAACCCACCTGAAGCCGGTATCTTGGCTGTCAGTGCCGTCCAGAATGTGCCCGCTGTTGAGGACGGTGAGCTGGTGATCGCATCTCGCATGAAGGCCACACTTTCAGCGGACCATCGTGTGACAGATGGTGCTGAAGCGGCTGAGTTTATAGCCGTATTGGCAGAATTTCTCGAGGAGCCGATGCGGTTGTTGATTTAGTAATGTTGGCAAATTCCAAGAATGGTCAGTTTCTATTACACTAACCTACCTATCGAAAAAATCATCAAGAAAGAGGCGTTGCATATTTCGCCTCTTCCTTGTTTTTAACGGTCTTCAGGTTCGCCATATAACCAGCCGTAAATATAATGGATCTCGTTGATCAATCGGATATAATTCCGTGTCTCTTCGATACGAACAATTTCAAGGAACAAATCAGGATCATCAAAGGGCGTCAAATTCTTCCAGATGAGGGTATTTCCTGGTCCGCCGTTGTAGGCTGCCAGCATGGCGAAGGGATCGCCATCAAAAAGCTGACGCTGCTGCCTGAGATAGCTGGCACCGAATACAAGGCTGATATATGGACGGTCGAGGTCGTCCAGGGTGAAATCTTCAGGCCATCCCAAATTTTCGGCAAGCTGGGTTCCTGTAGCCGGCATAATCTGCATCAATCCGCGCGCACCTGCTCCTGAGCGGATGAACCCTTCGTACGCGCTCTCCTGACGCATAACCGATAGCAGAATGAGCGGTGAGAGCCCTTCAGAGTCAGCAGCAGGTTTGACCCAATCGAGGTAATAGGCTCCAAAACGGATCCTAGAGAAGTATTCCGGCCCAGAAAGGGCATCACCCCGTTCCAAGCCAGCCAAGCGCAAGAGCTGGGTGCTGGCGACGAGTGCAGAACGATACAGACCCACCTCAACCAATGCTGGGATAAGCCGAAAAGTTTGTGCGGGGTCTTCCGCGTATTCCAAACGCATCGCTTCAAATTCAGCCTTCCCGGCAGGATAATCACCCAATGCCCAGTATTCTAGGCCGCGTTGGAAACGTGGGTCATAAGCCAACATGCCAGGGCTTTGTAAATTTATCTCCGCAGGCAGATCGAAGGTCTCTCGCAGCCAAGCTTCTGCCGCAGGCAGAAAAGGACTTAAGTCGGGGTCAAGATTGTACACAACAGGTTCGGTGAAAGGATTCTGACCAATCAGAAGATTCTCAGCACGGATGCTGTAATGCCCGAAGGGATTAGCGGTCTGGGCGAGTTTCCAACTATCCAGGGCCGCGCTAATTTCACCTTGGGCTTCTTGGCACTTTCCAATCCACAGGTGAGCAGCCGCCAGGTCTGAGGGTTCAGCCGTCAAAACCAATGCCCGTGAGAACATCGCTTGAGCGCCAGCCCAATCCCCCAACCGTACAAGCGTGATCCCTGCAAAGTAAGTCGCCCGAAAGGTCTCCGTTGATTGCGGGTATTCACTTGCGATGCGTGCCCATGTATCAGCGGCTACCCGGAGCATCTCTCCCCGTTCATAGGCGCGTCCTGCTCGGAAGAGAAAGTCCGGTGCTTCAGGGGATTCTGGGCGTTGGGCAACGAAATCCAGTGATTTGCTGGCTGCGGCTTCATGTTCCCCCAGAAACGCCCACAGCGTGAATTCAATGGATTGCCAGGCATCGACATAATAGCTGCTGGTTGGGTAGGACTCGATCAGTTCCTCCCACAGGGCGACGGCAGCTTGATGTTGACCCTCACCTCCCAGGGCACGAGTGGCCAGTGCTTTGTGATACAGTGCCGCATCACCGAAAGTCTGAGGTGCTTCAGCTAAGAAACGGTCAAAGGCCTCTATGGCCAGTAAATAGTTGCCAACATTGTAATTAACCATGCCGCGGTCGTACTCATTGACCGGCACGTCATCCTCAACCAAAATCACAAGCGCTGTGTAGGCATCGTAGGCAAAGGGAAATTGGTTCACAGATTCTTTAAGGATGGCATAGGCTTCTTCATCTTTTTCCTGAGCAAGGAGGATGCGCCCAATCAAAAGCGCCATTTGCGCTTTCGTATAGTCACTACTGGCAGTGACATAAATATCGCGATAAAGCGACAAAGCAGTTTCCTCGTCCCCGCTGGTCTGATAGGCGGTGGCGATCTTGACTGCCAGGGCATCTGTTCCACCGCCGGGTTCCTCGAGGTAGGCTTCTTGATAGCTGGTGATGGCTGAGCTGTGATCCCCAATGACAGTGAACAGGTCACCGCGCAGTTCGTACAAGCGTGAATCGATTAACCCCGGGCGAAGGTCCAGGTAAGATTGGTAGGCAGACAAGCCATCTTGATAGCGCTGGAGCTGCGTGTAGGTTTTGCCCAGCATGTATTGAGCGCGGGCAGCAGTGACCGGATCAGCGGATTGGGCAGCCTCACGAAAGTGGTTAAGTGCCGTGCTGGTCTCACCCTGGTTGAAATAGGCTTGTCCTAACCCCAGTTGAGCTTGGGCGTTGACATCAGGATCTGTGCTGCGGGTAAGGGCATCCTGGAAGATGGTCAAGGCTTGATTATAATCACCTACAAACAGGGCAAAATCACCTTCACTGATCAGTAGCTCAGGGGGTGGGGGCAGGGTGGCGGTAGGTGACGGCTCGGGTTGAGGTGTCCAGGTCGCTGACGGAGGTGCGGTGATGGGTTGGTCAATTTCTGTCTCATCTACGGTGGTGTTGCAAGCAGTCAGAAACAGGATTAGCAGCGCGGACAGGATTATTCTTTGGTTTTTGGTCATGCGATCAAGTGTAACACAAGGGCAGGTGAAAAGTGAGTCGAGTGAATTGAGAGGTCCTGATCCATTCAGCGGGAGGCGATTGAAAAAGGATTTAAGAACACCTATTTCGCCGACGGAAATCAGTGCGAGTGCACTCGTATTTGATACTAGGTATTGAGATTAGGAGTGTTCACAGGTTTCATAAATCTGTCTGATTCTTAAAAAATGTTGACATCCAAAACGTTTTGGTTTATGATATTGATATATCCAAAACGTTTCGGAAAAGGGTGCGGATGAAAGTAACGATTAAGGATGTGGCTAAAAAAGTCAATCTGTCGATAACTACCGTTTCACGCGCACTACACGACTACGACGACGTCAACCCCGATACAAAAAAACGAATCATTGAAGCTGCCAAAGAAATGGGGTATTCCCCCAATACGCTTGCGCAGCGGCTGCAAAAACAGCGGGCAGATACAATTGGTTTGGTATTACCCACTTTTAGCCCCCGGTTTGCTGATCCATATTTTAGCGAAGTTTTAGCTGGGATAGGCAATAAAGCTGCTGAAATGGGTTTTGACCTGCTGGTATCCACATGTGCTCCCGGTGAGCAAGAAATTGAAACCTATAAAAAATTAATTGAAGGTGCACGCGTGGATGGGTTTATCCTCGTGCGAACCCGAGTATTTGATCCGCGCATTGCGTACTTATTAGACCAGAATTTTGCTTTTACCGCTTTTGGACGAAGCCAGTCAAGTGATGAATTTGCTTATGTTGATGAAGATGGGTACTTTGGCATGTATTTAATTGCCGAGCACATCGCTTCGCTAGGTCACGAGCGCATCGGTTGTATCACCTCGAATCCTGACTTAAACTTCACCCGGTTCCGCATGAATGGATTGCAGGATAGCTTAGCAAATTATCATATTTTTATAGATGATCTCCTAGTCCGCACAGGTGATTTAACTCAAAAAAGCGGCTATGAAAATGCTAGAGAATTATTGCTACTGCCAGAACCACCGACAGCGATTATCGCTTTCAATGATTTAATGGCCTTTGGAGCAATGAGTGCAGCGCAGGAAATGGGTTTGGTGGTCGGTCAAGATCTATCTGTGACCGGGTTTGATGATATTCCTATGGCAGAATTCAGCCACCCACCCTTAACCACTGTTTCTCAGCCCGTTTATCAGATTGGCGGGATGTTGTGTGAGATGTTGATCAAAATGGTAAAAGGCGAGTTGGATGAAATTCCACAAATTGTTATGAAACCAAGTTTGGCAAAAAGAAAATCAGCTGGCAATGTGAAGCCTGAAAACTTAAAAGAAAAGAGAAAAGGAGGTCTATCGGAGAAAGATCATTAGAGTCGAAACCTAATGTGTATTGGATCGATAAACAAAACAAGGAGTAGAAAATTATGAAAAAACTTTCGATAATCATGGTCGTGACCTTGCTCTTAAGCGTGGTCTTGGCAGCCTGCCAACCGGCAGCTGTAGAAGAACCGGTTGTTGAAGAGCCAGTGGTCGAAGAACCCGTGGTGGAGGAACCCGTTGTTGAGGAACCTGAGCCACCAGTTGAGGAAGAAGTCGTTGTTGAAGAACCTGAACCCGTTGAAGAGCTGGGTGAGGTGGTCTTCTTCTCAACCCAGTTTGTCCCGGTCGAAGAACAGGAAAAATTCCGAGCCATCCTTCAAGACGGCGGTTTTGACTTTGTCGGCTCTGAGGAAGGTCCATTAATCGACCTGATTAAAGCGGGAACCCAGGTTGGTGAGGCAGAATTAGATGTGATTGGCGCGTTGCATGGCACCTATCCACCTGTTGCTGAAGATTTGATGAACGTGATTGATATCTTTGAAGATCTGTCTGCTGACCGAGAATTTCCTGCTGCCTACCTGGAGACCGGTTTGTTGGGCACGAGCGACACCCTCTATTACATCCCCTGGATGCAGGCCACCTATATCATGGCAGCCCATGTTGATGCTCTTGAGTATTTACCTGATGGTGTAACCCTTGAAAATATGGCCTGGGCTGATTTTTCAGACTGGTGCCAGATTTTATTGGATGAAACTGGTGGACCAAAATGTGGTGTACCCCACTCCGGTCTGTTCCACCGCTTCTTAGAGGGGTACATGTGGCCATCCTTCACCGGTGGTATGGTCAGCCGCTTTAGAAGCGATGACGCCGCCGATATGTTAGCCTGGGCACGTGATGATTTATGGCCCACCTTGCATCCCCAATCGATCAGCTATGAGTTTATGCAAGAACCACTGCTGTCCGGTGAAGTATGGGTGGCGTTTGATCACACAGCACGGTTGATCGAAGCCTTTAATGCACAACCCGATAACTTTGTGGGTTTCCCAGCACCTTCCGGCCCAGCTGGGTTGGGTTTCATGCCCGTCATCGTTGGTTTGGGCATTCCGATGAATCCCACCAATCTTGAAGGGGCGATCGCTTTAATCGATTACCTAACCACCCCAGAAGTTCAAGCACGCGTGCTGCGTGAATTAGCCTTCTTCCCGGTTGTCTCCGGTGTCGATTTCTCTGGCTTGCCTGCAGGTGTTGCTATTGAAGCAGGGGCTGTTGAAGCGCAGTCAAATCACCCGGATGCCATTGCTGCCCTATTGCCTGTTGGTTTAGGTGAGCGTGGCGGTGAAATCAACCAGATCTTCCGCAATGCCTTTGACAGGGTGGTATTGGATGGCGAAGACATCGCAACTGTGTTGCAACAAGAAGGTGCAGCGCTTGAAGAGCTGATTGATGCAACGGGCGCACCATGCTGGGCGCCAGACCCACCCAGTGTCGGTCCGTGTCCGATTGAGTAGTTCGTATAAAGCGAATTTCACGATTCAGCTGATCACTGGCTGAATTGAGTGAACATATAAATTAGGTAGTGCGGGTCAATGATCCGCACTACCTGACTACATCAACTATAAGAATCAGGATCTTATGACCAATCAATCAAAATCCCAAAAACGTAAGAAGATTAATTGGGCACCTTATTTGCTGATCCTGCCTTCATTTGTGTATTTGATTGTGTTTTTTGCCTGGCCAATGGTTCAATCTTTGGTTCTCACTGTGAGAGAAGATGATGTGCTCCTTGGGGTTCGTGATGAACCTACGCAATCGAGCAGGGTTGTGGGAACCTTACCGCGTGGTAGTGTGCTAGAAATTTCAGACCAGCAAGCTAATATCATTTCGGAGGATGAACTCGATGAACCCGGCTTAATCACTGAATTATGGTTTCAGATTCAGGGAGAAGACGATACAGGCATGATGGTTACTGGCTGGGCCCCGGAACGGCGGTTCCGTATTAGGGAAACTGATGAGAATGATCGGCCGATCGTGGCCACCGTACGTCCTGTGATCGGTGTCGATGCCGATCCACGTACCCCTGTTTACAGTGAACCAAACGAGAGCAGCGAAGTGATTGCACATTTAGAGGCGCAAATCCCCGTTGATATCATTGACCAAATGACATTAGAGATATGGTTTCAAGTCTCCGGAGAACCAGCGGGTGAAGCAGTGACAGGATGGGTGCAGTCCCGGTATATACGCACATTCCCCGAATCGACCGAGGGACGTGTTGACCGGGGTGATACTGGACAATTTACACTTAGATATATTCAGAGGATGTTCAATGACCGCTTTTTCTGGCCAGCTTTTAGAACGACATTGCTGTTGATGGTCATTATCATCCCGATTCAATTCATACTGGCGATCATTATGGCGCTTGTCATCCAAGCAAATTTAAAGGGAAGCAGCATTTTTCTGGGCATCTTTTCAATTGCTTTGGGTGTATCCGATCTAGCCGTTGGAATTGTTTGGTATGCGATATTTACCAACTTTGGTTATTTAAACTCAATTTTACAGGGTTTAGGTTTGATCAGTGCACCTATCACCTATCTTTCTGCAGACACACGCCAATGGATCATCATTGCAATTGTACTAGCAGAGGTATGGCGGGCGACATCACTGGTGATGGTGATTGTGGTTTCTGGCATGCAGTCAATCTCCTCGGACGTGCTGGAAGCTGCCGAAGTCTTTGGAGCAACCCTGTGGCAAAGGGTCAAGCATGTGATCCTACCGATGCTCAAACCCAGCTTGCAGGTCGCATTGATACTTCGGACGATTCTAGCTTTGCAGGTGTTCTCCGTTGTAATGGCGATTGGAGGTGGAGATGTTGTCACCGTTCTTGCCCGAGAGACATATCGACAATATTATGACATGCGGAATTTTAATATGGCTGCCGCTTATGCCTCCTTTATTTTGATCTTATCGATGGTCACCTCGGTATTCTATTTGAGGGCGGTACGTACTCAAGAGGAGGTGTCAGGATGAAAAAGAACAGCGAAATTAAAAACAATAAAATAGAAGCTGCGCCTGACGTAATGGCGATCCATCATAAAATGAAGCGTATGGCACAATTGCGACGTGGGCTTGCGTACCTTGTAGGCAGCTTGATCTCGTTATGGATTCTGATCCCAATCATTTTTATTACCTCTATGGCATTGACAACACCTGATATCGTCCGTTCTTACCCAAAAAGCATCTTGCCGTTTATCCCATTTTCGCTTGACACGCTGCGTTTCTTTCTGGGTTCATACGGGATTGTTGATGGGATCATTAATAGTTTGATCGTTGCTGCTATCACGATTGTGCTTTCAACGGTGATTGCTGCGCCTGCCGGTTATGCTATTTCACGGTATATGTTTCGCGGTCGTGATGTGTTCCGCCTCTCAATCCTGGCAGTCAGAGCTTTCCCGGTGGTTGTGCTTTCAATCCCCCTGGCAGTCGTTTTCCTTCAATTGGGTATTTATGATAACGTCTTCAGCCTGGCACTGATGCATACTGCGCTGGTATTGCCAACAGCCATATTGGTCTTGGGCAGTGTTTTTGCCAGCATCCCATTTGAGTTAGAAGAAGCTGCGATGGTATTCGGTTGCACACCTGTTCAAGCCTTCCGGCATGTCGTGGTGCCATTGGTTTTACCGGGTATTGCCGCTGCCGCGATTTTCAGTTTTGTGTTGTCATGGAATGAGGTTTTCGCTGCCAGCATCCTCACCATTCAAAACCGCACATTGCCAGCTCAGGTCCTTGCGACCCTCTCTTATTCACCAGACCCTTATAAATTTGCCGGAAGCTTTTTTATGTTGATACCTGCGATTATCTTCATATTCATCATCCGGCGATATTTGTTCAATATGTGGGGTCAGGTCACAAAATGATTATTAAGGTGTGAGATTATGTCAGAGATACTTGTCGAAAATGTAACCAAACGTTTTGGCGATTTTGTCGCCGTGGACAACGTCAGCATGGCTATCAGGGATCAGGAATTTATGGTCCTGCTTGGTCCGAGTGGATGTGGAAAAACAACCTTACTGCGAACGATTGCCGGCCTGGGTATGGCCGACGAAGGTCGCATCTGTATTGGTGATCGAGATGTCACGTACCTGCCGCCTCGTGATCGAAAAATTTCGATGGTGTTTCAGAATTATGCCATCTTTCCCCATATGACGGTCCATGACAATATTGCCTTTGGGTTAAAGATGAACAAGGTGGAAAAAGCTGAAGCTGACAAAAGGGTCATGGAAGCCGCAAAATTACTGCATATTGAAGGTATGCTTGAACGTTTCCCCGGCGCTATGAGCGGTGGACAGCGACAACGGGTCGCTGTTGCGCGCGCGATTGCTATGAAATCCGAAGTCTTATTAATGGATGAACCATTGAGCAACTTAGACGCTTTACTGCGCTTAGAAATGCGCGCTGAACTCAAGCGACTGTTGGCTGAGATTGAGGCAACGACGATTTATGTCACGCATGACCAGATCGAAGCGCTCAGTATGGGCGATCGCATCGCAGTCATCAAAGATGGGATCGTCCAGCAATGTGATATTCCTGATATTGTCTACGATAAACCTGCGAACTATTTTGTGGGCAGTTTTATTGGGAACCCACCGATGAATTTTATGGACGGTCAGGTGCAAAGCAGCAACGGTAATGTAGATGTTTATATCGGGGATTTCAAGATTATCCCTGAAGAAAAGATGCAACCGCTGCTCAAACCCTATCATAATCAGACGATTGTGCTTGGGATTC
>Ga0334895_1004074_pt1 | contig 10662 bp, 10 predicted proteins | sample GraSluR3_MG_7_FD_207229 | JGI IMG/M metagenome (GOLD analysis project Ga0334895, IMG submission 207229) | Sludge microbial communities from methane-producing bioreactor in Wageningen University, Netherlands - Granular Sludge_31_05-R3 | ecosystem: Engineered > Bioreactor > Anaerobic >... | reverse complement strand
TATTCGGTATTGCCACGGACGGAATATTTTTATCCTCCAGGAATATATCGAATCTTCTCAATCAGACGGGCTATCTGGCTGTTCTGGCGATTGGTGTAACCCTGGTAATCGTTATCCGGCATATAGACCTATCGGTGGGATTTTTATCGGGTTTTCTGGGGGCTATAGCCGCCATAGGGATGGTTTTCTGGCATCTGCCGATATGGATTGTCATTCCCATGATTCTGGGGCTCGGCATTGTTGCGGGGCTTATTACTGCGTATCCGGTGGCACAGCTCGGTATTCCGGCATTCGTTGCTTCCCTGGCCGGCTGGCTCATCTATCGCGGAGCACTGCTTCTTGCAACCCTCAAGACGGGGACGATAATTATCCCCAACGCGACTTTCAATGCCATGGGGAATGGCTTTGTTCCGGATATCTTTGCCTCGGATATTCTTCTTCCGGGTGTTCATAAATTGACCCTTGTAATTGGGCTGCTCCTCATAATATTCAATGTTGTAACAAAGATCAGGGCGCGTACAGCAAAAATCTTCTACGGATTTGAGACCGTATCGCGCCATCTTTTTATCGGCCAGATGTTATTCATGTCCATTATGATTGCGATTGTAACCTGGATTCTTGCCGGCTATAACGGAATGTCCTGGACGCTGGTCATCGTGCTGCTGGTGGTTGCCATATACAGTTTTGTTACGAAGAAAACCATTCTTGGGCGGCACATCTACGCTGTGGGCGGAAATCCGGAGGCAGCTGAACTCTCCGGTATCAATGTCAAGAAAATCACCTTTATTGTATTCGGTTCCATGGGTATGCTTTCGGGGCTTTCGGGCATGCTCTTCGCCGCCAGGCTGCAATCTGCGACCACTACAGCAGGAACGCTCTTTGAGCTTGACGCCATTGCCGCAGCCTACATAGGTGGTGTCTCCGCCGCCGGAGGTGTAGGCTCGGTTGTCAGTTCCCTGATCGGAGCAATTGTCTATACCTCCTTGACATCGGGAATGAACCTGATGGGAATTGATATTGCCGCCCAGTACATCGTCCGGGGTGCGGTACTGGCCCTGGCTGTCATCTTCGACGTAACCACCCGTAAAATTGGCAGTAATTAAGGATTTCTTCGATTCCTTGTATAGCGCCTTCCTTCGGGGAGGCGCTTTTTTTATTGACAGAAAACTGAACTGTGATAGACTGATGGTAGGAAATATACGCCACCCTGTATAGATAGGAAAAAAATTAACGACTATGGAAAATGAAAAACGCAAGGCCATCGATATTCCCTCATCCATACGCAGGAATTACCATAGCCTCAGCGAGGTACAGCGCAGGATTGCCGATTATATTCTGCAGAACAGCGACCGGGCGATGTACCTGTCTATTACAGATCTTGCCGCAACCTGCGGAACCAGCGAGACCACAATAATGCGGTTTCTGCGAAAGATCGGGTTTGCTTCCTATCAGGTCTTCCGCGTACAGCTTGCCCAGGGCCTGCAGGAAGAAAACCCTAAATATGCATGGTCGGATATCGAAAGTGATGATTCAGTGGGCAGTATAAAGGAGAAGGTAGTCTCATCCACAGTTGCTGCAGTTGAAGATATCAGGAGCCTTATTTCTGATGAGGTTCTTGAATCCTTTACAGAGAGGGTACTTTGTGCGACGAGGATCTTTGTTTTCGGAGTCGGTTCCTCGGCGTATATTGCCGGAGATCTTTTTCATAAACTTATCCGCCTCGGATTGAGTGCCGCCGTATGCAATGATCCCCACATTATGGCGATACACAGCGCACAGGCAAAAAGGGGAGACCTTTTTATTTTTGTGTCCCATTCAGGTGAGAGCGAGGTGCTCCTGGACTGCTGCCGGATGGTGCTGGAGCAGGGAGGGGAATCTCTGGCGATTACCAGTTACCCCCATTCCACCCTGTCGGAGCTCACCGGCATACAGCTTTTGAGCAGCACAAACGAGATGAACTATCGACCGGATGCAATGACCTCCCGAATATTGCAGTTGGTTATTATAGATTTATTGACGATAGTCCTGACTTTCAAGCTCGGAGAGCGCGGCATAGAAGCAATAGGGGGGTCACAGATTGCTGTGGCTCGTCAGAAAAGATAGAGAGAAAGGAGACAGAACGATGGGTAAGATAAAAAAAGCATGCATTATAGGTGACGCAATGATTCCGGGAAAAAATTTTCGTCCCGCTTTTGACCGTTACCTGGCAAAATATGTTGAAGATGTAAAAACAGGCGACTGGGAAAGTGATTGGCAGAAGCTGCAGTCTCGCAGACTGGAAGTTGAAAAACAGGGGCCGGAGATCGAGATTGTTCCTGAGATGCTTGGTCCCGAAGACCGTGAGGCAGAGCTTGTCATGGGACTTTTTGTCCCTGTTTCGTCCAAACTGATGGAGGCTCTGCCTGATCTCCGAATAGCCGGGGTCTGTCGTGCCGGTCTGGAGAACGTAAATCTCGAAGAAGCAAACCGCCGGGGTATTCTTGTTTTCAATGTACAGGGCCGAAACGCGGAAGCCGTCAGTGATTTTGCAGTAGGATTGATGCTATCTGAATCCCGTAATATTGCCCGGGCCCACCTGGCCATAAAAAAGGGAGAGTGGAGAAAGACCTTTTCCAATTCCGATTCGGTACCTCAGCTGAATGAGAAGACCATAGGAATCATAGGCTTCGGCTATATCGGTCAGCTTGTCGCACGAAAGCTTTCCGGCTTCAATGTGAAAATTCTGGTCTTCGATCCCTATGTGAACCCGGAAACTGCCCGGGAACTCGGGGTAAAACCGCTAAGCATGGAAGATCTTTTCAGGCAGAGTGATTTTGTCACCGTCCATGCCAGACTGACGGATGAAAACAGGGGAATGATCGGCAGTAAAGAGTTCGCCCTGATGAAACCGGAAAGCTATTTTATCAACACCGGACGTGCAGGACTCGTTGACTACGATGCCCTCTGCTCCGTGCTGAAGGAAAAACGAATAGCCGGTGCGGCACTTGATGTATTTCCCACCGAGCCGCTTCCTGAGAAAGATAAATTTGTGGAACTGGATAATATTACTCTCACCACCCATATTGCCGGAACGACAAAAGAGGCGTTGACTAATTCCCCCGGGCTTCTTATGGAAGATATCCAGAAACTCCTTGAAGGCAGGAAGCCCCGCTTTATTGTTAACCCGGAGGTTCTTGAGAATGATGAATTCAAACAGTGGTTGAACCGTTTTCGGGACTGATCTGTCATGCAAACTATTTTAGCATTGGATGTCGGGACCTCAAGCATCCGAGGAACTCTGTATACAACACAGGGCAGGGAACTTTTTTCTCACAGCTACAGTTATTCTCCCATCTTTTATAATGACGGTCGTGTGCGGCAGTCCGTGGAGGACTGGGACAGAGGTATCCGACATGTTCTATCCGCCTGCGGTGAGTATGCCCTAAGCAATAATGCAGAAGTCCTCGCCATTGCAGTGACATCCCAGAGGGCTTCGGTTGTACCGGTGGACAGGAACGGAAAAGCCCTGGATGAGGTATTCATGTGGCAGGATAAAACAACCTCACGACAGTGCGACCGGATCAGGAAGGAAGTTCCTGCGGAGGATGTCTACAAAATAACCGGGCTGAGAATCGATCCCTACTTTTCCGCCCCAAAAATCCTGTGGTACCGGGACCATAAACCGGAAATCTATACCGCAGCGTATAAATTCCTGGGGGTCCAGGACTATGTTGCTTTTGTTCTTACCGGAAAATTTGTAACAGATTACTCCCAGGCTTGTCGCACAATGCTGCTGGATGTATCCAGAAGGGAATGGAGCAACAGAATGATGGATGCTTGCGCCATCAAGGAGGAACAGCTGCCGCAACTCGTTTCTCCCGGATCAGCTGTCGGAGCCTTAACCGTCGCACTGGCACAGGAAACCGGGTTCCCTCTGGATACACCTGTAATTCTGGCGGGCGGGGACCAGCAGGTCGCCGCACTTGGAATGGGTGTCCTGGAAGCAGGTTCCGTGGAAGCCAACACCGGGACCGGCTCGTTCCTGATAACTCCCGTCCCTGAACCCCTTTTTCACTCGGAGGCCAGAACCCTGTGCAGTATAGCCGCGATTCCCGGTCAGTGGGTTGTCGAAGCAGGGGTTCTTACCACTGGTATCCTGTACAGCTGGTTCGCCGGGGAATTCGGAGAAACCGGCAGGCAGAATGAACAGGCGGATATTCTCAAAGTGAACCAACTGGTCCGGGAATCCCCCCCGGGTGCGCATGGGGTCATAGTTCTTCCCCATTTCAAGGGCAGCGCTGCTCCATACTGGAATCCTATAGCAAAGGGTACCATTTTTAATTTGACCCTGGCCAATTCCAAGGGCGATATTGCCCGGGCACTGCTGGAATCCCTGGTCCTTGAAATGGGCGCTGGATTAAAGCGGATGCGAGAGATAATTCCCGCAGAGCCTGCTGAAATTTGTGTCGCCGGGGGACTGACCAGGTTCGATCTCTTTAATCAAATGCAGGCTGACATCTTTGAAACGACCGTCCGTATTCCTCCCAGCAGCGAGGCTTCATCCAAAGGTGCTTTGATCAGTGCTCTGGTCAGTCTCGGTATTGCAGTGTGCTATAAAAAGGCTTTTAATTCGGTCAGTGATTTAGACGACCGCTACGTTTACCCTGATTCCTCCAGGTCTGAACTTTATCGGCAGGCAGCCCTTTTGCGGGAAGCGCTGTATAACGCATTGAACACAGGCAATGTATATTCTGCTGCGGAGGATTTCACAAAGAAAGCCTCGGACTTTAAGGAGAATTGAAAATGCTGATAAATTGTAAAGAAATGCTCGAAAAATCCCGGGGAGCAGTAGCTTCTTTCAACTGCGTCGATTTTGAAATGGCCAGGGCCTGTCTCGAAGCGGGAGAAGAAGCCCGGCGCCCGGTGATTATCGGGATCGCCGTACGCCACTGGAAGGCTCTGGGAGGCCGCCTGTTTATTCCCTCCATTCGTGCCCTGTGTGTTGATGCCGATATTCCTGCCGCTCTCCACCTGGATCATGCGGGTCCGGCTGATCTGGATATTATTGATGAAGCCCTGGATTCAGGGTTTTCCTCTGTGATGATCGATGCATCCAGAAAGCACTTTACGACTAACATCGAAGTTACAAGAGGGATAGTCCAGAGGGCCCGGCTGTTCAATGCTTCTGTCGAGGCTGAGCTTGGTCCAATACTCGGCGACGAAGGCGTCGCGGGACTGGTGAATGCCGAAGGCGCGGTGTATACCGATCCACGGGAAGCAGTGCAGTTCTGTGCGGACACTGGCGTTGATGCCCTGGCTGTTGCGGTGGGAACCGCCCATGGACTCTACACGGCGGAACCGAAAATCCGGCAGGAGCTTATTTCGCAGATTGCAGAAGCAACGGGTGTTCCCCTTGTCCTTCATGGTGCCACGGGAGTGCCGGACGAAGCCATACGTGAAGCAGTGCGCAGGGGTGTGCGAAAGATCAATTACTTCTCCGGTTTGCTTGTTGACGCGATGGATGTTATTCGCAGGGAACGGAACAAGGATGACAACGATTATCTCGGCTACCGTGAGGAGCTGCGTAAAGCCTGGAAGAAACGGGCCCGGTTCCTGATAGATCTATATTCCTATCATTGAATAATGCCGTTAAATCCATCATAATTGCTTTGTGATGAATTACATACAGGAGGTGCAGATGGATACAACCCGTGGTTACGTGCTGTACGAGGAGAATGATCATAAGGTAATATGGCTTGGCTGGGACGAAGATGTATCTTCCGGCGCGATTCAGACTAATCAGTATCTTATTGTCAATTCCGGCAAAGGGATACTTCTTGATCCTGGGGGAGTTCATCTGTTTTCACGGGTTGTCTCCGTTGTCAGCCGTTTTATCAGCCTTGATGATGTGGAATCGATTTTCTTTTCTCACCAGGATCCTGATGTATCCTCAGGGATTGCGCTGTGGCTCGGTGTGACAAAGGCCCAGGTATACATACACGATATCTGGCGTCGTTTTGTGCCTCACTTCGGTCTGGTGGACCAGAGCAGAATTACTCCCCTTGAGGATGAAGGGGGGAGTATAAACATCGGATCGGCCTCCCTTAAACTGGTCCCCGCACATTTTCTACATTCCGCGGCGAACTTTACGCTCTATGATCCCCGTTCAAAAATTCTCTTCTCCGGCGATATAGGGACTGCCGTGTTTCCTGAGGGAAAGGAGTATCCGGAGGTGGAAGATTTTGACGCCCACAGGCGTCTGATGGAACCCTTTCATGTGCGGGCCATGGGCAGTAACCGGGCGGCCGCCGGCTGGATTGACGCGTGCAAGAAGCTCGATGTATCCATTCTTGCTCCTCAGCACGGTGCAATGATGAGGGGAGAACTTGTCACGAAATTCTACGAGTGGTTCGGTAATCTGGATTGCGGAATAGACTATCTCAAGTCCCGAACAGGAGTGTAAGCGGTGGATGATTTTATTAACTCCAAAGCGAACAGAAAGATAGTCCTGGGGTATAACAAATCGGTAATGCTCGGTGAAATAACCGAGAGGTCCATGAAGATTATCACCCAAGATATCGATGCAATCAGGGATTCCCTGGAATCCATTGTTACGACCTTCGAGGAGTTTCGCTCCACGTCTCAGCATGTTTCGGAAAACACCAGCCGGATTGACCAGAAAATGGGTGAAATCATCCACGAAACCCGTCGGCTGGACGGAGAGCTCCAAAGCCGTGTTGATGAAATTGTTGAGGTCCGATCCGTTTCAGGAGAGATGGAGAGTCTCTTTGATGATGTACGCAAACGTACGGAAGCCATAAAATCAATTACCTCCTCTATTCAGGATGTCTCGGAAAAGACCAACGTCCTTGCCATTAATGCCTCCATAGAGGCCGCCAGGGCTGGGGAGTTTGGAAAAGGGTTCCGGGTTATTGCCGGGGAGGTGAGAAATCTGGCAGGGCAGACCGCCCGCTTTACCCGGGAGATTACCGAATCCCTGAACGAGTTTACCAGCTTCATCGGGCAGATGAGCGATTATGTAAAACGCTTTACCGAGGTGCTTGGTAATTTCAGTACCGATATTTCCGAAGTGCGTCACAGCTTCAGCGAAGCCCAGGCGGAGGAGGGAAAGCTTGCGGAGGCCATCAGCGAAATATCCGCGGCACTGGAGCAGGAGAGTTCGGCGCTTGTGGACGGTACCTCGACTTTGGAGAATACTTTCGACTCCCTGAAAGACTCCCAGGTGGTTGTTCATTCACTGGTTTCCACATACAGGGGTCTGAGCAGGCTGATGGATAAGGATCAGTAGCTCTTGAGGCAGCCCTAAACGGTCGAGGCGAAGGGCGATAAACCCTGCCACGTATTTCTGATCACGAAGCTGCTCTAAAAAGATTCCTTGTACAGATTGTCTGTCTTTGACGCCATGATGAAGTCGTTCGTATGGAGTCCTCCGATCTTGTGGGTCCACCAGCTGACATGTACCTTTCCCCATTCCGTGGTGATCCTGGGATGATGATCCTGCTGTTCGGCTAATTGACCAACCCTGTTGGTAAATGAGAGAGCCTGGGAAAAATCGTCAAAAGAGAAGCTGCGGGTGATTCTGGGGCTATCCTGTGCTCGATATAGCTTCCACTGGGGAAGCTGCTCCAGGAATGTTTCTATCTCCTTGTGTGTGAGTGCAGCTTCATCTCCCCTGCACGGTTCACACTGCTGCATATCTAATGTATCCATGTCCTGCCTCCTCGATTGAATAAAATCGTACCTGTGTCAGGTATGTCATTTTTAATATACTAGCAACTGTAAGAGTTCCAAAATGAGAATACGCAGAGCTCTTTCTGCAACCGATCTTGATGGGAGCTTGTGGAATTATCCTGTATTTCATGGGGTTGCTGTGCCACTCACCCGTCGCAGCGATGTCATCGGAAAGCAGCAGAAACTGATTTCCCTTGATCATTACATTTATTATCATTGTTGTAAGGATATGTGCCGTATCGACTGAGGAGTTTTCCATGAACGCCAATATTTCCGACAATCTCAATGAACTCAGCCGTTCAAATAATCCATATCTCCTCCAGCATGCGAATAACCCCGTAGCCTGGCGTATGTGGAGAAAAGAGGCCTGATCTCGACGCTTTCTACATGGACACGGCTTTGAAACTTCACGGATCTGGCGGCTGGCCTCTGACAATATTTGCTACTCCGGAGGGTAGTCCGTTCTTTACCGCAACCTACATTCCTAAGAGGAGCCAGCCAGGACGGGCGGGACTCCTGGATATCCTTCCTGAGACAGAGAGGTTGTGGAAAGAGGTGCGCCTAAGAGTCCTCGCCTCTGCCGGCGCAATCGTCAAAGCCATTGACGGGACTTACAGCGAGTCTTCCTTCCGATCCGGCGACTTTCCGCGCACCCGGCTTGCAGAAACTTTTGGACGTCTCTGCGACGTCTTTGACCCTGTGTGGGGAGGTTTCGGCTTTCACCGTTACGCTACCGACCGGCAGTGGAGGGTTCCCCATTTCGAAAAGATGCTCTACGACCAGGGCCAGCTTATCCTGCTTTTTATCAATGCCTTTGATCTGACCGGCAAGACCGAGTTTGAAAAGACTGCTCGGGAGATAATCGAGTTCTGCTTTAGAGAACTCAGATCCCCTGAAGGGGGCTTCTACTCCGCCCTCGATACCGAGAGCGAGGGTGGGGAGGGAAGCTATTCTCTCTGGAGCCGAAGGGAGTTTGTCGAAATTCTCGAAGGAATGATTGGAGAGGAGAAGGCTGCGACTGTGGCAGACCACTTCGGTTTGCGGGATGAGGGGAACTGGTCCGATCCGGTAAACGGAGAAAGAATGCCGAGCAATATTATCTACTGCAGTCCGGGATCATCCATCAACGAGATTTCTCCTGACTGGGAAGAGCTGAGGAGGGTTCTTTTGTCTCGGAGAAACGAACGAAGAGCGCCATCCACAGATGACAAGATACTTACCGACTGGAATGCACTGATGCTGAGAGCTCTTGCCCGGGCCGCCCGTGTTCTGAAAGACTCATCCCTGCTCCGTACGGCCGTTGAGCCCGAGGAGTTTCTCCGGAAAAAGCTTGGAAGAACGGACGGTCGTCTTTTTCACAGTTATCTGTCAGCGGAAAAGGGGGCTTACGATGAGAGAGAAATTATCATTGTCGGGGATGGAGTGGAGAGCGAAAAGATGTTGCAAGAAATAGACAGCCTTTTTCTTCCCCGTACTGTAGTTCTGAAAAAGGATTCGGCCAATGAAAAGATGCTCTCCCGTTGTGCGCCGTTTATTTACGGGTATCATGCCTTCGAAGAGACGGGGGCCGCAGCGTAGGTCTGCAGCGGCTTTACCTGCAGGAAACCGGTGTCCAGGGGCGAAGAACTCGGGCAGGAACTCGATGAACTTTCTCATCGATTTGGATGCTTTTAATACTGGATTTACTGTTTAATAATTTGCTCATCGCGGGTTCATATCATCAGCTTAGTTTTTCTTGAATGAAGCAGAAACAGCAGAGCCCTTCCGGCATGCAGAAGGGCTCTGTTGAGTCAGGCGTGGAAAGGTATCAGGTCCCTCCCAGATACGCCTTTTTTACCTCTTCGTTGTTCAGGAGGTTTTCTGCCGTGTCATACAGGGTTACTCTTCCGGTCTCCATAACATAGCCCTTATGGGCAGTTTTTAGCGCCAGGTTGGCGTTTTGCTCCACCAGAAAGATGGTGGTATTGTTGTCTCTGTTTATCTGCCTGATTATCTTGAAAATCTGCTGTACCAGAATGGGAGCAAGCCCCAGAGACGGTTCATCCAGCAGCAGCAGCTTGGGACGGCTCATCAGGGCGCGGGAAATAGCGAGCATCTGCTGCTCTCCTCCGCTCAAGGTTCCTCCCTGCTGGTAGCGTCTTTCGGCAAGTCTGGGGAAAAGCTCGAACACGTATTCCATGTCCCGCTGTACTTCCGTTTTATTCTTGCGAAGAAACGCTCCCATGTCCAGGTTTTCCTTGACCGTCAGGTAGGGAAAAATCCTGCGTCCCTCGGGTACCTGGTTTATACCCAGAGCAACGATTTTTTCGCTGGAAAGGTGAGTAATGTCCTCTTCCTGAAACAGAACACGTCCCTGCCGTGGTGGAGTTACTCCGCAAATTGACATAAGGGTTGTGGATTTACCGGCGCCATTGGCCCCGATCAGTGTTACAATTTCTCCCTCATTGATAGAGAGGCTCACCTCTTTGAGGGCCTGGATATTGCCGTAATACGTCGATACCGATTCCAGTTTAAGCATGAACCTCTTCTCCCAGGTAGGCTTTGATAACTCTTTTGTCACGTTTAATCACGTCCGGGGTGCCTTGGGCAATCAGCTGTCCGTAGTCGACAACATAGATCCGCTCGGAAAGACTCATCACAAGGCTCATGTCGTGTTCGATCAGGAAGATTGTTACATTCTCGCTTTCCCTGATACGCAGGATCAGATCTACAAGATTCCTGGTCTCGTTGGGGTTCATACCGGCTGCAGGTTCATCCAGAAGCAGCAGGAATGGATCGGTCGCCAGGGCGCGGGCTATCTCGAGAAGACGCTGGGCACCGTAGGGGAGGTTTTTTGCAAGATCGTTCACATAGCGTTCGATCCCGATCTTCTTGAGTATAGCGTAACTGTCGTGCAGGAGCTTTTCCTCTTCCTCCCGGGTTGAGGGGCTT
>Ga0334895_1004073_pt1 | contig 10663 bp, 7 predicted proteins | sample GraSluR3_MG_7_FD_207229 | JGI IMG/M metagenome (GOLD analysis project Ga0334895, IMG submission 207229) | Sludge microbial communities from methane-producing bioreactor in Wageningen University, Netherlands - Granular Sludge_31_05-R3 | ecosystem: Engineered > Bioreactor > Anaerobic > Unclassified... | reverse complement strand
CCCAGGTTAAAAGCACTTTTCATCCCAATCAACGGGATTGCATATGCATCGTACGCATTTGCCAAATGGTTGAAGGTATGCCCCTGGCAATTGAATTGGCGGCAGCATGGGCAGGGGTGATGTCGGTGGAAGATATCGAAAGAGGCATATCTTCAAATTTAGATTTCTTAATGGCGACATACCATGATGTTCCTAAAAAACACCATAGCATCCGGGCTGTTTTCTCAAGCACCTGGGCTTTACTTACAGAGGAACAGAAATATTTTCTAAAAATACTTGTTATTTTTGAGAGTAGTTTTGACCAATGGGCGGCAACTGCCATAACCCAGGGTGATCTCCGTCAACTCCTTGCGTTGGTAGAGAAGTCCTTAGTGCGTTGCGATCATCAGAGACGCTTCAGCACTCATAACCTGATCAGGATTTTTGTGTATGAAAAACTGGCACAGGATCCCTTACTGCTTGCAGAAGTGCAACAACGATATTGCCATTATTATCTAAATTTGCTGACCGAACGCGAGGTGGATTTGATGGGCGCAGGGATGGAAACTGCTCACCAGGAGTTGCGCCAAGAATTTTATCATATCCGAACGGCAACTCGATGGGCTATTGTGGGTTGGGATCAGATAACGCTGCAAAGGATCCTCACATCAACCCTGGTGCTATATGCAGTGAATAATTGGTTTGAGGGTATGGATGCCTTCCGTCATTTAATCGAACTGAAGGTATCTGCTTTAGTACGGGAAAATCATCCAGCTCCTGAGCAGCACCCGGTAGTTCTATGGTGTCAAGCGTTTCAAGCCTTCTTGCAAACCAATCTAGGGCAGATTGACGAGAGTGAAAAGATATCCCGCACTTGTTTGAACCCCCTACAAGCGCTTGGGTTCAGGGCTGAGTTGTCAGTATGCCTCCATAATTTGGGCACAAATGCTTCCTTTCGCGGGGAATACGAAACAGCAATTGATCTTTTGGAAGAGGCGATCATCCTTGGCAGGGAGAGTGATTTTATACTCTGGCCAACGTATCTCTTGTGGTTGGGACATGCTTACTTATTACAAGGCGAATACGAATCCGGATTGACCAGTCTTCTAAAATGTCGTGATCTCTTTATGCGAAACGATACACTATGGGGCGCTGCTTTTGCAATTTCAAAGATTGGTTTAGCTTTAGATGGTTTGGGGAAGCATGAGCAAGCACTTGATCATCATCAAGATGCACTGTCCATTTTTGAGGAAATGGGAAATATTGCTGGGAAAGGATATTCGCTCAGCCGGATGAGCATGAGCGCATGTTTTATTGGAAATTATCATCTTGGGATCAGGTATGCTGAAGAGGCTTTTCATATTTTTGATGATATTGGCCATCGTTGGGGACTTTCCAGCACGTTGACACGATGGGGCTTTGCCCATCTTGGGAGGGGAGATGTCGATAAAGCCTATGAGATGTTCCGTCGAGGTTTGAAATTATCTCAAACAGATGAAATGGCACCCCTGAGCCTTTATTCTCTGGCTGGGATTGCCTTTGTGATGTTGCGTGAGGAAAATAATGAGCAGGCCTTAGATCTGCTGAGTTATATCTTGGAGCATCCTAAGACGCCAATGGCGTATCTTGACCAGCCGCTGGGTTTGCTGGAACCGTCTATACGCACTGCACTGGAGAAGAAAACCCACCAGTTGCATAAGGAAAAGAAGTTAAGGCCAGTTACGGAGGTTATCGAGGATTTTCTGCCAGGTTTGTGAAATGTTCAGATGCTTGGTGTTAGATGGTTAGATAATTATGGCACATGAAAATAATAACCCCCTGGGGGAAATATTTTAAGGGTGGTATAAGCCGGAAATATCAAGCGTAAAATAAATATATCTTTAGACACCCGATGTTATGAGATATAAGTCTGGGTATTGAATAGGGAAGGTTAGTGTTGAATTCTTTCAACCTCAAGTGATCCTTGATGTCAGTTTATGGATTACCTCTTCTCTTAGCTGGGCGGTTTCGGCTACCATTTGGAGGGTTTCCTCATCTTTGGTGAAACGGGCCGTCTCCATGGGCACTTCACGGTAATATACTGCCAGGGCTGCTAACTTCTCACCCATTTGGTTGGGGACAGGTATAACTCCTGATGCCAAGTCAGATACCAAGCGCTGCCAATCCGACAAGCTCATCCCGGATTTAATTTTAAATCCATTTTTTGCTATCGGACGAACAAAGACTGGTAATTTCCCGATTTCTATTTCGGTCTCGTTGAGTATGGCAGACAATTCTTGGTAAAGCGCCTGGAGCGAATTGCGGTTTTGCGATTTAATGGAATCGCCATTTGTAAGAAAGACTTCTTGGGTGTGCAGGATACCTGCTCTTTCAAGAACTTCGTAACCATTAATGATCTGCCCATGGAACTCATCTGCAAGGTGATATGTTAGGAAAACAGCAGCAGCTGCAGCATGTTCGGGGGGCATTAACCCATCATAGTCGGCATGTAGCGAAAGATTTAAGAATTGAGATTCTGTGAGTCCTAACTGTGGTGCCAGTCCACTTGCCACGCTGCGAATGCCCGGTGTATCCACCATGCCGGGACCAAAGGGAATCACACGCACATCGGTTTGTTCCAACTCCAAAGCCAGGGATTGTGAGAAACCAGCAATCGCTTGTTTGCTGGCGATATATGCTGATAAGCCGGGCATGGCATCGGTGGAGATCATGTTAAGGATCACTCCCCGGTTTCGTTTTAGCATCTCAGGTAAGAAGGCACGACAGGTGAGGAAGGTCCCACGCAGGTTGACATTCATGGTATAGTCCCATGATTCCAAGGACATATCCACAACGCTACTTTCTTGGATGAAGATGGCGTTATTGATCAGCACATCCACTGGACCATAAGCCTTATGCACTTTTTGTTTGAGATGGGTGACGGAATCCTGATTGCTGACATCTGTTTGTATAAACCGTGCTGTACCGCCTTCACTTTGAATGGCTGCTTCGGCAGCTTCACCATCTTCGGATAGTTCAGCCAGGATCACTATTGCACCTAAAAGGGCAAAGGCACGCGCAGTGAAAAAGCCGATCCCTTGTCCGGCGCCGGTGATCACAACAACCTGGCTTGAGAAGGCTTGGCGATTGAGGTTTAAGTCACTGGTTAGCAGGTTATAAAGGTCAATGGACATACGGTTTCCTTTGTGGTGAAAAAATGAGATTTTCAGTTTGCTCATCAAACGAGATTCTCACAAATTTCTTTATAAAATCACGATCATGGAAGTGTATTCATTTAGATCAAAAAATCTGTTGCCAAAACGCGTAAAAGGATTTCACGGTGGTGACTTCTGCGGCGATGTTCAGCCAGGAATACACCCTGCCAGGTGCCGAGGGTCAAGCGACCTTGATCGATGGGGATGGTCATGCTGGTGTGGGTGATCATAGCCCGTATGTGCGCGGGAGAGTCATCACGCCCTTCGATGGTGTGTGCATGCCAGTTCTCACCTTCCGGCGCAATCCGGTCTAGGTAAACTTCCAGATCACGCTGCGCTGAAGGGTCAAAGCTTTCATTGATGATCAATGAAGCACTGGTGTGGGGGATAAACAGGTAAGCCATGCCCTCCAATACACCCCACGATTTTATCTCGGCATTGATTTGATCAGTACACGCATACAGGCCACGCCCTTTCGATTGGATCACCAAGGTCGTTTTGAAAAAAATCATACTCGTTGCCTCTCATGTTTACGATTTAAAATTAGTTACTGCTCTGGTAGCCTTGCTGCTGAAGAGTAGTGGGTGTGATGTGGCAGCGAAGCCACCACATCACACCCACCACTTTCCTCGCATGCTGAGTGATTACAAAAATTATACCTTTTCATCCAACCAAGGACAGGGAGTTCGCTGAATGCTCGATTTCTGGTCACAATCCATGGAATAAAGATGTGCTCTCAATCTCCTTCAGGATCGATTATAATTATATTTGATCCGACAAACGAACAGAATCTGGAGGAAAACATGCGAAAATTTGGCAATTTTGTATTAGGTGCCTTTATGGGGGGTGTGATTGGCAGCAGCCTGGCATTATTATTTGCGCCTGCGGCAGGTGAAAAAGCCCGTCAGGAGATTATTGATTACTTCACGCATATTAAAGAAGAAGTCAACCGCGCTGCGGATGAAAAACGCGCTGAACTTGTCACTCAATTGGAGACATTTCGATCCGGTACAGATGTTCCGCTTGAGAAATAAATTCTCGAAATCATTCGATTAAATTTAACTACTCAGCGTGAAGGAGATTGGGGGGTGTGGTGTGGCGGTGAAGCCGCTATACCACACCCCCCAACCTTTAACAGCAGGGCTGCCTGAGCAGCTACGATTAAAATAATTTTTGAGATTTCTCTCCTTCCAAAACTTTGGGAGGGGTTAGAGTATATTCTGTTTGCGGTTTGTTGGTTGGGGATGAATGCTAAAGGGCGATGCCGGTTTATTGAGACTCGCTAGATGTTTCTGGCATAAAGGAGATATCATCGACATACGTGATGCTGATCTGGCAGACACCGGGTTCCAAATTTTGGATAACATTTTCCCAAGTAAGCGGGCGGCCATTGGCATAAGTTCTATCGATAGCCGCTGTTAGGCAGCCTGGACCGCCGTTATAGTTTACAAGGGTAAACCGCCAAAGGTCTTCAAAAATACTTACTTCCCCTGGTGTTCGGCGAGTTGTATTGTAGATGATTTGGCCGACCTGTTCACAGTTTGCCAGCAGGCTGCGCGCAAAGACACTGATGCTGAAATTGGCTTGGCGCAAATCAATCCCTAAGGGGCATTCGGCACAGGCAGCATTCACTTTTTGCACCAGAGCACCGCGCAACATTTCTTGGTGCTCAATATCCAGGTTGCCAAAGCCTCTCTGACAGGCGGTCGTATCCAGCACCAACGGACAAAATTGACTGAAGAAACTAGGGTTCCAGAGTAGGACGGTATCCGCACCAAGATCGCTCAAGTGGCCTAAACCGGCTTCTTTATAGGTCGCTGAAAAACCGGGCCAAAATTGGCTTTCTCGGCTGAAGATATTCTTCATCAGTTGAGCCGGAACACCCGTTTCCTTGGCCACGCGGATGATCTCACTGTTGAACTGGTTCTGCCAGTCATTGATCAAGGGACGGGCGGTTTCTAGTCCGCATTGATTGGCAATGCCTGATGGTTGCAGTCCATTATCCGGGCATTGACTAGCATCTACTAAACCCTGGCTGATAAGGGTGCCGCCCAAGTAATAATAAGGTTGATTGGATATCAGCCCATCAGGGTGGTCCGGAGAGGACAACCATGATGGGGGTCCGCCAATTGGAGGAAAGGCTGACCAGATCTGAGAACAAGTCGACTCGACTTTTCTGAGGTATTGTGTGCTAAGGACATCTACATACCATTGAGGTTTATCACCGGTATCTACCTCCGGTGCGACAAAATCTCCCCAGGGCACGACACGGATTTGAGCGGTGTACGTTTCGGTTGAGTCTCCAAAGCTTGAATCAGCCCAAAAAGACACCTGCACGCCGTTGGTTCCCGTTGCTGGCAGGGGAACAGTACATTCGTCGCCCTGGCAGCTGAAGTAGTCAGACCCGATATAACCCTGAATGCTGATGATCTGCTCGTTTGGCAGGGGTTCTTCTGCGATCAAATGCAATCTCGGCAGGGTTTCACAGCGGTTTTCTGGTGGTTGTGGGTTGCAATCGGCAATATCAATCCATACTTCTGGCGGTAATAAATCAACATCGATCTCTCTCTCGCCTGGCGTGACGCTAATCAAGTGTAAGTAATACCCTGGACATTGAGAGGTCTTGGTGATTTCTTCTGAAAAAACGCAAGGGTTTGTTGCCAACCAGTCGTTCGTGATCGAATTGCCACAAAAATGTTTTACTTCTTCAGGTTGAGGCAACCCCTCGTGTTCAATGTAAATCTTGCAGATTAATTGTGAGTTTTGCCATGCCAACAGCCACCATTCATAGGTTTTAAAAGAAACTGTGATCACCGCTTTGCGATCAGGGGTATTTGAGCCCAAGGGGTTGGCAGTCACTTTGGTGTTATTGGCTGAAATTAAGCTAATTGAAACACACGCGATCAAAATCATCACGAAGATGAATTTATGAAAATTTGAGTGCGTTTGTTTCAACATACTGATCCTATTTTACGGATATCCCGGTGGTGTGATGGTCGCAATTGCACTTGGTGTGATCCACATCGCTGGTATTTCTTGGGTACCTGTGGGTGTAGGCGTTGTGGTCGGTGAAGGCGTAATCAGATGGTAGGCTGTCGCTGTGGCACCGTACGCAGCTGTTAGCTGTGCTTCTAGGGTTTGCACCTGATCCGTCAATGGACTTGGGATCATAATATCATTAATTGCACCCTGAAGCAAGGCTTTAATTTTCTCTTGATCTGGGAGGAAAACTTTCGCCTGGCTGTATCCCGGCACTTCCCAAATCGAGATTTGATCCCATCCGATCATGTAGTAGCCAACACGATCAGGATCAGCCAATCGCAACGCGAGCGGTATATAGCCCATCAATTCGGGTAGCGAAAAATCGGTTTTTACCCAACCCTGATAGCTGGCAAAAAAGACGGGCAGCTGGATCAAATTGCCATCCTGGGTCATGTTTCGGAATATTACACGTAAGAGCTGTTGTTGTCGGCGCATCCTGTCGATCTCATCCATGCCGTTACGATAGGAGGCATAACACAACGCCAGTGTGCCGTCCATTTGAATTAACCCCGCTCGAATGCCGCCGCAGGCCTGTGGTATAGGGTAAAACACAGTGACTTCAACCGTGTTCAGATCGTCAACAAGCCACTTGAAGTCACCAGGATGAGCAAGGACGAAGCGGTCTGGGACAACACCGAAGTTATAAGCCAGTGTCATCCGTAAGGTCTCAATGCCGCCAATTGAATAGGCGATGTTAAGGCGCTGCATCGTGTGACCGGGAATGTAAACGTACAGATCACCTGGGATAGAAACCAGGCTGGCTTTTGAAAATCGTGGATTGATGAAGAGCAAGTGGATGGCTTGCGTCTGACCAGCGAAAGGTGGTTCTGTGTCGGAACCCAGCAAGATCCAAACCAAGATATCATCCTCAAGTGCTAAATCACCCAGAGGCGGCGGGATTGGCGTCGCGGGAGGAATGCTAGGTGTAAGGCGATCTGCCCATAAGGGCTGATCACTCATTTCCGAGGGACTGCTGGAATCATTCTCTACCGATGAGGTTTGTGTTGAGATGGATGAGGCATCTGGTGAAGGTGAAAAATTTGCCACCTCACTAACCATTTTTGTTTCATTCTCAATGGTACTCTCACCGTTTTGACACCCTTGTAAACCAACACCAATAAAAAGTATTCCGAGGATCATCAGTACACCAAGCAAATATCCTCGGTATGTTGCTCTTTCTTTTTCCATTTGTTTCCAGGTCAGATTATAGCATGTAATACTTTGAATGTGCAAAATCTAACTGATCCAGGACAAGAACTCAGGTCGTTTATTGGTTACTACTCAGCGTGGGAGGAAATTGGGGGGTGTGGTGGCGAAGCCACCGCACCTCCCAGCCTGCAGAGCAGTTAAATTTTATTGTAATATTTTTGGTTTGATGAGCCATTAACGGAGGTATTGGTCGCCGTCACCATGGCCGAGTGCTTCTGCAACCACCAGGAAATCCGTTGCTGAGATCATGCCAACAATTGCACCAGCCTCATCCGTGACTGGCAGGTGGTGAATATCGTGATCGCTCATGATCTTAGCACACTCAAAGATAGAGTGATCAGGTTTGACGCTGAACAAAGGCGCTGTCATGATATCCCGAATGAACGTTTTGGCAGGGTTTCGGTCTTGGGCTACGATCTTGTCGCAAATGTCTGTGGAGGTAACGATCCCATATTCTGCATTTGCTTCATCGATCTTGACAATCAGGCTGTTGAGATACCTGCGCCGCATTATGGACAAGGCTTCAAGTACGGTGCTATCGGGGTCAATATAAACGACCAGATCAATCATCCAATCTTTAACCAGATCCTGCATGTTTTGACTCCTTTACGCCTATTGGGTAATAAGAAATCCTTCCAACTTGATTATATTACAGTTTGCTTTGACAGGATGCTGAATAGTGAATGGTGAATAGAGAATGGTCGCGCTCGGCTTTGCATCGGGGATTTCGCCAATAATGATTGGGTGTTTTTGTTAGTTTGCTTATGAAATGAATTATTAATTATTGTAACTACTCAGCGTGCTGGGCAATTGTGGGGTGCGGTGTGGTGTCGAAGCCACCACAATGCACCACCCGACCTTCAGCAACAGGGCTGCCTGAGCAGTTATTAAAATTTTCAGTGTCCTGATGACCTGAATGCTTATATAATAGATATAAGCGTACTAAAAGTAAAGGAGATATTTTGATGAAGAAATCAAATCGAAGATTCTTGTTATCGCTTGTGGGTGGGATCCTATTGATCGGGGCTGGTGTGATCTTCTTGCTGTCAAACCTGGGCATGATCACGTTAAATTGGCAAATGGTGATCGGTCCCATGTTAGGCCTGGGCGGGTTGATATTTCTGTTGGTTTTTATAACCAATACCGAGGAATGGTGGGCACTGATCCCGGGGTTTGTCTTGGTCGGTTTGGGAATTAACACCTTTATGGGCCAGTGGGTGGAAACAAGCGACGGCCGCCTGAGTGGTGCCATTTTCTTGCTTTTTGTTGGGCTGCCATTCTTTTTGATCTATGTTTTCAACCCCCAACACTGGTGGGCTATTATCCCTGGTGGCGTACTGTTAACTCTGGCGGGGGTCAACCTTGTGGTTGACAACTCAGCATTAGAGGGTGGTTTATTCTTTCTTGGCTTAGCGGTCACATTTGGGTTGGTTTATTATCTACCGAAGCCCTCTGGAAGGCTTAAGTGGGCGCTATATCCTGCGGCGATCTTGTTTTTGTTGGGGATCGGTGTGACGCTGGGCGCGACCAACTTACTGGGATTTATTGGACCACTTGCCCTGTTAATTGCTGGTGGATATGTGCTCTATCGAGCCATCCGAAAATAAGCGCATAATAATAAATAAGACCCTGCAAGCCTGTCGATGAAGGGTCTTTCTTTCACTCGAAAAATAGGTTAAAGGGATTGAAGGGTATCAACCTAGTGTGAAATCATCTCTTCGATTTTTTTCTCGGCCAAGCCAAACATAATTTGAAAGTCATCCTGTGAATTTCACGCGGTGTACGGGAGAGGGTACTGCGGGGAAGCAGGGCGAACTCAGCTGTTAACCACTCACAGAAAAGTCCTGATAACCAAGTTGGCGCGTCTCTCCCAGATGATCAAGAAAAAACCTTCGGGGTAATTGATATGTCAGTTCATTCCTGTAGAAACCTCTGGACAGGACAGACATAAACCACTAGAATCAGTAACTACTCGGCATGCGAAAGAATTGGGGGCTGGGGTGTGGTGGCGAAACCACCGCACCCTTCAGCCTCAGGGCTGCCTACGTCGTTACTATAATTTTTGAAATTCACTGATTTCTTGGAATAGATCTTCCTTACCGGAGGCATTATGAAAAAGCACATATGTTATGTGGTTTTATGGGTTGCCATTGGTTGCCTGATCGCGTCTTGCAGTCCAAGGGAAGATGAGAGCGTTAGCGATTCCATTAATGAAGCAAAGCTTTCTATCACCGACACAGTCTCCGAACCCGTTGATGAACCTGAAACAACGCAAATTTTCCCTCTGATAACGGAAGGGCTTGAAACAGAAGCACCTGACCAGAATGCGACACATGAAAACTCAAAAACATCCCATGATGTGACATCCACCAAAACGGCTATTCCAGAAGGTCAGAAAAACTTGTTATTCGAACAGCGTTTGCAAGCGCTCGGTTTTAATGAAGTTGGGTTTGTAGATGGCGTGATTGACCAGCAAACAGGATTGGCGATCGCGCATCTCCAATGGCTAAATGGAAAGCCGATCACTGGAGAAACGACACCGGAATTATTTGAAATGATTCAAGCTGATGACCTATTTGGTCCTTCCGCACAACCACCCTATCCTGCCCGGGCATTATCTCGAAATTTACCGGGAGGCTTTGAGGTAGGATTCTTAACCGGGCGTTTGGTTGATTTGGGTTATTTGGATGACGCTGATCCTGGGTTTGTACCCTATGGAATTAACGCGTATGCAGAGCCTGCTGTGAAGCAATTTCAGAAATTAAATGGGCTCACAGCGAATGGCACAGTGGATTATGTGACCTGGGCGGCAGTTTTCAGCCCGGCAGCAGTCTTACCCGATGGTGGAAGACTGCTCATGCCCGATACTACCTGGGATTGGTCGACAGATTTTTATCCGATATTGCCTGATCCGATCGACCTGGCGTATGATGGTCAATATATCTGGATTTTACATTCAAGCGGTAAAGATGCTTTTGATAATTTGCTTATTAGGATCGATCCCAAGGCGGGGTTATTGGATCAAGCCCCACCTGTGATGCTTGGTAGCTTGGAATCGGGGGAGAATCAAATAGCAGAGATGCTGTTTGATGGCAATCGGCTTTATCTGCTGATACCGCGTGCATCAAATCCACCGCAAATTATCAGTTTGATCCCAAAAACCGCTGAGAAATTCATTCACACTGGATTTGTCACCGGTAGTGAGGATGGATTTCCGGGGAATGCATTGGGATTTGATG
>Ga0334895_1004067_pt1 | contig 10673 bp, 7 predicted proteins | sample GraSluR3_MG_7_FD_207229 | JGI IMG/M metagenome (GOLD analysis project Ga0334895, IMG submission 207229) | Sludge microbial communities from methane-producing bioreactor in Wageningen University, Netherlands - Granular Sludge_31_05-R3 | ecosystem: Engineered > Bioreactor > Anaerobic > Unclassified... | reverse complement strand
GCTAATCCGGGGCAAAACCAAAAGTGCCAATGACACTTTTGCACCGGCATATGCTATGGCCGCCTAAGGGCGAGTCCATACATTGCCACTGACCGGCAGAGCCGGTCACGTCCGTCCGCCAGCCGCGTCCGAGGGCGGGCGACACGGGCGAAGAAAATCTCGGGCTGCTGTCCTGTGACGCCGATAGCACGGGCCTAAGATCATCGGCTCGGTGGGCGCCAACCCCGTCGGTCGGGTCGGGCACCACGACACACTAAAAGGCCGGATACGCTCGTAGAGGCTTCTGGTCGAACTCTTTGGACGCGGGTTCGATTCCCGCCATCTCCACCTCAGGAAACCGCAGTCATGCACCCATGGCTGCGGTTTCATCGTTATGGGGGCTTGCGCGCGGCGAGCGACGATTCTGCCGCCTCCGCACAATCGAGGCCCAAGCTGTGATCGCGGCCCAACCTGCGGTGAGCGAACAACTCGCGTTTCACAGCTTGTCGAAACAAAGAAAATTAACTCAAAGAGGGAGAATTGGCCATGATTACAAAACAGAGCAACAACATCATCTCCGTTATACACCGCCTCGTCACCGATGAATACGGCGAGAATTATTGGTTCAACGGTTGCGCCAGATATGTGATGGAGTGTTTGGGTGAAAAGGACTATGACTATTGGTTCTTTGCGGGGTTGACTGGGGATCTGTTCACGCAGCACTATACCTACACCAAATACTCTGGCGATGCCCTCTCGAGCTACAGGATGGATGCAGACCCCGCTCAGTTCGTTGAGGCCATCTTTGCTCAATGCGGCTATGCCGCCGCCTATGTTTCCCTAAAAGACCTGCTGAGCAATACCGAAACGCATCTGCAGACGTTGATGGCCTATGTCGACAAAGGAATCCCTGTCATAGCATGGGGGAATCTGTGGGGTGTTCTTGTCGGGTATGAAGACTACGGTAAAGTACTGCTCTACATCACCGACAACAGCGATCAGCCAGAGACGATACCGTTGGGCAGGGCCTTGGGAGGTCAGGTGGATCCTCACGGCTGGAGAGAGCACGTGGATCCACACGGCTGGATATTCGTGGGAGACAAGAAGGAGAACCGCCCGCTCGCAGAGCTTTACCGCGAGGCGATTGTCGCAATCCCGCAACACCAACGTGTCAAGACAGACACCTATTGCTTTGGGCCAGAGGCTTTCAGAGCATGGGCAAGAGACATCGAGAACGGCAAGTTCGATAGGATGACAAGCGAAGAGTTCGATACGTGGGCGTACTATACCAACTATGTCTGCGTTCTCGCTACCAACGGAAGTTGTTGCCACGAGTTTCTGAAACGGGCGCGGGAACTCAACCCGGATATGGGCTATCTGGAGGAAATCAGCGCATTGTATCGCAGAACTGCCGAGATGTGGGGCGGCGATGACAACCGAAACGATCCAAACAGCCTCGAGGCTCTCGGCGGCGGGTTCAACGTGACTCTCGAGACGCTACAGGACAAGGCGCGGCGGGATAGAATTGCTGCCAAGATCCGCGAGTTCGCCGATATTACCGACGAGATTGTGCGGGTCCTGAGTGAGAACTTGTAACCGATGGTCTGGAATCGGCAGGGGCTGGCGATTATACCGCAGTGGCGGCTCTCTGTGTGGCAGGCCCTAGGCCTCGCTGCTGCTAGTCGTTCGAGGGCCACGCTGTGATCACTTGTCCCACCTGCGGCATGCCCACCAAAGACGAGGTTACTGTGTACAGCGCGCGCTTGCGTCGGCAGACCTTTGCCATGCTGCCCATTCTGCCCACCTGCCAGCGCTGCGGCGCCGACGTCACCGTCACCCACACCTGCACTGGCGGCAGCATCCTCGTCCTCAACGGCACCTGCGGCAGCGGGAAATCCACCATTGCCGAGATCCTGGCGAGCCAGGGGTATCTGGCCATCGACGGTGACTGTGTGATCCAGGTGGTCAAGCACAAGATGGGGAGTAAGCAGGTGGCGTTGGCCGATCTGGTGCCCGAGGTCGCCTGCGAGATCGATCTGCTCTCCCTCTACGGCGAGCGTTTCGTCCTGTCGCACGTGATCACGCCGGCCGAGATGGCGGCCTATGTCACGCTCTTCAGAGAACGGAACCTGGCGTATCGGTTCGTCCTCCTCAAGCCCGACTATGCGACGGCCGTGGCCCGCTGCCAGTCACGCACGTGCCACACCAGCGTCACGCCCGAGTACTGGATACGGCACTTTTACGACCTGCTGGCCTTTGACGGCGGGGCTGAGGTGGTGGACAGCACCCACATGACACCCGAGGAGACGGCCGAGTACATCCTGGGCGAGCTGGGTGCCTAGCTGACGGGCCTGTCCTGTACCGTCCGCGCCAGAGTCCTCTGAGCGCAAACCTTGTGGGCATCGTGCTGTCAGGACATGGGTAACAGCCACTATCATCCATGGGTTCCCCTGCCCGTTCCCGCTGGTCACTCTTTCAGGGGCATGCGCTCCATCGGGTTCAGGTTCAGCTCTAGCCGCTCGACGATCGTCTGGAGCCGGCTTTGTCTGCCCTTTTCCGTCTTGGTGTAGACATACGAAGCCGTATAGGCCCTTTGCGACGACGGCGGCATCGCTTGAAAGTTCTCCCAAGCGGTCGGGTGTGTACGCAACAAGCCCTCGAACTCGCGCACCTGTTCGTCGGTCATCGGCTCGCGTTCAGGGGGATTCCAGCTTCCATTCTGCTTGGCGATCTCGATCTTGGCCCTGCCCAAGTCGGTCATCAATCCCTGTGATTCGAGTTGTTGAGCGAGGGACTTGTTCTTTTGCGACCAGTTGCTCTTGTTACTGCGCTGCTTGAAATACTTGATGTACGAATCGTCATCTACACGGCGAATCTGTCCATCGATCCAGCCAAAGCATAATGCTTCCTCAAGTGCTTCGCTGGCTTTCACCGTCTCGACCGCTTCGGTCTTGCCGATGATCAACCAGATGCCCTCGTCGGACAGCGCATTCTGCTCCAGCCAGTTCCTAAACTCAGAACGGTTCTTGAACAGCATCTTGTTCATGGGTTACCCCTCAAGGTCACCGAGCGCCCCCTAGCACTCATGAATCCACACCGTCATCTCGCCCGGCGTCCGGTTGGCCCAGGCATAGTACGGAACCGCCGTGATGGCGCATGGCACACTGCCACCGGGCTGCCGCGCGTACAGCGCCTCTCCCCGCCCCGCCAGCGCCCGCCGCACCCCCTCTGTGTGCACTGTCATCACGCCGCCGGCGATCTCGGGCGACCAGCGCGCCTCCAGCGGTGCGTCCCGCGGCAGCGTGATCCCTGCCAGGTGGCCGCCGTTGTCGACCTCTTCCAGGCAGTAGACCAGGGGCCCACGCTGCAGCGCCACCTTGCCGACGTTCTCCCACACCAGCGGATGGGCGTACACCCGCTCCACCGGCATGGGCAGGTGCAGCGTCACCCGGTCGCCGTCGCGCCAGGTGCGTGCTAGCCGGGCATAGCCATCCTGCGTCAGGGCGGTCATCGCCGGGGGCTCGCCGTTTACCGCCAAGCGCGCCCCCTGGCACCAGGCCGGAATCCGCAGCGCCAGCGTAAAGGCCGTCGGCTCGGCGCAGGCTACCGCCAGCGTGACTTCTTCCTCCCACGGGTAGCGGGTCTCCTGGCGCAATGTCACCCCTCCGCCCAGCAGCCCGGTAGCGCTGCCCTCGCCATACAGGTGTACCCACACCTCGCCCTCGGCCTCCGAATAGGCATAGCCGCCCAGGGAGGCCAGCAGCCGGGCGATGTTGGGCGGGCAGCAGGCGCAGCCGAACCAGTCCTGCCGCTCAACCTTGGTGCTGGGCATGGTGGCGCTGCCGCGCAACGTCTCGGGCGTCACCTCTAGCGGGTTCACGTAGAAAAAGCGGCGCCCGTCCAGCGACACGCCCGAGAGCACCCCGTTATAGAGCGCCCGCTCCATCACGTCGGCATAGCGGCCGTCTGCCTTGGCCTGGAGCATCCGCTGGGCCCAGAACACCAGCCCGATGGCGGCGCAGGTCTCGGCATAGGCCGTGTCGTTGGGTAGGTGATAGTCGATGGTGAAGCGCTCGCCCTCGTGGGCCGATCCGATGCCGCCCGTGAGGTACATGCGCCGCTCGGTCACGTTCTCCCAGAGGGCGTCCAGCGCCGGCCAGAGCGAATCGTCGCCGGTCTCAGCGGCCACGTCGGTGGCGCCCGCGTACAGGTACATGGCGCGGACGGCGTGCCCCTCGGCGGTGCGCTGCTCGCGCAACGGCAGGTGGCTCTGGTTGTAGGCATAGTGGTGCCCATACGTGGCGCGGCCGTGGAACCGACCCGGACCCTCGCGCCGCTCGCGCGCCTCCAGGTCAAAGTAATGCGGCTGGGCCCCACGCTCGTCCACGAAATAGCGCGCCAGCTCCAGGTAGCGCCGCTCGCCCGTGGCCTGATACAGCCTGACCAGGCCGACCTCAATCTCCTCGTGGCCCGGATAGCCCCGCCTCTGACCAGGTTCGCGGCCGAACACCTGTCCGATATAGTCCGCGTAACGCTGCATCACCCGCAGCAGCGTGTCCTTGCCGGTGCCCTCGTAATAGGCCGCGGCGGCCTCCATCAGGTGTCCGGCGCAGTAGAGCTCGTGCCAATCGCGCAGGTTGGTCCAGCGCTTCTCCGGCTCGACGATGGTGAAATGCACGTTCAGGTAGCCGTCGGGCTGCTGGGCCTTGGCCATGGCGGCGATCACGGCGTCGGCCTTGGCCTCCAACGCGGCGTCGGGCGCGGTGGCCAGGGCGTACCCCACCGCCTCGATCCACTTGGCCACGTCCGAATCCCAAAAGATGTGCGGCGGATCCGGATCGTCGTGCTTCCAGGTCAGATCAAAGGCGGCGATCCGTCCCGTCTTGTCCAGCTGCTCGTACTCGATGGGCAGCGTTTCACGGCGGTTGGTCGCCTCGCGCTCCCCCCAGAATCCCTCCAGTTCCACCTGGGTGTGCGAGATGGCCTTCAGTGGGCTGGGCATGGCGGTACCCTCCTCAAGAGTCTGACACGGCTAACCGATCAGCACGACGCCCGATAGCTCCTCTACCAACGTCAGCAGGCGCACGTCGGCGTCATAGGTCGCGTCGAGCACGAACCGCTGCCCCTGGGCCACATGCCGGTAGATGTGCGCATCGGTGGCCGGCGTGGGCAGGCTCATCAGCTCATGCCGTGGTACCCAGGTCAGTTCACCCTCGCGGCAGGGCGGCGGCGCGAACGGCTCGGCGACCTCGGCGCCATAGATGAACGTGATCCAGTTATACGCGACAGGGGATGTCTCGACAAGGACGCCGAAGAATTCCACGCGCTCCAGCCTGACGCCGGCCTCCTCGCAAGCCTCGCGTACGGCCGCCTGGCGTGGGGACTCGTGGGGATCGATGTGGCCGCCGATGGGCACGTACACCCCGTGGAGCGGCCCGGGCTTGTTGCGGCGCAGGAGCAACATCCGATCGCCGGCCTGCAGGATGGTAAGCACGGCGCATTCTTTCAGGCCGTCCTCTCCCGCCACGCTCTTCTCCTCAGCCCAGCAAGGCGGCGCAGGCCGCCTGCATCCGTCGCAGCGCCTCCTGCAAGCGCTCCACGCTGTTGGCGTACGAGAGCCGCAGATAGCCCTCGCCCTGCTCGCCAAAGCCGGTGCCCGTCAGGGTGGCCACGCCGGCCTCCTCCAGGAGATAGGTCTCCAGCTCGGCGCTGCTCAGCCCCGTGCCGCGCACGTTGGGAAAGGCATAGAACGCCCCGCCCGGCAATGCGCAGTGCACCCCCGGTACGGAGTTCAGCCCCTCCACCAGCACCTTGCGGCGCGCGGCGAAAGCATCCAGCATGGCCTGGACCGGCTCCCACGGCCCCTGCAAGGCCGCCAGCCCGGCCATCTGGGTGGCCGTGGCCGTGCACGAGTTCGAGTTCACCATCAGCAGCGCCATCGCCTCGGCCAAGGGTGTCGGCATCACCGCATAGCCCAGCCGCCAGCCGGTCATGGCATAGGTCTTGCTAAAGCCGTGCACGATCACCGTCCGCTCCGCCGGCGACATGCCAGGCATGGCCGCGATGCTGGCGAATGTCCCGCGATAGTCCATGAACTCATAGATCTCGTCCGAGATGGCCACGATGTCGCGCTCTACGCACAGCTCGGCCAGCGCCGCCAGGTTCGCCGCCGGGATGACGCCGCCGGTGGGGTTGTGCGGCGAGTTCAGGATGATGGCCCGCGTCCGCGGGGTGATACGCGCCCGCACGTCCTCCAGCCGAAAGCTGAACCCCAGCTCCTCGCGCAAGGGGTAGGGCACCGGCTCTGCCCCGCAGAACCCGATCACGCTGCGATAGATGGGAAAGCCTGGATCCGGATAGAGCACCTCGACCCCCGGCTCGGCCAGAGCCAGCAGCGCAAAGAACAGCGCCGGCTTGGCCCCCGGCGTCACCACCACCTGCTCGGGCGACACCGCGATGCCCCGCCTCTCGCCAATGTGCTGCGCCAACGCCTCGCGCAGCGCCGGGATCCCCGGCGGGGGCGCATAATGGGTGGCGCCGTCGCGCAGCGCCCGGCAAGCCGCCTCCACCACATGCTCGCTGGTGGCGAAATCGGGGTCGCCGATCTCCAGGTGGACCACATCCCGGCCCTGGGCCTCTAGGGCGCGGGCCCGCGCCAAAACCCGAAAGGCCGATTCGCTGGAGAGCATCGAAATCCGTTGGGCGAGTTGCATCGGCTTTACCCCTTTGTCCTATTCGATATAGCCCAGGCCCCGCAGCCGCTCTTGCAACGCCTGATCCTCTTGGAGGCGCAATCGCTCGTGCGCCCAGGTCTCGGGTCGTCGCAGCTCGGCCTCGGCCACCATCGCTTCCATGGCCTGGTGCAGGGCAGCCGCGCGTTCTGGCTCGCTGGCCAGGCGGTTGTCCATCTCGCCGGGGTCGGCCGCGGTATCGAACAGCTCGTCGGGCTGCTCGTCCACGCTGATCAGCTTGTGCGCCCCGTGATAGATCGCCCGCCGCATGGCACGGCAGCGGAACTCGTCGATGGCGGCCGGGTCCTGCGCCTCCATCAGGTGGATCAACGTGTCCGGCGGGTAGACCTCGGCCAGCACCCCGTCGCCATCCGGGTCGTCGCCGTTGCCCGCCAACACGGTGCGCAGGCTCAGCGCCGCCAGGTCCACCGGCGGGCCGTCGCTGTCTGCCTCATCGCGCAACGAGGTGACGCCGGCCGCCTCCAGCGCGGTGTGAAAGACGCGCCGCATGCTCACCGGCCGCTGGACCCGCACCCCGGCCGGATAGAGCCGCGGGTAGCGCACCACCAGCGGCACATGCAGCAGGTCATCGTAGGCCACCATCGAGTGCCCCACAAAGCCGTGGTGGTTCAGCCCCTCGCCGTGGTCCGAGGTGAACACCACCATCGTGTTGTCGCGCACGTCGGGCTGATCCAGATAGGCGAACAGGTGCCGCAAGAGGTGATCCTGGTAGGCGATCTCGGCGTCGTACAGGTCGTTGAGCACCCGGTCCTGCTTTTCGGGGAGCGGCTCGCGCATGGGCACCATCCAGCGATAGTGCTGCCGGTTATAGTCCTGCATGAACTGGCGCGCCTCACGGTCGTCGTTCCAATAGGGCGCGAACCGCTGGATGAACCGCGGCCGCGGCTGGAACGGCAAGTGCACCTCCATCAGGTTCACAAAGGCGAACAAGGGCTGCCTTCGCCCGCGCTTGCGCCGCGTCTGCAAATAGCCCACCAGGTCGCGCAACGAGAGGGCCGTGTTGCCCTTGAAATTGACCCGTCCCTGCCACAATCTGGACAAGGTTGGATTCAGCGCCAGCTTTAGCAGGATCTCGCTGCGGGCGAACCGATCCTGGATCGGCCCCACCACCCGCTGCCCCGCCCGGGCCAGCCGCACGCCGATGCGCTTGATCATGTTGGGTCGGGCCTCGCTGATGTCCGGGCGATTGGGGATAGCCCCACCATAGTTGTAAAAAGCGTCAAAGCCACGATCCAGCCCATTATCCACCACGCCCAGGAGCGGGTTGTTGCAGAATCCGACCGTGCCATAGCCCGCTTGCTGCAGCCGCTCGGCCAGCGTCATCAGGCCCGGGTGGTGCCGATCATGGATCTGGGCTGTCCCATGGGTGCTGGGATACTCGCCGGTGAACAGCGACGCGTGGGCCGGGATGGTCCACTGGGCGGGCGAGATGGCCCGCTCGAACAGCACGCCGCTCTCCGCGTAGCGGTCCAGGTGGGGGCTCGTGCGGCGATGGTAGCCATAGCAGGAGAGGTGGTCGGCGCGGAGCGTATCCAGGACGATGATCAGAATGTCGGGAGCGGTCGTCGTAGCAGGGGTCACGTGACACCAGCCTTGTGCCATGCTTGGGGGCCATACGTCCTGGACGCGCGCCCCATCGTCTGACGTTCATCCTAGGCTACCCCAGCCCGCGCCCCGATGCAAAACGCGCGCTAGGGTAAGCCGCCCCGCCCTAGCCGCCCCGTGCGATCCACGGCAGATACAGCGGCGAGACCACCTGGGTACGGGCGCTGCGGGTATATTGGTTCCCGTCGATGTCGAACGCGGCGGTGGCGACGATCCACGCCCCGCCGGGGGCGTCCGCGCTTACCTGCACCACCAGATGCACCGACGTTTCCTGGCCGGGGGCCAGTGTGCCCGCCCAGCGCAGCGCGCTCCCGTCCCAGGCGCCAGCCGTGTGTGACTGGTAGATGGTATGCTCGGGCAGCGGCAGGGTCACGGTCACCTGGGCGCTCTCGGCAGCCGTGTTGTGCAGGCTGAGGGTATACGTCAGCTCCTGGCCCCATAGCGCCGTTGCCCTGGAGACCGTCAGCGTCGAGCTGCCCCCGGCGATCGCCCGCACGGCGCCCGATCCGACGGCGCAGTGCCCCCAGGCGTCGCAGGCCTCCACCGCCACCGGATGCCAGCCCTCGCCCTCTAGCACCACGGCTAGCGACGGTCCCGCGCTGCTATACTCGCGGGCGGCAGCTCCCTCTCCCACGCGCCAGCGGAACCGCTGAAAGGCCGCCCCCGCCGAGGACGTCGGCTCGCAGGTGATGGTGGTCACCTCCCACGGCGCACCGATCTGATCGGGCACCGTTACCGCAACCTCGTCGGTCAGCCAGTCCATCAGCCGACCCATCAGCGCCGCGCGGCTGGTGCTGCCGCTTCGGTCGTTGATGCCCTCGAACCCAAAGGATAGGTAGGCGCTGCGGTAGGCCAAGAGTGGCTCGACGCGCTCCAGCGAGGGCTCTTCCGATACCGCCACGGCCACGCAGCCCCCCGCCTGGGGCTGGCCGCCCACTACCCCCGCGATGCAGGCCGTCACGTCGGCGTCGCTGCCCGAGGGATCGCCGCCGGGCGCGATCTCGTCGATGGAGGTCTGGTTGCCCTCGCCATCGCCCACGGGGCCCAGGTCCAGCGCCACCCCCGCCAGGAACGTGCCCGCCGCACCGCTCACCGCCGTCGCCGAGCTGGGCGGCTGGCTGCCGGCGAACAGGCTGCCCTGGATCCAGCGCGCCCCCAAATAGCCGTGGTACAGGTCCGACCGACCGTAGCTGGGGTCTGGGTTCGAGTTGATGTCGCTGGCCTGCGCCAGATTCTGCCCCAGCGCCAGCAGCCGTCCGCCACCCTCCAGGTAGGCGATCAGGCGCTGCTGATCGGCCAGCGTCAGCGGGGTGGTCACGGCGAAATAGCCATCGGGATGGGGGTTGTCGCCCGTCACCCAAATGATGCTGGGATAGCGCGCCAACGTGTCCAGGTCGGGCAGCGTGGTCGCCATCATGCCCGAGCCACAGCGCTCATCGGCCCGCCACACGGCATAGCTCCAGCCAGCCGCCGTCAGAGCCGGTCCCACAAAGGCATCCACATAGTCGCGGTGGCCGTCAAAGTTGGAAAAGTCATTGTCGATGATCAGCACGTCGGCCAGCGCCAGCGGCGGCTCCACATAGGCCCATACGGGCATCTGGGCGCTCCCCATCCCCGCCGACGCGCGACAGGTGATCTGTCCGAACAGGTCGCCCTGGGCGCTGCTGCTCGCCCGCAACGTCACGGTGACGCTCTGGCTGGAGCCAGGAGGCAGAGTGATAGGTGATGGCAGGTCGGCGCTCAGGCCCGTGTCAGCGGTCAGGGTGGGCGTCACGGTCACCTCCACGCCGCTCACGTTGGTGAGGGTCACTTGCTGGCTGTGGCTGCCGCCCGGCTGCACCCGGGGCGCGTTGAGGATGCTCGGCGTCACCAGCACCGGTAGGTCCAGCCCGCTGTCGACGCGTAGGTGTCCGGCCCCGCGATCCTGCGGGCCGGCCACGAATCCATCATCGTTGGTCAGGCCGCTGGCATCGGCGCTGCCCACCAGCGCCGCCTTGATGGCATCGTGGTCCCACGTCGGGTGCGCCTGCCGCAGCAATGCCGCCGCGCCGGCCGCCTGGGCCGCAGCCACGCTGGTGCCGGTCACCTGCAGCCAGGGCTCGCCGCTGGCCAGGTGCCCCGCCGTGAGCACGTCCACCCCCGGCGCCACCAGATCCGGCTTCAGGGCCATGCCATAGGCGGGCCCCCGGGCGCTCTGCTCCCACACCACACCCGCCGTCTCGGCGTCCAGACGCCCACCCCCGTCCAAGATCACCTCGGCGTCCCCGGGGTGTAAGGTGGTCCAGGCTGTCAGGGCATCGCCGGTGCTCTTGGAGACCGTCACGGAGGGGATGCCGA
>Ga0334895_1004062_pt1 | contig 10681 bp, 9 predicted proteins | sample GraSluR3_MG_7_FD_207229 | JGI IMG/M metagenome (GOLD analysis project Ga0334895, IMG submission 207229) | Sludge microbial communities from methane-producing bioreactor in Wageningen University, Netherlands - Granular Sludge_31_05-R3 | ecosystem: Engineered > Bioreactor > Anaerobic > Unclassified... | reverse complement strand
TACAATTATTACAGTATACCGTGTTTAGAGTTCGACACGGTTTAATAAATCCCTTTTGCTTTTATTAAGCTTTCCGAATTCTTTTTTGGTGGAAACCGTAGCTTTTATTTTCTGCTGCCCGGTTTGACGAGGGGTATACCTTCTCTGCACAGCGGGCAGTCCTGCGGCTTATAAGCCTTCAGACTGTCAATGGTGACAACTGCTTTTTGTTTTACCCCGAAGCCCACTTTCCCTCCGCTTCTGTCAACCAGCGTGCCTACCCCCACAGCAATTCCGCCGTTTTTATTTACTACCTCCATCACTTCTCTCACCGAACCGCCGGTTGTAACAACATCCTCCACCACCAGCACCCGCGCGTTTTCGGGTATTCCAAAACCCCTCCTGAGCATCATGCTGCCGTCCTGCCTTTCGGCAAAAAGAGCCGGAACCCCCAGCTGCCTGCCGGCTTCATAGGCGACAATAATCCCGCCCAAGGCAGGGCCTATGACCAGCTCTATTTCGTCGTCACTGAACGCCGCAGCAATGCTTTGTACCAGCTTTTCCGTATAACCGGGATACCGCAGCACCTTAGCGCACTGTATATATGTATCGCTGTGCAGCCCCGAAGTGAATTTGAAATGCCCCTTCATAATGGCACCGGTTTTTTCAAATATGTCCATGAATTCCTTCTGATGCATATGCGCACCTCCGTTTCGTTATCATATTCCAAAGCCTGTATGTTATAAGGACCGCTTCAGCGCCGACGTAATGTCCTCTTTCATTCTTACTGCTTCGTCGTACGCAGCCTGCCTGAACTCTTCCAGTGTTACGTCTGGCCCTTTATTTGTCTTCAGGTATGCACCCATTATTGCACGGGAAGAATTTACAACGGCTCCCAGCCCGTCCCGGTTAAAGGCACCGGCCACTTCGGCTCCGCCGCCGCCCTGGGCACCGTATCCCGGTACCAGGAACAAAGCCTTTGGCATTATCCCCCTCAGGACAGCCATTTCCTTCGGATAGGTGGCACCCACCACCGCACCAACCGAACTGTATCCGCTGTCGCCTACCGCGTTCCTGCCCCATTCGGTTATCATCCTTCCAAGGTGCCGGTAAAGGTATTCACCGTCAACCACCATATTCTGCAAATCCCCCGATGAAGGGTTGGACGTTTTGACAAGTATAAAAACACCCTTATCCTGCTCCTCGCACGCCTTTACAAACGGCATAACGGCATCATACCCGAGAAACGGGTTTAAAGTCACCGCGTCACAGGCGAAGGGTCCGTCAAGATGTGCATGCTTGTAGGCGGCCGCCGTTGAGGATATATCCCCTCTTTTTATATCTCCTATCACCAGGATGTCCCTGCTGTGGGCATATTTAATGGTTTCCTGGTACGCCTTAAGCCCCTCTATACCCAGGGCTTCATAAAAGGCAATCTGAAGCTTGACGGCGGGTATTATATCCTCAACCGAATCAATCAGCGCCCTATTGAACCTTAAAACCGCAGCGCCCATGCCCTGGGATGTATCCCCCAGTCCGGCCTTTATACAGTCGGGTATAAGTTCCGGCCGGGGGTCCAGCCCCAGTATCGACGGGCTATTCTTATTGATAATTCTTTCAATCAGCCTGTCTGAAAACAATTCAAAAAACCCCCTGTCTTCGGCAGGAAGTCCGCCATTACAATTCAAAGAAAAACATACATTGATTCCGCTACATTATATCACCATACCCCGCTGCTGTCCACATATGTTTCCTGAATTTACCTGAGCGGCCCGCGTATTGCCGCCGGCCGGTCTTTCGCCAGCTGTTATTGGCCCCGCTTATAAATTAATTTTCATAGGAAATACTAATTCCGTGTCGTTTTGGTAATAGTACATATTCAACAAAAACATGGGAGGTAATAATAAATATGACCGAAACAGTACTGGAAAAAACCGAGGGCCGGGTCAGCTACCACGATTCGGTGGAAGAGATGCTGAAGAGGATAAGGGAAGACGGCCTTACCAACGTCTTTGACCGCTGGAACGACCAGGAAAAGCTGCGGTGCAAGTTCTGCCTCCAGGGCTTAAGCTGCCAGCTGTGTACCCACGGCCCGTGCAGGATTAACGAAAAGGCTAAGGTTACAAGGGGCGTATGCGGCATAGAGGGCGACGCCATGGCAATGCGCAACCTCCTTATGCGAAACATTATGGGGGCGGGTACTTACAGCCATCATGCATACCAGGCCTTCAGGACATTAAAGTCCACCGGCGAGGGCAAGACCCCCTTTTCGTTCGCCGATACCGGCAAACTGAAATGGATGTGTGAAAAGCTGGGAATTGATACAAACCGGGATATAAGCCAAATGGCAATACAGCTGGGGGATTTCCTGGAGGAAGAACTGCACAGGGACTATGACAGCCCGGGTAAAATGGTAGAAGCCTTTGCACCCCGAAAAAGAAAACAGGTATGGAAGGATCTTGCCATTTACCCGGCGGGGGTGGTTTACGAGATTCAGGATGCCATTGCCAGCTGCCTTACCAATGTCGACGGCGATTATGTGTCGCTGGCAAAGAGGGCCCTAAGGCTTGGTCTTGCCACCATCTACACGGCACAGATTGGCCTTGAGATGGTGCAGGACATACTGTTCGGAACACCCACGCCCCACGAGACCAACGTGGACCTTGGCATAATGGACCCTGATTACGTGAACATAGTGTTCAACGGCCACCAGCCCTGGGTAGGAGTTGCAACAATGCTCAAGGCGAGGACACCGGAGATACAGTCAAAAGCCAGGAAGGCCGGTGCCAAGGGGCTTAGAATTGTGGGCTCGATAGAAACCGGGCAGGAACTGCTGCAGCGGTATGATATGGACGACATTTTCGTGGGCCTTATGGGCAACTGGCTGTCAATCGAGCCGCTCCTTGCCACCGGGACGGTGGACGTCTTCACCATGGAGGAGAATTGCTCGCCCCCGGCCATAGGCCGGTACGCCGACAAATACCAGATAACCATGGTAAGCGTAAACGACATAGTAAGGATACCCGGCCTTAAGCACACCTATGACTACAAACCGCCGGAAGCGAACTTTATTGCCGACAAGTTGATTGAACTTGGCATAGAGAACTTCAAAAAAAGAAAGGACACGGTAAAGCCCATGGTGCCGCAAATAACACAAAAAGCCATAGCCGGTTTCTCCACCGAGGCGGTGCTTAAGGCCCTTGGAAACAGCCTTGACCCGCTGGTGGACGTCATCTCAAAGGGCAGTATAAAGGGAGTCGTGGCGTTAGTTAGCTGCTCTACGCTGCGAAACGGTCCCCAGGACCAAGTGACTGTGAATGTCGCCAGGGAGCTTATAAAGAGGGATATACTCATTGTAAGCGGCGGCTGCGGAAACCACGCGCTGGAGGTGGCGGGGCTGTGCAGCACCGATGCGTTGGAGCTGGCGGGCGGTGGCCTTAAGAGCGTTTGCGAGAGCCTTGGCATTCCGCCGGTATTAAGCTTTGGCACCTGCACCGACACCGGCAGGATTTCCCTGCTGGTTACCGCCCTGGCCGACCACCTCGGGGTTGATGTTCCGGACCTTCCGATAGCGGTCACCGCCCCCGAGTGGATGGAACAAAAGGCCACCATAGACGGGTTCTTCGCCGTAGCCTACGGGGCCTATACCCACCTGTCACCGGTGCCCTTTATAACCGGGGCACCCAACCTGGTAAAGCTGCTCACCGAAGACGTTGAACATCTGACGGGGGGGAAAATAGCCCTTGGGGACGACCCGGAGCAGATTGCAATAGACATAGAAAGGCATATTATGGACAAGCGCAGGAAGCTTGAACTAAGCTAGACCAAATCCGGAAGCTTGCCCCGGTACAGGTTGTAGGCAAATATTAATAGGCTTCATGAATACCCGCTTTATGCGGAAATACTGCTTAAGGAATGGGGACAAATCGCTGCTTTGGGTGAACTGCCACCGCTTTTTTCTGCATATACTTACTAATCTGTCTTATGCCTCCGGCTAGGGAAATGGACTTGAACAGTTCATCCTTGTTTCCTTTGTCCCAGCACGAACCGGCCAGAACCGTCACGCGGCTGTCCTGCCATCCTTTAGGAAACATGGGAGTGGACGGCCCCACCATCACTACCTCCCGCGCTTTTTCACACATTTCCAAAAGGCCGTCGATGCTGCCATTAACGGTGGTGGTGCCGCTTATAACAACCACATCACAGGTTGGTATAAGTTCCTGCTGCTTCTCCATGGGATAAAGCGCAAGGTTACTCCCGCAGTGGCCCAGTCCCTTGTCAAAAATAATGAGTTCCCTTACTTTTTTTGATATCTGCACCGCCAGGGGGCTTATTAGGCCCACCATGCACACAGTATCCTCATCCCGCATATCTATACCGAAGGGCTTGCCCTCGTTATCCTCCGGCAGCTGCTGCGAGCAGGCGGCGGCCGCCAGCACCGAAGCGGCAACCGACCGCTGCAGGCAGTCATCGGTAGAAATGCTAAGCCCTGCAACATCCAAAGCGGGCCTTCCGATTACTTTCTTTGCAAAGGGAAAGGCCGAGCACCCGTGGGGCAGCTCCTCGCGCAGTACATAGGATACGCCAATATTGCCATTATCCAGCTGACAGCCTATCAGGGAGAGACCAATAACCAGGTCGGATACCGTCCTGCCCTCCAGATAGGGCTTAGCCGCAGCCAGCACTTTTTCCATAATCATGGGTTTTCCTCCTTGTTTACTTAAATTTAATGCCATATTTACTCCATAGCCTCTATATAAATCACGTCGTTTATTTTGCCTCCGGCAATTTTCAGTTCGGGGAAGGATCCGTTTACGGCACCGGACAGGGTACCCCTTATCTCGCCGGTTGCTCTCTCTTCGGGGCCTACCGGAATATAGAATTTATCGGTGGCCATGTACCTGTAGGTTGCGCCGGCGTCCCAGCCCACATTCTCGATAACCTCGGCAGCGTTATAAATTGTATCGCTTACCACGGAATATATGGCTTCTCCCTCCGCCGTAGTTGCAAACAGGAAATCGGTCAGCTCTGTGCCGCTTTCCGGGTTGTAAAGCACCGGGGGCGCATCCGACGTAAAGTCTATTATCACATAAAGCCCGGCAAAGTCCTGGGCGGATATGGTCTTGGTGCTGCCGTCGTTGTTTGTTACGGTAAGGTCACCGCTACTACCCTTTGTAAGGAAGTCCAATGCATAGGTGATGGGATAGGCGGCCACGGTATCGCCATTATACACAATATCCTCTGCAGCCGGTTTATTATCCGCACTGTAAAAGCCTTCCCGGGAATAGTTAATTGTGTTTTGAAGAATAACTATACGCTGTGCCGGGACCAACTGGTCAAAGGGGACCATTGTCTCTTTATACGTAGGCGCATCTCCCTTGTCCTTTTCCCCGGCGGCGTTCTCACCGGCTGCTCCTGACCCTTGCTCTGTACCCGCCGGCTCTTCCGGTGCCTGCGGTGCTTTGCCGCCGCTACAGGCAACCAGTGCCACCATCATAAAAATAAGTAATACCGCTAAACTAATCTTTTTCAAAATAATCCCTCCAGTTATTATTATCCTAGATTCGGGGTGCAAAAACGGATATACCCTGCATCCGATTTGGCACCGTATATTTTTGTATCCACTCCATAGGTCCTGCTTAGGTTCTGCTCTGTCATCACCTCTCCCACCGGGCCCTGAACCACCATCCCGCCATAGCCCAGCATGGCCACCCGGGTGCCAATATCCCATACATGGTTGGGAAAATGGCTTGTCATGACTATGGTCATACCTTTTTTTGAAAGATTTTTTATGGTACGCAGCACCATGGCCTGGTTTTTAAAGTCCAGGTGCGAGGTGGGCTCGTCAAACAGTATAATCTCCGGCTGCTGGCACAGGGTGCGGGCAATAAGCACCAACTGCCGCTCACCGCCGGATATGTGGGTATAGCTTTTACCCGCCAGGTGTGCAATGCCCAGCTCTTCCATAATGCTTAAGGCCAGCTTTGTATCCTCCTTAGTTGGCGTCTCAAACAGTCCCAGGTGAGGCGTCCGACCCATCCGCACCACCTCCAGCGAGGAATAGGGAAAGGGCGCACTGTGCTCCTGGAATACTATGCCTATGGTTTTTGCCAGCTGTATTATGGACAGCTCCTTAATGTTTTTATTATTGACATATATGGCACCCTCCTTTAAGGAGTAGGTACCGTTTATACAGTTAAGCAGCGTTGTTTTGCCGCAGCCGTTGGGCCCCAAAAGGCACAGGCATTCCCCCTTCAGTACGTCTATGTTTATATCCCTCCACACAAGGTCATTGTCATTGTACCCGAAGCTGGCATTTTTTATGGACAGCTTTATGGTCATCAGTTCCACCCTCCCCTGGTCTTTCGCAGCAGGTAGGCAAATACCGGTGCACCTATAACCGCCGTCAATATACCAAGCGGAATTTCGGTGGCGGTAAGCAAGCGACATAGGTTGTCAATCATTATTAGGTACCCTGCACCAACCAGCATTGTTGCCGGGATCAGCACCTTATGGTCCGGCCCGACTATCATACGGCAAAAATGAGGTATTACCTGCCCCACCCAGCCTATTATGCCGCAGAATGCAACGGCGGTTGAGGATATGACGGTGGTGCAGACAATAATAATCGCCTTGAACAGCTCGTTGTTTACGCCCAGCGACCTTGATTCGCGCTCCCCCATCGATAGGACGTTTAGTTTCCACCGCACCATGTAAAGCCCGGCCATGGAAACTATGATTGGTATAGCCGCAATCCATAGGTCCTGCAGGCCAACGCTGCCGAGGCTGCCCATTAGCCAGAATGTTATGGCGGGCAGCTTTTCCTCGTCGTCGGCAATAAACTTGATAAGTGACAGCATGGCCTGAAAAAAGGTTGATACGACCATGCCGGACAGCACCAGCATCAGAATGGGTGTAACCTTATATATATGCGCCGTCAGGTAGGTAATTACCACCGCCAGCAGCCCGAACAAAAAGGACAGCCCCTGGATGCCTATGGCCGGAAGTTCCAGTATAAGCCCGGTGGCGGCACCAAAGCTTGCACCGGCCGACACGCCCAGTATATAGGGGCTGACCAGGGGGTTCTGGAACATCCCCTGGAAGGAAGCCCCCGACATGGAAAGCCCTGCCCCTACCAGGGCCGCCATTATTGCCCGGGGCAGGCGCACCCTTATTACCACCGTTTCAACGGTATCGGTCCAGAATGTTTCAATGGGTAAACCCAGCAGCCTTTGACCAAGTACGCATATTACCTGGTTTGGCGGTACCATGTACCGTCCAAGGAAAAGGGATACGGTAAAAAGACATATCGGAAAAGCGACCATTAACGCCCATTTCAATGCAGAGGGTCTTTTCTCTATATACTTGATGCCTGCTTCCGGTATACCTTCTGCCGCATTGTTCATCATAGGTCAGGTTCATCCCCCAATCTCTCATACCATCCGTCCAATACACGCTGGGCCTGTTCGTCGGTCAGTTCAAATTCATAGAATTCTTTGTAGTAGTACTTTATCTCTTCGATGATGTCTATGTCGGCAAACAGCTCGGGCTGGGTTATGGTGGCCAGCCAAAGCAGCATCAGGGTTGTCGTGGTACCCTTGTCCAGGAAAAAAACACCGGCGGGGATTCTGTGCAGCTGCTTATTCCTTACCGCGCTTAGGGTCTCCCACAGCGACCCCTCCTTGTACATGCTCTTAATCACCAGTTCCGGGTAGTTTCCGTGGTTATCGACCAGTATTATGTCGGGGTCCCAGTCAAAAAGCTGTTCCTTGGTAACCTCGGGAAAATTACCGGTACCGGCCTCGGGGCCCACCAGCTTGCCGCCGCACAGCCATACTTCGTAGTAGCGGTTGTCCAGCGGGTATGAGGCAAGTATGTTTTCGCCCCAGGTATTACCCCAGAACACGGTCCTGCGCTGGTCATCGGTAAGATGATGGGTGCGCTGGTAAAGCATTTCTATCTTTTCGGCGCAGTATTGCTCCCATTTTTTCGCTTCCTCCACCGCTTCGCCGCCTAAAATATCCGCCAGCGTCTTAACAGCGATGGTGGAGCTGTCAATGTACTCTTCCAGCGTCTGCGCCATAACATCATCCACCGAGCTAAAGGGGCTGGTGTTTAGAGTTAGCACAATTGACGGAATACCTACCGCTTCGAATTTTTTGAGCTCGTTACCGTTATTGTAATAGATGACCAGGTCTATCTCGCGGCTTAAGTAGTCCTCTATGTTAACCGACGAGCTGGGGTTTGCACCTATGCCCTCGTAATTCGCCAGGTCGGGATTGGTAAGCAGTGCCAGCGGATAGTTGGTGGTGTGTCCGCTTTTTGTCATGGCAATCCGGTCATGGCCGCCCAGCATGAACACCATCTCGTAGGACGGGCCGGTCATGGCCGCAATGCGGGACGGGTTAACCGGGACAGCCACATTCCTGTCTCCAAGGTCGGTTACCTGCCTTGTATCGTCTCCGGCCGTCGGCTGTGATGCGCAGCCGCAAAGGTTTATAAGTATAAGCACAATCATAAATAAAGCCGTGATTCTCTTAATCATAATCACCTCTCCCAAAAACTTTTATATAATCCCTTTGATTATTCAATAATAAAATTTATGGTGGACAGGTTATACGTCATCCACCGGCCGCCGGTACCGTTTATAAATGCGGTAAGGCCTATGGAGCAGTCGGTTGTTATGCTGTTATAGGTCATGCCGTCAAACATGCAGAAAAAGTCCACCGAGCCAAAGTACTTAGAATCGCCCTCTGCTTTCGAATACTCCCCGTTCTTGCCCTCTTTGCCCAGCCCGTTGGTGCCGTAGTATTCAACTTCGGTTATGGTACCGGATAGGTCCATGTCCATTCCTTCCAGCTTGGCAAGCATTGTATTGTAATCAATGCCAAGGAATCGCCCCTCGTAGGTGGCCGCACCGCCCTGGTACAGAAAGGAACCGTCAAACATGCCTGTTGCAACCCTTTCCTCCCCAACCTGGGTCTTTCTTATAAAATCGTCCATGGTAAGCTGACCTATCTTTTCACCGTTCCTTTGGATTTCAACGCTAAACTCGGCGGGCGTTGTCACCAGGTATACATTTACCACGCCCTTGTTGAAGCTGCTCCCGGTAGCCGCGCCGCCGTATACGTGCCTGTCATCCAGTACCACCGATTGGTACCGGCCGTCCTTGCCGGAAAAGGCGGCAAGGTACAGACTGTCTGCATCCGTTATGTAGGAGACATAACCGTCCACCGCTTCAAGAAATGCGCCCTTTACGCTCGAGAGGTCTTCACCGGTAATATCGGCCACCGAGGCACCGTAATAGTACGTACCGTCTATGTTCCTGCTAGCCATTACCTCCTTGATGTCACCGTAGGAATAACCGTCTTCCTTAAGGCTCTGACCGTCCAGGAATATGTACAGAAGCTCCCTGTCAATGTCATCTGATGGAGGTGCCGGAGCATCCTTATCCACCGCCTGGCCCTCTTCCCCGGAAGCCGGCTGGCCGGTACCGGCACAGGCCGCCAGACTAAACACAAGGACTGCCGTAAGCAGCAGTAACGCTAACCTCTTCATTTGTCTTTTCCTCCTTATAATTGTTGTTAAAACACAAAACCGGTGCCTCCGTATTTAAGAGGCACCGGTTTTTTCTTCTTGGTATGGCACTCCTTTTCAAACACGGAAGGCAGTTCGGTTTCCCTTACCACCCATCGGCTGAACGTTCATAGCTTATGCCTTAAAACGAACAGCTCGGAGGCTGAGTATTCCTTTGTCAATAGTATGATATAGCAGTTTCACCCTATTGTCAATTGGTAGGAACTGGAGGGACAGGGGACGGTTCTTTGTCCCTTTTTGCTTACCGGCCGGGGGGCCCGTCCGCTGTCTTATCGGTACTTGGTGCCGGCTGCTTGTATACAAGGTACGCCCCGGTCAGCACCAGCAGTGCTCCCATCACCTGCCTGCCACCAAGTACATCCCCAAATATTAACCGGCTCGCTATAAGGGTCGTTATGGGCTCGACAAGCCCCAGCACCCCCGCTTCCCCTGCCTCCATTCTTTTCATTCCCATTATGTTAAGGGTGCCGCCCAGGGTGGTGGATACAAAGGCAAGTCCAATAATTAGCATCACCGTCCTTGCATCCAGCTGGTAATAAATTCTGTCCCTGAAGAACAAGAGAGTTGTTACTGTCAGGAACACGCACCCGAAGGACATGGAATAAAAGGCGGTTATAAAGGGGCTGGAAGAAACCAGCGCCTTTTTAACGTATATAAAATAGGTAGCAAAAAAGAACCCCGCAGCAAGGCCAAAGATGCCTCCCAGTGTCATACCCGGCGCAGAACCACTGGTCCAGGACATGAACATTACCCACACCCCGGCCACCCCCAGCACCGCAGCCATACTTTTACGCCCGGTTATCCTCTCTCCCAGAAAGAGCCTTGCCAGCACAATTATGAAAAAGGGAGCGGTATAAAGCAGTATCACCGCAACGCTGGCGGAGGTCATCTGTATGGCGGAAAAATAGCACATCTGGTAGAGTGTCCAGTAACCCAGGCCAAACAGGGCAAAGAAACGCAAACTTTTCTTTGGTATAAAAAATGACTTTATACCGTCCTGGTATATCACAACCGGCACCATAAAGGCACTGGCAGCGGCCAACCGCATTATCGACAGTGTTAACGGATCGATAACCGGGCCTATGGCCTGCACGAAGATACCTAT
>Ga0334895_1004054_pt1 | contig 10705 bp, 6 predicted proteins | sample GraSluR3_MG_7_FD_207229 | JGI IMG/M metagenome (GOLD analysis project Ga0334895, IMG submission 207229) | Sludge microbial communities from methane-producing bioreactor in Wageningen University, Netherlands - Granular Sludge_31_05-R3 | ecosystem: Engineered > Bioreactor > Anaerobic > Unclassified... | reverse complement strand
ATAGACAACCTAAACCTTTTACAAAGCGGGGAAGCCCAGGTGAGTATGGCTGTAACCAGCATAATGTACCAGTCCTATAATGGGGAAGCGGTCTTTGAGGGAAGGCCCAATGAAAAACTGAGGGTGCTTTCCGGCCTGTACTACAATCCAAACCAGGTGGTTGTAAGAAGAGAAACAGGTATTGACAGCCTAAAGGATATAGCAGGAGAAAACATAGACACCTTAAAACAGTCCAATAGCGCTTTGAAGGATATGAAGATAGAAGATGCAGTGACAGATTTGGCAGGGCTTCCTCTGCACGATGGCGCAATTAAATATTATAAAGAGATGGGCCTGGATTTTTAGTTTTAAATGGATGTAATATAAAATGACAGAGGATATGCATCCCCTGTCATTTTATGTACATAACGTTTAAATCTTATGGAACGTATTGTTCTGTAATACTTTGCACATAACCGTTCTTTGTAACAACCCAAAAGGGTGGTGTAAAATCCGGGAACTGCTCAAGATGTTTAACGAACTCTTCCATGGTAACAGAACTATGGGTTACTTCCTCTCCCAGAACAATAATGCTGTATACGGTATCCTCTGTTACTTGGTGAAACATTGGGTAGCTATGAGGATTGTGTATATAGAATCCGTTTGGCAGGTCGTCAGGGTCTATGTTAAGCTCCTTTAACCTCTCAGAATCCTCCGATGTTAGCCATTCAATCTGGTCCAGGTGGAAAGAGGGTTTGGAAAACTTGTCGGTTTCAAAGTCTGAAATAAACCCAATAAAACGGCTCTCCGGCGTTTCTAAAAAATCCTCCACTGTTGCGGAATACTGAGCTGCAAGGTCATCGGTTGAAACCTGCCATTGCTCCAAGTCATTTTTTATCCAATCAAGGGCAACCTGTAAGGGGTCCATAAGCCATGGCTTATGTCCATTATCGACTTCATTTTGCAGTGCCTTGTAGTATTGCGCTATGGCTATATCGGTTTCAGGCGTAACATAATACATTGTACCATTTCCGTCCATCCAGCGCTCTACACACCATATTCCATGGTTACCCTGAACAATCGGTTGAGATAAAAGCAGCTGGCAGGTTTCCCCCGTTGATAAGGGGAATTTGACTACAACATGACCTCCGCTATAGCTTTCACGGGGCAGCAGTCCCTTTCCTTCAAGGAAGCTGCGCAGTGCTATTTCCTGGCCTGCCGGTGTGGAAAGGTCCGTTTCACCACTCCAGATGGTGCCTAAATACTGCGGAGCGGCATCATCAAAGGAGAAAACCAACATAGGCTTTCCCATACTAGCCTCTTCGGTAATCCAACCGTCAATTTCATTCATACCCCCCGCCAGCATAACCCTGCTCATATCCTCAGGTTTAAGGCGATATTCAAGGCTCCAAATCTCTAATGTGGATGGAAGCATTCCATCTAAGGATGCTATTCTCTCAAGCTTTGTAATTTTAGTCTCAACAATCTCGAAATAGTAATCGCCGGTGCCATAAGACGCGATTGTTTCCTCAATGAACTTATTAGCATAATCCTCCACTGTTAATTGTTCTTTTTGAGGATTGCTCATAAGACCAATGAATACCGCAACCATTACCACAATTGCCACAACAACAACCCAAAAGGCCGGTTTTTTGTAGTTTAATATATTAATAATGCGTCCCTTTGTATTGTTTTCGCCAAAGGCAAGGGGGCAGCCGCCAATAATCCGCCTGCCTGTGGACAGGGATAAAAGGGAGGCTGAATAGTCCTTTTTAATATCACTACCCATCTGCTTAATAACACTTTCGTCACAGGACAGCTCCATATCCTCGCTCATAAGGAAGAAAGCAACCCAAACAAGGGGATTAAACCAATGAACACACAGTACCAAGAACGCAAATGGCTTAATAATATGGTCAAACCTTTTGATATGGGTTTGCTCGTGCTTTATGATGTAGGCTTTTTCATTTTCAGGAAGGCCTAACGGAAGATAAATTTTAGGTTTAATTATACCAAAAATAAAGGGGGTTTTAATGCCGGTTATTTCATAAATATTTACCGAGATATGCTTTGCGGTCTTAAGCTTTAGATATAATCTTATAGCTGTAAAGATACAATATATAAGTAAAACCGAAACCCCTAAAAGCCATACAGCCTCACCCAAAGCAACCCAGATTTGCAGCGGGTTTGCACTGGCACCGACAGCGGGGGCGGGCAGGGAGGTGTTTACGCTTTGGTCCATTATTGCAATGCCGCTATCAATTTGTGGGATTTGTGAATACATAATATCCCCGGGTATGGTTTGTGTACTAAGGGGTATAAGGCTAAATATGCTTTCAAAGGAAAATGGACATACAAGCCTGAATAATACCACAGTCCAGAGCATATACGAGAATATTTTCGGTGCTTTTTTTAGCAGCAGTCGGGCAATAATGACAAACAATATGACGTAGGAAGACGTAATGCTCATATTCAAGATTTGCAGGAAAAAACTATCCACATTCAGCCCTCCCTATGCTCGCTTATTAATTCTTCCAGTTCGGCGATTTCCTTATCGCTTAATCCCTTGCTCCTTGTAAATGCAGCCAAAAACCTTGGCAGCGAACCATCAAAGGTTTTTTCAATAAATTGCCTGGTTTGTTTTGCGTAAAACTCATCCTTTTTTACAAGGGCGGATACCACGCCACCCTTGTTTTGGAATACTCCCTTGTTCTCAAGCCGTTTTAGCATGGTATACGTAGTCGATTTCTTCCAGTTAAGCTCTGCTTGGCACAGCTTTACCAATTCCCCCGACGGGATAGGCCCGTTAGCCCAAATAATATCTGCAAATTTTGCTTCGGTATCGGTAAGTTTATATCCTTTCATTCATACTCCTCCTCGTAGTCTACATAATACAGACCAATCTACATATAGTTTACAGGCTGTAGACCAAATTGTCAAGGAATAAATCACAGGATTCTCGCATTTGAATAAGCCACAAGGAGTAGTGACCTTGTGGCTTATAGTCAATGCTCGAGCCGGCTAATAATCTAGAAGCCGGTGTACTTGTTATATATCCTGTACAGGAATACGGCGGCTTCCGCCCTTGTGGTGTTGCCCAGGGGATTTAGCTTATCGTCGCTGCCCACTATCAAGCCTTCATTTACTAAAGAGGCAACGCTGTCTACGGCATAGGCCGCTACCAGGGGTTTGTCGGAAAACCTGTCAAGGTCCGAAGCCATGCCCTGCACTTCAAGTTTTTCCAGCATTCTTAAGGCCCTCTCGGTCAGTGCCATCATATCCTGCCTTGTAATGTATGCATCGGGGCTGAATTTGTTGTCCCCGGTGCCGCTGGCTATTCCGAGTGCTTTGGCTATGCCTGTCTCCTTGTAGTAATAAGCATCGCTTCTTATATCGTAGAAATTACCGTCAACCTTGGCATCAACTCCCAGGGTCCGGACAAGGAAGCACAGGAAGTCTGCCCTGGTGATGTTTTCCCGGGGGGAGTACCCTGTTTCGGATGTGCTCTCCAGTATACCTTTGGACGCGAGCACCTCAATGGGTTTCTTTGCCCAGTCCACATTTTCCAAGTCGTCAAAGTTTTTTTGCACATAGGCTACTGCATAATAACTGAAATGGGTGGTGGTAAAGGTCACGGTACCGGTTTCCTGGTCATACCTCCCGTTGGGTATCGATACTGCATTACCTGCCCCGTCGATGTACCATACGATGATATGCTCGGGGTTGGCCAGCTCGGCTGCCTTCGGGGTGTAAGGGACAGACACGGTAACCGGGGCTTCAGGGTTGTTCCAATCTGTCTGCCTTCCGTTAAGCGTCAGAGTAAGCTGCACCAGAGGCCGGTCGCCGATGGCAGCCTTTACTTCTTTGGGGAGATCTGATTTGTCACCCTTACCGATGGTGATCCCGGCTTTTTTTCCTTTGGTTCCCGGAACACCTGAAAGCATGTTCCCCGGTGTGGTGATGCTGCCCTCGGGTGTCGAGAAGGTCAGGGAACCTCTCTGTTGGCCGCCGGCCAGCGAAGAAGCCGGTATTTCCAGGGTGTAGGAGTTCACACCGGGGATGGAGGGGACGGTAACTACCGTAGTACCCCCGCCGGTGAAGGTGTCCTCCGCCAGGTTATCCAGGTCTGTCGCTGCGCTTTCAGTATCCGTATTGACATCGACGGGCAGGGTGGTTTTAGATATATCGGTTCCGGAAACATCTGCCTCATACGACGGCTTTGGCCTGGGAGACCTGCCACCACCGCCACCGCCGCCGCCACCAGTGTACGTAAAGCTGGCTGTGACTATAACATCTCCGGCAGGCATGGTAAAGGTGGTGCTGGCACTGGTGGTGCTGCCGAAAGTACCGCCGCCGGAGGAGGACCATTCATTGAAGCTGTACTTGGAAGAAGGCGCCGCGGCAATGTTGATGACCGTACCTTCCGCATAATCGCCGCTGTCGCCGGTTGTAATGCTGCCGCCCGTTCCTGCCGTAATGGTCAGTGCATAGGTCGGCGGCGGCGCTGTTCCCTGCCATTTTAGGAAGGGATAGCCGTTGTTATCGCTGTCATTAATTGCCCAAATGGTTTCAAAGTTCCAATCAACATATGTTCCCTGCTGCTTCATCTCGGCTGTGGCCTTGCCTTCGCCGCCGGCGGAGTTAGCCCGTCCTGATGTATCGGTATCCCAATAGCTGTTGGTGACTGAATCTACATTAGCACCCGCCAGCCCGCCGACATCATAGTTACCGGTCACAACACCTATGGAATAACAGTTGGTGATTGAAGCTTCATTACTACCCGCCAGGCCGCCGACAAAATCGTTGCCATTCACAGTACCGGAGGCATAAGAATCGCTGACCGGCCCCTGGTTCCAGCCCACCAGGCCGCCGACGCAATTATTGCCTTCCACCTCACCTGTGGAATAAGAGGTTTCGATTTCGCCGTTTTCACTGCCTGTACTGACGTTCCAGCCCGCCAGGCCGCCGACGTCATTGTGACCCTTTACAGTACCGGAGGCGTAAGAATCGATGACTGACCCGCTGTTCAAGCCCACCAGGCCGCCGACGATATTGTAGCCTTCCACCTCGCAGGTGGAATAGGAAGCCTCGATTTCGCCGTTTTCACTGTCTGTTGTGACGTTCCAGCCCACCAGGCCGCCGACGTAATCGCTAACCTCGCTACCCTTTACAGTGCCGGAAGCATAAGAGCCGGTAATAGGTCCGACGTTCCAGCCCGCCAGGCCACCGATATAGTCATCCTCGCCCGTCACGGTTACATCGGTATGGCAGTCGGTAATCCCGCCGTTATTATCACCAACCAGGCCGCCTACATTATCATCATTGCCTGTTACAGCGCCTTCGAAGCAAGAACCGGTGATCGAGCCATCATCGTTTTGGCCCGCTAAACCGCCTATATCATCGTAACCGGTCACATCGCCGGTAACGGATAAGTTGTCAATCAAACCATCATTCCAGCCTGCTAAGCCGCCGACATAGTGTTTGCCGGTTACATCCACGTCCTCCAGCACTAAGTCCTGGATTTTTGCACTTTCCTTGACACACCCGAACAAACCTACATAGTCGGTACCATCCCGGTTGATAAAGAGATTACTGATGGTTTTATCATCGCCGTCATAGGTGCCGGTGAAGGGCTTGCTATTATCGCCGATAGGTTCCCAGCCGGAACCGGATACGAAATAGTTTAGGTTAATATCTTCGGTTTGCCTGAAGCATTTATCAAGGTGATTGCGTACATTGTAGAGGTGATATGCATGGGCGACAAGGTAAGGGGAACCCTCACTTCCGTCACCGCCGGCAAACTCCGCTACTGCTACGCTGCCCAGGGATTCATCGGTGTAAACCAGACGGCCTTCGTACGGGTTGCCCTCCACAAAAGTAAATACTTTTTCACCGATCCGTATATAATTCGGAGCGTTTATTATTCCATCGATGGTAATATTAGATGGAGCATCCTCTTCTGATCCCGTTATTATCCATGCGCCGATATCATCGGCTGTGACATTGCCGCCAATAACTATATCGCAGTCGTCTGAAGCCTGCACACCGAAACCTGATGAGCCGGTGGAAATGACATCGCCGGTTATTCTAATATTGGCGAAGGCGGTGGCGTACGCACCGCCCAAGTCGCCGGTGACGTCCCCTTTTACGGCAACGTATGATCCTGCGGACAGTACGCCAATGCTATCATCGCCGGTGGCGGTGACGTTCCCTTCCACCAAGACATACCCGTCATCCCAGGCTTCCACGGCAGCGCAGTCGTAATCGCCCGTGTAGGTATCGTCAGCGGTTGCCGTAACGTTGCCCATTACGGTTACCAATCCTTTGGAGTTGGCCTTCGCCCCAATGCCTCCAACGCCGGTAGCTGTAGCATCGCCTTTTACGGTTAACTCTGCATTTTCGCCGTAGGCATAGGCGGCACAGCCATCGTTGCCGGTTGCGGTAGCATTGGTGACAGTGGCTTTTGCGTCCATGTCGGCACTACCAATGAAATATACATATACCCCGTATTTGTTACCGGTAACGTTGAATTCACCCGCGCCTTCCAAGGCAACAGAGGCATTTCCTGCATCCCCTTTCACATAAAGCCCGGTTCTTTGCGCATCGCTGCCCTCTGTCTCAGGATTAACCACATTAAGGTTAAATCCGTTTAAATTAAATGTAACGCTCTTGTCCTCAATCACAATGCCGCCATAGTAATCAATGTCCTTTAGCAGCTTGATGGTCTGCCCGTCCTCGACCGCCGCCAGCGCGTCACCCAGTGTGGCGTATGTTGTCCCGCTAATTTCGCAGACGTCTCCTTCCGCCGCAAATGCAGGAAACGACATGGGTGCCACCCAAAGGCATAACGCCAGCATAACGGGCAGCATTTTCATTAGTGCTTTTTTCATAAAATAACCTCGCTTTCCTTCGTTTTTGAAGCTTTAATTACATTTAAGAAGTTAATCTCCATCCTCCCTTTCTGAATATTTTTCATTTACTTGCCCTGCCCCATGCGTTTAATCAGGGCATAAAAACAATCACGCCGTGGGTGACTTTAGCGTTATCGGCCGGAACAGGAAAAACGACAGCTCTTTTGAAACCGTCAGGATGAGGGATGCTTTTCTTTGAAACCACCGAAAACATGGAAAAAGGGTTCTTCAAGTCCTCCAAAAAAAATGTATCCCCGGAAAAGACCTGCATGACGGCGGAGGCAAGCTGCGTATCGTCGGTCTTGTATCGAAGAATGCGTACTGTTTCCCTTTCCAGGTCTGCAAATCGCATATTCGTTTGTGCTGAAAAGGCCTTGTTCACCATGGCCAGTGTATACTGTGGTGTAAATATGGCGATGGGGTAAGGGAAAAAATCGATAATCTTGGAAAACAGCCCCTCGTTGGCGATAAGCATCTGAAACTTTCTAATCATGTGCCCCTGGGCCTCTGTTCTTTGTTCCAGCATTTTTTGCACCTCTAACAGTTCCTCCAGCAGCCGTTCTTTCGTTTTATCACCCAAAAAAATACCCCTTTCCAACCATTCTGCCTGTAAACTTTATGGCTTATGTCAATTCTATTGAACCACCGGCTGTAAAGATAGGTTGAATACGCTCATGATCAGTACGAAAAATGTTGCTTTAAAATAAAAAGACCGGGCATTAGTACAAGACTAATGCCCGGATTCCTCTTATTGATTCATTGCGAAATTCAGTTTACCCTGACATCTTACGGTATTGCGACGGGGAAACGCCGGTTTTATCTTTAAACACTTTTGCAAAATGACCGTTGTATTCCATATTGCAGGCGGCAAAGGCCTGCGAAATGGAAAGGTTGGCATCTAAAAGCTTCTCTTTTAGTTTGCTTATTTTATAGTTGGTGTAATACTCATGGGGGGTCACGCCGGTATGCTTCTTGAAAAGCTTAGTGAAATGGGCCTTGCTAAGACAGGCCGCCTTTGTCGTTTTGGTGGCGTCAAACCTTTCCAGCCAGTGGTTTTCTATGTATTCTTTCGCCTTTTCGATTTCATTTTTACCACGATAAACTCTCCTGTTAATCAAAAGTGCCACAACATATATCACCCGTTCTTCATCGTCCAGAATTGGGAAAACCGTGATGTCCTGGTATACGGCCTCCACATCTAAGTCATGAATGCTGTATCGCTCCGTGATGTCCTCCAGGGGCACTTTTACATCCGGAAAGAATACGGTTTCGCCCTGAAAGGCCCGCTTTAACACATGGAGCTGGCCCGTTGCGATAATGGAAGGGTCTTTTAACACATTGTATTTCCCGACTATCATATCCGGGCTGGAAACATGGTATTCGTCCAGTATAGCCCTGTTTACCAGCACAGATGTCCCGTCCGGGGCATAAACCTGGATAGGGTAGGGAAAGAACTCTATCACTTTGGCAAGCAGTTCTTTTTCCCCAAAGAGCGATTGAAACGACTCTATAATGCTGTTTTGCCTTTCGTCCATATTATTTCCCATTTTTACCCGCTTCCTTCACGGTTATATAATTCGACATGGTATCTCACATATTGGTTTATTTTATTATACTACTTGAGAGAGGTTAAGTAAAATAAAGAGTTCTGCTAGGTAAGTGTCAAGTAATCGTTGGCATTTTTTTCTGCCTCGCCTTTGTTCTGATATTAACCTGTAGTTTTTTCCATGGACCCATCTATCCGAAGGCCTTGATACTCATTCATTTATGGAGACCACACACAGCTTTATAGCGCCTATTTATTCCACGGTCCGGGCCTAAAACGAGCCTCTGGCCGCATGGATTAAGGCAGCGAAGGCAGCCCCGTCTGTTGTTCGCCCGACATGGGCAGTAACTAGGCGGTGAAAGTCCGCTATGGGCTTGGTAGTGGGAACCATTAGCTAAACAGCAAGGGTGCTCACCGTGAGGTGAAATCTGAAGGAAGCTGCAGGCAAAGTCCCGCACCGACGAACAGGAACTGCATACAAGGCATATGTGGAACGGACGAGTTTGCTAGACAAAACGAAGTCCAACACTACCCGAATTCCACGGTGTAAATGCAGCGGTGACATGGGATGAAAGTTACTGCTCTTAATCGGGGAGGTCTGACAGGCACGTCGGGCAGGAATGAATTTTCCCCATGACAACCCATACAGTGATGTATGGCTGAGCTGTCAGAAGTCAGCAGAGGTCATAGTACCATGCCGGATATATACGGTGTGGGAAGGACCGAACGGAAGGATGTTTTGGAATTTTGAAGTACACTACGGAATGCAATGAGCGCAGTCAACTTCATATTGAAGACTACTTGTGTGATGATAGGGTGGAACCCGAAAGAAGCATGGGAGTGCAGAGTAGTTCGTTTACGTCTTCCAAAGGCCAAAACGATGGCAGTGAATATGCCGGAAGCCTGCTTGATAAAATACTTGACAGGGACAACATGAACGGGGCATACAAAAGGGTTAAGTCAAATAAAGGCAGCCACGGAATTGATGGAATGACAGTAGATGAACTTCTACAGTTCCTGAAGGAAAATGGTGACCAAATCAGGCAGTCTATCCGGGAGGGTACTTATAAGCCGAAACCTGTGCGGCGAGTAGAGATACCAAAGCCGGGCGGAGGCAAAAGATTACTGGGCATACCAACAGTACTAGACAGAGTAGTGCAGCAGGCAGCAGCCCAGGTATTAAGTCCTATCTTTGAGAAGCAGTTTTCGGAATGGAGCTATGGGTTTAGGCCAGGAAGGGATGCAAAACAGGCGGTATTAAAATGCAAGGAATACAGGATATTTAAACTGAACCAGAGCATTACCGGCTGGGTAAACTACTTTGGCATGGCGGATATGAAAGGAATAGCTGCTAAACTTGATGGGTGGATAAGGCGCAGAATAAGGATGTGTTATTGGAAACAGTGGAAGAAAATCAGTACAAAGCATAAGAACCTTGTATAATTAGGTATAGACGATTACAAGGCATGGCAGTATGCCAATACAAGGAAAAGCTACTGGCATACGGCCAATAGCTTTATCCTGAGCAAATCTATTACCAATGAATACCTTGAAAGTTTAGGCCTAAAGTCAGTATCCGAAAGCTATTCATTAGTCCATTAATATCTTTTCGAACCGCCGTATGCCGAACGGCACGTACGGTGGTGTGAGAGGACGGGGGTTAATCACCCCCTCCTACTCGATTTAAAGGTATTGGCTGAATTAATTGACAGGATTGGGAAGAAGTCGGTTGTAGTTCAAAAAGCTGTTAATGGATTTATAGGTAACAGAATACAATTTGCAGTACTAAGAGAAGCGTTAAAGATGGATAATAAAAGCTTGGGCGTATATCAGTATGCTTTAACCCTTGGTATCTATTTATGCTAATGGTATTTTAAGACTGACCCGCTGTTTTCCGATTAGGGGCCGAGTGGCAAATAACAATAAGCAGTTCATCATGAAAACCTCTGAAGTATAGAAATTTATAGAGGTTGACATTGAATAAGATTGGAATTATACTTGGATTAACATATTTTTGAGGCGGTGTGTGTTTGGCTATTGTTCTGTAAGGAATACGTTATTTGCTTAACTCAAAGGCAAGCAGTCTGATTTGCTTTTGTTTGTTGTGCAGTTTTGTTCCCGCAGAACTATGTCAAACCATTACAAGCTAAATTGATAAATAATGGCCCGGGCATAGTACTGACTATGCCCGGTTTTTTGTATAATAACGTATTCCATAAGAAGATTATATTATAAAGCTCTGATGAATATTGGGATGAAAGGTCAAAAT
>Ga0334895_1004046_pt1 | contig 10716 bp, 9 predicted proteins | sample GraSluR3_MG_7_FD_207229 | JGI IMG/M metagenome (GOLD analysis project Ga0334895, IMG submission 207229) | Sludge microbial communities from methane-producing bioreactor in Wageningen University, Netherlands - Granular Sludge_31_05-R3 | ecosystem: Engineered > Bioreactor > Anaerobic > Unclassified... | reverse complement strand
ATATTATTCCAGATTAAACAATACGAATTGCCTCAACAAAAAGTAAATAGTTAAGGGGAATATTTAAGGGGTCAAATCATTATTATTGACAATAAAGATTTGATACTAAGTTTTTCCTTATTTATATCAGTTAAAGCCTAAGGTCATAAAGTATTATCCGTGACAGTTATTGTTTTTGTGGCATGTTTTAAATTTTTATTATCATTATTTGTTATGCAATTCCGTTAAAAAACACCCCAGCACATTAAGAGCTTGATTGCTCCCAAGGGGTTCTGGGGTAAATAAAACTCCGTGAGAGAGCGCTTAATTGCTTGCTTTCCCACGGAATTATTTAGTACTTTATTGAACAGTAAGTCCTCTTAATAAAATATTTGCTGATCCAGAGAACTCCCTTGCTATAAACTTCTTACTCTGCTAATTTTGACTGTAATTCGTTTAAAAATTCTCCCAAGGTGGTTATGTTAATATCTTTAATGTTATTCACAGTATCCGCAATACTATCACTAATCTTGTTCTCTTCAGTAATTGCTCCACTATCATAAAAAGGCTTTAGCTCCTCTATCTCGTCTGCTACCGTACGATTCTCGCTTAAAGAAGTCTCTGCTAATTTCGCAGGATATTCAAGAAACTTTTCTACAGCTTCAACATTACTATCATAACCTCCAGTTTCTCCCCGGAATGTGGCGATAATTTTTGCATATTCAGTTTTCACATCAGATAGTGCTGTCCTAACTGCCTTTAATGATTCAAAGGTGAATTTGTCTTGGTAATGATAGTTATCAAACCAGAACAAGGTTATAATTTCCCATGTTTCACCTACCTCTACTTTTGGCTCTGGACCCTCTAAATCAAAGTAGTCTATCAGCAACGAACCAATTGTTTCTTCCGCTTGATTCTGTTCGGTAATTCTAAGCTGAGATGCGTTGACTCTATTTAATAATAATAAGGCTTGATCATCAACTGAAACCTGTAAAGTAAGGTCTTTTAATTCATCTAACACTTCCTTCGTGGCAAAATCATCTTTTGATATTATCGACCTTATGATTACTGTGGTATTTATCGCTTCTGTATTTCCTGTAACGTTTATACTGTAATTTTCAACTTGACTACCATATATAGCATTAGTGAAGTCTGCCGGAGATGGTTCAGTGCTACCAGCGGCTATTCCTACCAATTGTGTATAGGTATATGTATCGGCATCTAAACCATCCTCAATTACCAATGGAGTCCCATTACGTGTGATGGTAATGGTGCCATCTACAGCATCAGAAAGCACTATTTCTGAGTTGATTTTATAACCTGCGGTATCAAAAAATGATGGGATTGTTGTTGGGAATGTTGCTGTTATTCCAGTAGTTAAATCCCCTGTCAATGTAGTACCGGCAATAACTTCCTCTAATGCCTCTGCCTCTGGATCTGCTACAGGACCTGTTCCACCATTTCCGCCACCACCATTGGAAGGAGGGGTATCATCCGAGGAAATTATCTCTTCCACGGTTTCATCCACTACTTCTGTAACATCAGGGTCTTCTGTGACATCTTTCCCTTCTTGTATGGCTGTGGTTACCTTTTCTACCAGGTTAGCAAAAGCATCAGTATCTTTTATCTCATCTAAGTCAATATCTCCCGGGTCCATTCCTGCATCTAATAAATGCTCTACAACTAAAGCTAAGGCTGTTGACTCTGGATCCATTGTACCGGTATCGTATTCTTCACCCTCAGCTATCGCATCAGGAATGACTGTCTTCAATACAATAGTATTACCATTCACCTCTACAGTAGCAGTTACAACAGTATTGGAATTGACAGCAATATTCTCAAAGCTGTAATAGCCATTCTCATCAGTATATGCGGTATGGGTAACTCCATTGGCATCAACTATGGTTACCTCGGCACCAGCTACCGGTACCCAACCAGAAATATCTCGGGATAGTATGCTTACCCCAGGAGGTATTAACACCCTTCCTTTAATAGCTCCCTTAGTTGGGGTGGGTAGAAGACTACAACCTGCTATAACAAATACCAGTAGTAGAAAGATAGTAATTGTTAGAATACTTTTTTTGCTTTTCATTTTTTAAATTTTTCCTTTCTGTTTCTTGGTAATATTTTGGTACATACAAGACTAGTTAATAGGAAATAATAGAAAATAGAATACTTAGAGTGCTTAGAAAAAATAAAAATTATCCCTTATTAGCCATAGTTTTTTCTTATGGGCTGGCTTTAGATAATATTCTTTTGTTACTTCTTTAGTATGTAGTAGATCACCTCCCTCAAGTGAAAATTAACATAGATAAGGGCAGGAGATTTCTTACTGTTTTTATGGTGCTTTTTTGATGATATACAAAATGCAGCAAATATTCTTTGTAGAATTTATAGAGTATTTTTTGGCAGTATTTTCTGAAGAGAACTATTATTTTGGCTACTGAGAATAGCAGAAAAATATCACTAAGAGCGGAATCAAACTGGTTCGGCTGTTTTGTAAAATCCTTCCTCTTAAATTTCTTTAATAAAGAGCCCTGTTTATATGTTGTCATTATGAGAAACTCCCGCCTTTTTTCTGTTCAAGCCTGAAAAAAATCGGCAGCCTGATGGCCATGGTTTATAAACTTTAAGTCTACAACTTTGCGCCTTATCTTTTCTGGTATCAGGTAGCTTACCTTTCTCAACTTATTATATTTTTCTATTCAATTATAAAAAGGCTACTATACCAACTATTTATCACCATTGACAGTCTGTGGATATTAAAAAACACAATTCAATAAGAATTGTAGCACAAAAAATATAAAAAGTCCAATAACATAAGTAACATAAGGGGACAACATAAGGGGACGGTTCTTTTGTGTCATTTACTATATTCTACGAATCATACTAAAACTTAGCCTTGTTAGTCTTTCGATTTGTTTAAGGGATAATCCTCGCTCTTTGCATTTTTTTATAATGTTTCTTATCCTTTCCTTTTCAAAGTTTTGTATTTCTAAATGACTTTTACCCTGTAAAATGCTTTTAATAAAATCTAAAGCCTCAATATCATGAAGTCTTCCCTTTATCTCATATGATAAACAATGATCCTTATTCTCAGTTAGATTAAACTCTTTAAACAATTTTATGGCTTGTTCCTCATCTTGGGAAAACATGCCAAGGGTAAAGTGAATATTACAAATCTTTGCTTTTACAATATATTCACTATAGCTACTCCAGGGATAATCGGATATATTCTTTACTATTCCTGCTTTTAACGGATTTTGATGAATATAGCGTAGAACTGTTAAAAAATAACGGTCTGATTCTACTGCTTCGCTTTTATATCTATCTTGAAATAAATGGCCACTGCGGGCATATTTCCAATTATACCAATATACAAAACTTGCTCCTATTCTACGAAAGGCAATTCCTAGCTCTTCTTTTATTTCTTTCATCAAAAGATGAATATGATTACTCATAAGGCAATAAGCATAAATTTCATAACCACTTTTTTCTTGGTATTTTTTTAATGTTTCTAATAATTTTTGATAATCTTCATCATCTTCAAATATATTTTGTTTATTAATACTTCTTAAAATAATATGATAAATCCCTGTATTACTTTTTGCTCTTGCTTCTCTTGGCATTGTAACACCTCTGCTGGGTATTTTAACACAAATCAGCTCAAAAAGAAACACAAAAGAACCGTCCCCATGATACAAGGAATAAGATTTTATTTTTGTGGGAAATCATTGTATAATCAAAATCATTGGGGTTATTGAAATGAAAATCAAATCTTTTGAATTCAATCTGAGAGAATTAGCCGGTTCTATGGGAGATTTTGGCACCCTATTCCCCTTAGCTATCGGTTATATTGTGATTTGCGGATTGAATCCAGCTAGTTTTTTAGTAATGATGGGTTTATGTAATATTATAACTGGATTAGTCTACCAGCTTCCAATCCCTATTGAACCCATGAAAATTATTGCCATTGTGGCAATTGCCCAACAATGGACTCCTTCTATGGTCTATGCATCCGGATTTGGGATGGGAATTATCTGGATTATCCTTGCTATTACTGGAATAATAGAAAGGATCGCCCAAATAACACCTAATTGCGTAATCCGTGGTATTCAGGTTACCCTGGGCATATTATTAATGTTTCAAGCCTATAAAATGATTTCTACTAATTGGATTATCAGCATTGTTTCCATTATTATTGTATTATTTTTCAGGCAAAACCGTTATACTCCAGCTGCGATTGTTTTGATGGTAATTGGATTATTGATAATGCTGACACAGGGAAAATTTGACCTGCTAAGTGCTCCTGCCCTGGCTATGCCTGTTTTTACTACTTTTTCCATAAAAGAGGTATGGCAGACCTTGTTATTAGCTGGATTTGCTCAAGTACCACTAACTGCTACTAATGCTACTATAGCTACTTCTTCACTGATTAAAAAATATTGGCCAGAAAAAAAAGTAAGTGAAAAACAGCTGGCTTGGAATCAAGGGATTATGAATATAATCCTACCTTTTTTAGGTGGAATGCCTACCTGTCATGGTGCTGGAGGATTAGCTGGTCAGTATTATTTTGGGGCTAGAACCGGCGGAGCTAATATACTGGAAGGTTTGATAGAAATCTTTCTGGGACTTTTCCTCTCAGCTTCTATTGCCAGTTTATTTTCAGTTTTTCCTATTGCTATTATTGGAGCAATGATGTTTATGGTAGGAATAGAGTTATTGAAATTTGCACAAGAAGTAAAAACCAGTAAAAACATGATTCCTATGATTATTACTATTCTCACTGCTTTGGTTACTAATATGTTTTATGGCTTTTTAGCTGGAATAGCCTCTTATTATTTAATCTCTTTCCTTTTAAGACCAAGGATTAATTAAAATATATACTTTTCTTATTTACGGCCTGCGGAACGCCAGGATATCGCGTACCAGATCACGAATCAGGTACAACAGAATCAATGTAGCATTCACCGGAATGCTGGCATAGTAGAAGCGGTGGTTAATTTTCAGGATCGGAGAAAACTGGGTCTGGGGTAGCATAAACTTGATACCATAGTATAAAAGCATTCCGATAAAGAGCAAACTTACCAGTGTGACAAACAGGTGCACATGTTTCATCAAGGCTTTCCCTTCAAACTTTTTCTCAAGCAACTCCACTCGAAAGTGCTCTCCGCTACGGAACAAGAGCGTCGCCACAGTCAGGATCATCCATGCCATGGTCAGCTCCACAATCTCTTCCGACCAGGCCATCGATGAGGTGAAGAACGGCAGCCGTAAAATAACACGCCCCAGCAGCATGAATGCGATACTCAGACACAGTCCGACCGCAATTCCCTTAAGAATGCCAGCCAGTATCTCATCAGCTTTTTTAAGAACTGCGATGATTTTCATTGCTTTCCTTCCTTAACCGTATAAAAGTGTGGGAATCCACATTGATAACGGAGACCAGTACGCGCACAGTAACAGCACAATGAAGATACCAACCACATATGGTAGCACTGCCCTGGACAAGGTCATCAGATCTACCTTTGTGATTGAACATACTGCGTACAAGCTCATGCCTACCGGCGGCGTTAACAGTCCAATCATACTGGCGAGTATGAGCACCACACCGAACTGCACCTGATCCATCCCAATCTGAGCGATAACAGGTAGAAAAATGGGAGTAACAATCAAGATGACTGCGATCCCTTCCAGGAACATGCCCAGCAACAACAGGATTCCGATGATAATCAATATCAGCAGCTGCGGATTCGTTGTTACACCCAGCAAGCCTGCGATGATCTGATCGGGGATGCGTAGCCGGATCATAAACCATGCCAGGAAGTTGGCCACGGCAATAATGAATAGCGTCTTGCAGCTGGTCAGTAGACTTTCATACAGCACCTTGAACATCCCTTTGAAGGAGATTTGCTTGTATACCAGGCAGCTTAGAAAAAACGCATAGAATGTCGCAATAATGGCCGCCTCGGTGGGAGTAAAGATGCCATCGAGGATTCCGCCGACAATGATGATGATCGTCGTCAGGCTCGGCAGTGCCTGCCAAAGATATTTTAGCCTAATCTTCCAAGGCATCTTGGAGCTGACGGGATATTTTCGTTTTTTGGAGATGAAATATACACAGATCGACATGGCAAATGCCATTAAAAATCCGGGAATAAAACCTGCCGCGAACAGGCGCGGCACAGTGGTGGAAGTGAACGATGAATACACCACGAATGGGATCGATGGCGGGATCACCGGTCCGATGGTAGAGGATGCAGCAGTAATGGACGCGGAAAATGTCTCGTCAAACCCTGCGTCGTTCATGGCTTTCATCTCAATGGATCCGAGTCCTGCGGCATCTGCAACAGCTGCCCCGGACATACCCGAGAAAATCACCGAGGAAACTACATTCACCTGCCCAAGCCCACCCGGCCAATGCCCAACCATCGCCTTGGCAAAGTTAAAGATGCGGTCAGTAATGCCGCCGCAGTTCATCAGGTTTCCCGCAAGAATGAAAAACGGGATTGCCAGCATCGTAAATCCCGTGGTTCCATAAAATACGCGCTGCGCCAGAGCTGTCAGCATCTTGGTCATGCCCAGTGCGATAAACGCACCGGCGCTGGTAATCCCCATAGCGACGCACACTGGAACCCCAATAAACATCAGCGCAAGGAGAACCAGACTCACAATGAGTGCAACCATATCTTGAAGAGCCTCCTTCGTTAAGTTTCTTAGAATGGCTGAATGGCAACACCAGGGGTGCTGCCATTCAGTTTTTTCCGTTAATAACTCATACCTACTGCAAAACGCGTTAGCGAAAATAACCTTTGCTTGTGCTTGCGTCCCCACGTGGCGTTACAGGCTGTGTTCAGGTAAACATTTTAGTCTTCGGTACTGCCAACAATCTCGAGAAATTTCGCGAGCATAGATCCGTCAGTATCGCTGGCATACTCAGCAACGGCATCCCAGGCGGGACCCATCTTGTCTTTGAACAACGACAGATCAACCTTAGTAACAATGACACCGTTCTCTTCCAGGATCGCTACATATTGAGCTTCAGCTTCCTGAATCATAGAGCGCATCAAGTCACGGGCATACACGTTGGCTTCCTGAATCCAGCCCTGCTGTTCTGCGGTTAGACTCTGCCACCAATCCCAGTTCACTGTCAGGTTGACGGATTCCCAGGTGTGCCGGGTTAAACTGACGTACTTCTGGTTGACTTCCCACATTTTGAAGCTCACAATGGTAGCAATGGGATTTTCCTGGCCATCAAAGGTACCCTGCTTGAGGGCGGGCAGAAGCTCGGTGAAGGCAAGGGGTTGTACAGTGGCGCCCAGGGCTTCAAAGCAAGCAACCTTCTGCACTTCAGAGGGGGTACGCAACAGCAGACCTGCCACGTCTTCAGGTGTTTTCACCTCGCGAACGGAGTTACTTAGCATACGGAAGCCATAATCCCACCCACCGAGGTTGTGTAGGCCGGCAGCTTCCAGCGTTCCGTCGTTCACCCACTCGGCAAAGGGTCCGTCTATCACAGCGTAGGCTTGTTCATAGCCTGAGAACATATACGGTGCAGTGACAAATGCATAGCGGATGTCGAATTTGTCAAGCGTCCCCTGGGATACCAGACAGGCTTCAATCAAGCCCTGTTGGGTCTGCTCTATCATCTCTTTGGCATTGCCCAATACGCTGTCCTCACGGACATCAACTTTGATCTCTCCTCCCGAGAGGTTTGTGACCTTATCGGCAAAAGCCTGAGCGGCGGTTCCCAAGGGATCGCCGGTCTCCGGCAACTTGCCGAAGTGACCTAGAGTCATGGTTACGGTCGCAGCATTTACCATTGCAACTATACCAAGCACTAAGGTCAGTACAAGTATCCCTGCAAACACTTTCTTCATTGAGATTTTCCTCCTTTTGTAATGTTTTTATCTGGAAACAGCATATCCTTATGCTGTTCGCCATACATTTTTAGAGTTTTCGTATAATAATATCAATCTATCCATATTTAATTGTTGTTTTATATAGGTTTCCCAGCAATACATCATGATATATTTTTAAGACCGGCTGATTGATTGCTTTATCAGACAGGATTTCTCTTCTTGCGGTAGGTATAGATTTCACAAGCGCTCTTCCTGCAGTATTTGGTTTAGGTTATTTAGAAGATGATTTGCTGGTTAATGCGTCAGAGGATGATATGGCAGATTCCGATAATGCTTTTAATGCAGGCTGCCTTGGTTATTAAGATGCTCCCATTGGATTGAGAAATGACTAATATAATAGTAGTCTTTCATATTAGAAAAACTGTCCATAAAAGAACCATCTCCTGTATTATTATGTTAAGGTTCAATTGTAAAGAGCCTGTAACCTCTGAAATAATTTTCTACTATTAGTTTATATAATAACTTTTATTACACATTTCTTAACCGGAATCGGTTTATCGTAAACTAAGCGCGGAAGATGAGCATCTTCAGGGAAAAGAAGCATAATTGTATCGCCCTCAAGGGTCGCATAATTACCATCTTCAACTTTCTCAAGAAGATAGCAATCAGTTTTCGCCTTATAAGGTCCAGATGGTTTAGTACCCTCAATTGTACGGTAACCAACCTTTTCAATCCCCGAGATGAGATACTGCAGATCTACATGATATTTGTGACACTCCCATGGGGGATCGGGCATTGTGGTATACTCTTGAATTAAAACAACTACATTTTTCCCATCAATTTCATACTCACCTGCAGCAATATTTTCTAAATCAGTAGTCTTTAAAAAATTAAATGCTTTTTCAAAGTGGGGATTTAAACAATAGTATTTGTGAGCATTTTTCAGTTTATCAAAAATCATAACAATTCCTCCTTAATTTTTTATACCATATGATAAGACATAACAAATCTCTTATAGTTTTAACTTAAACATTACTTAATTAAATCTATATTTCACAAGTTGGAATGAAGTTATTTTTCCATAAACTGTAGGGTTGGAAATAGAGTTTTCTTTAGAATATTTAGAGTTAAGGAAATATCTAAAAACCTGTCATTATATACAAAAGTTCCTAAATATTCTGAGATTTTGATTTCTCTTATTAGGAAAGAAAATCTGACTTTATGATTAACTGTTTTTCTGGTAATCTCTATCATCATTTTTTCATATATAAAAAAATTATTTCATATTTATATTTTATCTAAATAAATAAAAAAAGTCAAATTTTTTAATTGCAATGAGTGGATAGTCAAAAGAAGATAAAATACTGCCAGAAGATGGGGGGGATGTGCTTTCCAGACAGGAATAATTTGCTTATTTTCTTCTATTTTAAAAGTAAAGATAAGCTATAAAAACTCTGATGTAAAGGTCAACTCAGGGTATTATATTATTAATCTAATCTTTCCTTATCTATAACATCAAGAATAAAAGAGGCAGCCTTCTTGGCTCCTCCACTTTTTTTGAATCCTTCTCCGATTTTTCTAGCTTTTTCCCTATAAGACTCATTGGTCAGTATTTGCTGGACAGCCTCATAAATCAAGTCTGAGTTATTCTTCCTTAATGGAATACCAGCCCCTAAATCAACTACTCTTTTGGCTACCAGTCCCTGCTCACTGTGTTGCGGGAAGGTCACCATGGGAACACCGAAGTATAAACTCTCATTTGCGCTGTTCATCCCGCAATGAGAAATAAAGACATCTGCCTTCTGGAGCACTTCAATCTGGTTGATCCAGTTTTTAACTTCCATATTCGAAGGAATCTCCCCCAGTGATTCTAAGGTAGTATCTTTACCTATGGATATGATAACATCAAAGGGTTTATTACCTAAAGCTTTTATGCAGTTCCGGTAGAATCCCTTATTCTTAGTAAGTACTGAGCCCAGGGATATATAGATGAGCGGTTGTTTCTTATCAAAAAAAACACTTTTGACTTCTTCAATGGAAGGACCTACAAAGACAAATTTATCAGAAAATGTATCTGCCAGGGGCTGGAACTCTTTAGAAGTATAGACAATGGTATTGGTTTTGTTATCATTTCCAATAAGAGAGACAAAGCTGTCTACTCCGTATTCATTTTCTCTGAGTTCTTTTATCTTGCGACTAATTCTTGGCCAACCAAAGAATGTGCGTAAGGCTTCTCTTAAACCCGGTTTTATCAGTTTAGCAGTATGGTCATTGAAAGCAAAGGTTGTAGTGGAGGAAACAAAAGGTATCTTAAGCTTACTGGCAAACAATTTCCCCCAGAAACAGATGGAGTCTGATACAATGCAGTCCGGTTTTAGATTAGATAGTTGCTGACAAACAGGTTTATCCATCACCAGGGTGGTATCCACTACCATCTCAATTAAAGCGGCAAAGTCCTTCTTATCAATCTTCTTTTCGTCTTCAGGTCTAAATTCTGGCAGATACTTATCACTTTCTATATATTTAGCACCGGCCTTTTCAATTTTCTCTTTAAACATACTAAAAGAATAGTACCATACTTCATTTCCTTTTTCGCATAACTCACGTACCACTTCAATTGTGGGATTAGTATGCCCATAGGCCGGGATGTTAAAAAACAATATCTTACTCATAATGTTTATCTTCTCTCTTATTGTCACCAGTATTTATATAAGGGTATATAGTATATATAGTATATAGGGGTCAGCCTGTTGAGACCTCGTACAATAAGCTTAAATAAACGTATATACATTTAAACTAAATATGCTATGCTAATGCCAAGAAGAGCTTGTCGTATGGATAGGTCAAGTCAAGACCGGAACGATCAGGACAAATT
>Ga0334895_1004034_pt1 | contig 10736 bp, 7 predicted proteins | sample GraSluR3_MG_7_FD_207229 | JGI IMG/M metagenome (GOLD analysis project Ga0334895, IMG submission 207229) | Sludge microbial communities from methane-producing bioreactor in Wageningen University, Netherlands - Granular Sludge_31_05-R3 | ecosystem: Engineered > Bioreactor > Anaerobic > Unclassified... | reverse complement strand
CCTGGATACGCTCTCATCGAAAGGATCAGGCTCAGTAGTAAGTGTGCTTGCTGCAACAACCAGGAACGGTTCTTTATCCAGCAATTCATAAGCTTCTTCAGGTCCGCTAACAAATGCAATAGAATCAGATCTTACCCAACCTTTGTACAGTGGTGATTGCACAAATGTCCAATCACCTGAACGGCTTTCATGTACAGCAGCGACTGGCGTTCCCAGAGAAAGCGCTGTAAGCTGAAATGCATCCACATCGAATGCCCCGCGCTCTTTCGTGAGCACTTCATTTGTAGGAAAGGCACGCAGGTCCTGTCTTCTCGTCAAAACACCAAAACGGGTCTCCTGAGACTCCGGAATACCTTCGATATTGGACTCTTCAACGAGTCGTTCCTTCTTATTGTGTGTTACTTCATCACCGTTATTATCAACAAGATCTCTTCCTGTTATTACATCCTCCGAAGAGGATTCATCCATCAGCTCCTGAACATCCTGACGGGTTAAGGTCTTGGGGAACGACCTGATATCATACATAAACCGTTCCAACCCAATATCTTTCATCTTCCTTACAGTATCTCTGTTGAAGCGAGAAATGTCTTCTTCGTTCAGTCTTATTTCGCCTGCTTCATCCCACATGTTGATCCAGGTCTCCGGGTCCAGCATCTCATCGGTTACACCTGGCGCAACCGGAATACCCCGCGGTGTTATCTCCCATCGCATCCAACAATCACTCCTAATCGTCGAGTTTCTCAAGGCATATGAACAATCAAGCTTCTACTTAGAAGAGCATGTTCATAGTTTCTTGCTCCAGCGAACCAGTAATCAACGTATTCTAGCATAGCGATAATCTGAGTGATCATGCGGGAGTCCCAGGAGTCACCGGCGCTATTACAGCAAACGGTTCAGAAAATGCTGTAACCAGGACGAACTATTCTTCGTAGAGGTAACATGAAGCATAATGATTCTTGCCGACTTCATACATCTGTGGTTCTTTCATCTGTTCAAAAACCACTCTGAGCTTCTTTCCATTCTTGTTTATGTCCTTAAGAGCTTCGTTCATTGTACCTGGCATCGTGTTCACGAGATCCCTGATATAGCTCGCGTGATCAAGTTCGTTTCCTATCTTTGGATCAAGAGTAATTTCCATAGAAGGACCATCGTATCGGACTTCTTTAATTGATGATAGTATGTCCCTCTCTTCTTTGTTCTGTGCCTCTTCTGCTTCCAGCAAAAGCCTTCTTGCATCGATCAGTTTTTCCACATCCCTGCCTTCCCAGCCACAGTGCTTCATGGCATGCTTGCAGCGAGCGTGAAATCTGCAACCATTAGGAAGATCTATGGCATCAGGAATCTCACCCCTGGCATCTACCTTCTCCCTTTTCACGTCAAGATCAGGGTTCGGAACAGCTGAAAGAAGGAGTTGAGTGTAGGGATGCTTTCTTCCCTCAATAACGCTTTCGGTCGGCCCTATTTCAGATATCCTTCCCAGGTACATGATGGCTGTACGATCGCATATATACCTTATCGTTGCCAAGTCATGAGAAACATAGATTATCGACATGTCCATCTCTTTCCTAAAAAGGCGCAGCAAGTTAAGTACCCCTGCCCTGATCGATACATCAAGCATGGAAACTGGTTCATCAGCAAGAAGAAGCTTGGGCTCAAGAACAATCGCTCGAGCTACAGCTACGCGTTGTCTCTGACCCCCGCTGAGTTCATGTGGGTATCTGTCAACATATCTCTCCGGAGGAGTCAGTTCGACCCTTTCAAGTGCTTGGAGTATTAGCTCTCGCTGCTTTGTTGCACTCCGTATACCGAAATTCCGCAACGGCTCAACAAGAGTTCTTTCGACAGTGAATCTTGGGTTCAGCGTTTCATAAGGATCCTGAAAAACCATCTGGACGTTTCGCCGAAATTCGAGTCTGCCCTTCTGACTAGTACTGACAGGCTTTCCCATATAGACAACTTCCCCCGCTGTAAGAGGCTGCAAACCAGTTATCACTTCACTGATAGTACTCTTGCCAGAACCACTTTCTCCCGCCAGACCCAAAATCTCTCCCTGTCTAACATCAATGGAGACACCGTCAACTGCATGAACCTTTTTATCTGCTTCTCTGAACAGGGAAGAGAAAAAGCCTTTCCGGAGATAAAACCATCTCTTCAAGTCTTTCACTTCCAGAACTGGCTTGGCAGCGCTGGTGTATTCGAGCTGCTCTTCTTTTGTTGCGGGTTCCTTCTCCCTAACTTTTGCGAGCCTCGCGGCTTCTTCTCTATCCCACGTAGCTTCTTCGGCTGAACGCTGTCTGAACTCTGCTGCGCGGTTTGCATAGTGACACGCTGAGCGTTGCCCCGGGGAAGCCTCCTCAAGTTTCGGTTCGACAGTTGCACATTTCTCCGTGGAGAATGGGCATCTTGGTTCAAAAAGACAACCTTCTGTCTCTTCAGCAAGGTTGGGAGTAGATCCTGGAATAGATATTAGCTCACCTTTGGCACTCTCTAGAGTTGGGAAAGCATTAAGGAGTCCCATTGTGTAAGGATGAGTAGGAGATCTGAAGATCTTTCCGGTCGGACCGAATTCTGCTATCTTTCCTGCATACATAACAGCGATTTTGTCAGCCATCTCAGCCACTACTGAAACATCGTGAGTAACAAGAATCATTGATATGCCAAGTTCCTTTTGCACAAGTTCGAGTTGTTTAAGGATACCGTCTTGAACAACAACATCTAGGGCCGTAGTTGGTTCATCTGCAATAATGAGTTCAGGATCCAGGGCAAGAGCCATTGCAATTACAACTCTTTGTCTCATTCCACCGCTCAGCTGATGGGGGTAATCTTGAAGTCTCTTGTGCTCAAGCCCAACAAGGTTGAACAACTCTGCGGATTTCTTCATTGCTTGGCCCGTTGTCATGGTAGTATGAGTCTTGAAAGTCTCAATCATCTGGTCTCCGACTCTGTACACCGGGTCCAGGGCATTCATAGCGCTTTGTGTAACAAGGGAGATCCTCTGCCACCTGACCTTGTTCAACTCGTTTTCGCTAAGTTTGACAAGATCAACGTCTTCAAGGAAGATACTTCCGCTCACAATCCTTGAATTGGGCACCATGAGTCGCATTATTGACTTTGCCAGCGTCGTCTTTCCACAACCACTTTCTCCTACCAGACCGAGGGTTTCGCCTGATTCCACACCGAAAGAAACATCATTAACCGCTTTGACGTCTTTGCCTGCATCCCTATAGAACGTCTTCAGATTTTCGACTCTAAGTAGCATCTTTCTGCCTCCCCTCCAGTCTAGGATTTGTCAGCACTTCTAATGCCCTGGAGATGAAGAAAACCGAGACCACCGTGAGCATTATGAGCACACCCGGAGGAATGATCCACCACCAAGCTGTTCTCCACGCCCCAGACAACCTGGCCTGGTGAAGAATCGTTCCCCAGGAGTAGACCCTGGGCGGACCTAATCCAAGGAAACTCAACGTAGCCTCTGCTGTAATCGCAAAAGCCATGGCTACAGCCAGTTGCAGAAAGGCAAGCGGTAAGACGTTCGGAGCAATATGAACAAACATGATCCTGAAATCGCTCGCCCCAGCAACTCTTGCAGCTTTCACAAAGGGGCGCGCAGATATCGACAGCACCTGAGAACGTATGATTCTTGCTGTCGTCCTCCACGTAAGCAGACCCACAGCAAGAATTATTATCCCGATTCCTGGTCTAGATATCAGGACGAGAATCATCGCGAAAGGTTCTAGTGGCAGCGCGTACATTATGTCTACAATGCGCATCAATACATTGTCTGTCTTACCTTTGAAATAGCCTGCTATCAATCCTACATTAGTCCCAATCAGTGTGACCATAAGAGCTGCGATCAGTCCCACCATGAGAGCAGCCCTGGAGCCGTATACAACCTGGCTGAATATGTCTCTGCCGTTATGAGTGGTTCCGAAGAGATGAGCTAAAGATGGGCGAGCAAGGGAATTCACATATGGATCAGTTCCGACTGCAACAACAGTGGAATCTGCTATTGCAATGTCTTTCAGATGCCTGCGATAGCCTGTATCTATCCTTGTCCACACGTTTCCTTCTAGTCCCATCGCAACGCCATGTCCGCCCACGACAAGTGCTGTATCTTCTCCTGAAGTAACCACAGCGTTAATGTCGCGCGTTTCTGGGCCATACATTGCCTGCCAGCCTCTTCCGTTGTATCTGAAGATCGTTCCCCTTTCTCCTACTGCTATCGCGTAATCCTCATCATAAACAGCCACTCCATAGAGTGCCCTGAAACCCATCACCATTTCTCTTCTGAGATTCTGCCCATCGAACGCCAGGATCACATTTCTGTCTCCAACGATGAATCCAAAGCTTTCATTAAGAAGAGAAACATCGTTCAGATTTTCTGTTGCTCCTGAAGATAGCCTTCTCCAGGAGTTGCCATCCCAAATCAATGCTGTACCTGCATTACCTACTGCAACAGCCATTTCCTCAGATACCACACTGACGGCATTGAGGTTTTCTCTGACTCCAGTATTACTAAGAATCCAATCTGCCCCATCAAAGATCACGGCAGTTCCTTCTTCCCCAACAGCAATGCCAAATTCGCCTGTGTAACTGACACCATTGAGTCTCTTCTCTGTTGGAGAATCCATCTCTACCCATGTGCCCTGTGAGAACATCACAATAGTGCCATTGTTTCCAACGGCGATCATTTCGTCTTCTGCAGAAAGGGACACGCTGTTCAACGTGCTGTCAGTGATATCCTCTTGGATCGTCCATTCGACGCCGTCGAACCAGAGCGCAGTGCCTTCGACTTTGTAGTTCATCGTGTTTGGATCGTGCGTTGCTACATAAGGGGCAAATACCGCAACAAGAATGATGAAGACCATGAAGGCGCTTCCGGCAAGCGCGAGTCTGTCTTTACGGATTATCCTCCAAAGCATGCTGATTATGCTCTTCATAACTATCACTCACACGTTCCTTTTATAGACAACTCTTGGGTCAAGCTTGCTATAAAGGATGTCTGCAAATAAGTTCATCGCCAGAACCATTGAGGCTAGCAATAAGAAAGTCGCCTGGGCGAGCGGATAGTCACTTGTCCTCACAGCGTTAAGCATCTCCATTCCGAGTCCCGGCCATGAAAAGACCACTTCCACCACAACCTGCCCGCCTACGGCAAGCCCCGCCGTAACTGCCGCTTGTGTGACAACCGGCAGTAGCGCATTCCTCGCTGCATGCTTGTACATAACCTTGCGCATGCTGACCCCTCTGGCTCTGCAGAACTCGATGAAGTCTTCTCCCATGGTCTCAAGCATGGTATTCCTCATAATGAGCATCGGAAGAGCTGTGTAGTACAAGACAATCACCATCATTGGCATAATGAGATGATGTAAGAAGTCCAGAGTGAATATCTTTTGGAAAAAGTTCGCCGCTTCGTATGGTAATGTCCGCATACCCGATGTGGGAAACCAGTTTAGGTATATACCAAAGAACATGACAAAAAGCATCCCGGTCCAGAACATTGGCGCAGACCGGAAGAAGAGCCCAACGGTTATTCCGCCCATCTCCAGCTTCGTTCCTCTTTTCCAGGTAAGCAAAACCCCTAGCAGTGGCCCGATGATATAGGCTATCAAGACTGCAGGAATCATCAAGACGAGTGTGTTCAGAAGCTTCTCGCCTATTAACCCAGAAATCGGCGCCTTGTAATGGAAGGATGTTCCGAACTCTCCAACAAAAACGTTCCGGAGATATATGAAATACTGGGTAAAGAGCGGCTGATCAAGACCAAATCGCTCGATAATGATCTGGCGATCATCTGGAGATAATCCTTCACTAACAAGAGCTACGGTTGGATCAGGAAGCCCGAGTCTGAAAAAGAAAAACAGCATTGTCAAGATTATCCATAGAGTGATCAGGATCTGCACAAGTCTTCCAAAGATGTACCCTTTGCTTCCCACTCTTCAAAACCTCCTGAACAGAACACTTAAACAAGGGGGGACTAGCCCCCCTCAAAAGCTTCGATTATTAACTACTATCACTCAGGATACATTATCCTTCCTTGTGCGTCCCACGTGAAGCCAGCGTTTTCCAGAAGCTGCCGTGCGAGTTCCGGGTTGTACTCATATTTTACGATGTCAGGATTATGCCAGAAGGCGTTGATGGGAGCAACAACGGAGCTTCCCGGTTCGCCCCTTCCCTGTAGAAGTACGTTAATAATCGTATCCTTATCAATCAGATGTGATAGTGCTTTTCTGACAACCGCATTGTCAAAGGGCTCTCTTCTCAGGTTCATGGTGAGATGGTAGTATCCGAAGTCGGGGACGCTTACCACTGTTATATGGCTTTCTCTTTCAGCAAGAGGAACCTGACCTGGTTCGAGTCTCCATGCGGTCATGTCGATTTCTCCAGTAAGGAGCCCAGTGAATACACCTTCTGCATCCGCGTAGATAATATACTCAACTGCGTCGATGTTGATCTGGTCTGCAGCAAAATGATCCTTGAAAGTAAGTATTCGCTTGTATTCTCCACGATCGTACCTGTCGAACATGAACGGTCCGCTTCCGACCGTGGGGACCTGTGCTGGAGTGAGATCGGCAGGATTCTCAATGTTTTCCCAAATGTGCTTAGGAAGTATGGGAATCTGAGTCAGAGTAACTGTAACGAAAGGAGCGTATGGTTCCTTCAATGTGAACCTTACTCTACTGTTGCCGATAATGTCAGTGCGCTCGATCATTCTGTAAAATGGTCTAAAGTACGCGAAATCTTTCTCAATGTAGTAATCGAATGTGAACTTGACATCTTGCACAGTTACGGGCATACCGTCATGGAATGTCATACCACTTCTGAGAATTATGTCAACTGTCAGGTCATCAACCGGAATGATTTCCTCCGCTGCCCATGGAATAGGCTCGACGTTTTCTGACAGTCTCACGAGCTTGTCGTAAGTCATTCTCATGAACTTCCATCCCCAGACTGATGTAGAAGACAATGGATTGATGTTGTCCGGTTCCTGAGGCGTTCCGATCGTAAGAACCTTATTATCCGTGAGCGGCACAACGTTAAGAGGTGTCCACTCATTGTAGAGAGCTTCTCCGGCCATTATGACGTAGTTCGCAAAGGTTGTGTTGTTGTACGCATTTACTTCGTCTCGATAGAAGAGCACGTTCACTGGCATGTCTCTTGCAGCAATCGCTTGCATCTCATGGACAAGAACCCTTCTTCTGTTCACGTCAAATTCCTTTGACTGTGCTTCGAAAAGAGCGTCATAGATTGGATTGACGTAGCCCCCTGGGTTGTTGGCGCCTGGATCTGTCTGCTCTCCGTGTAGAGTCCCAAGGAAATGCTGGGGATCGAGCCTTTCGACTCTACCTGACCACCCCAGGATTGTCGCGTCGAAATCCTGTTCATCATAGAATTTCGCGAGTATGGTCGAAAACTCCATGGGTCGAACATTGACACGAAATCCAAGGGTCCTCCACTCTTCAGCAATCATAAAAGCAGCCTCGTACCTTATGGGATCGTATGCTTCTGTCGTAGTAATCAATTCGATCTCGGGGACAAGACTGGCAAGACTCAAACTCGTAAAAAACAATAACACCAATGAGAGCAAAATAACTCTAATTGTTGTCTTTTTTCTCATGCTTTCGCCTCCTTTTTCGGGATATTTAAGCATAGCACTATCAGACAACTACTCCGCCCCTTACATTGACGTGTAGAGCGAATCAACGCTTGACACTGATCTGGTTTGCTAGACGAACAATGATCAACGCTGTTTCTTTTTTTGATGCCTTTTTTCGCCGTTTCACAAACAAAAAGGCCGGTCAATCGACCGGCCTTTCGCTTACTTAGATCACTCAGAATGTACTATAGTTTCAGAACTCAGTCTATGAGCCCGAGTCCCCTGAGGAACATCCCTGCTACCTCATCAGGTTCGTAGCCTTCAGTGTCAACAAGGTAGTTAAGCCTGATCATTGTTGGCTCAGAGAGGTAGAGAGCAATCGGTCTGAGGATTTCCCTGATCTCAGGGTGTTCATCCAGAACCTCTTTCCTGACAGTAACAGCAATGTTGTACGCCGGGAAGAAGTGCAGGTCATCCTCAAGAACTACGAGATCAAATCTCTCGAGCAGCCCATCAGTTGCAAAGACCATTGCTACATCAATCTCACCACGGGCGGCTGCCTCGTAAGTAAGACCAATTTCCATAGCACTCACGTTTCGCCTTGTGACTTCTATCCCGTATAGCTCTGCCATAGGGAAGAAGCCATCAGGTCTGTCAAGGAACTCAAACTCAATACCGTATCTGAGGTCAGGGTTCTCCTGGGAGAGTTCTGCAAGGTCGGAAACAGTCGCAAGACCGTGCTCCCTGGCAAATCCTGCTGTGACAGCGAGTGCATAAGTATTGTTGAAAGGTGCCATTTCAAGCCAGACGATGTTGTTCTCTTCAAGATCCTGGGCTGCAACTTTCTCATAAAGCTCAACCGGATCTCTCGGAATCTCTTCATGGCCAAAATACGCTGTCCATGCGGTACCTGTGTAGTCAGCGTACAGATCAATCTGGCCTGTCACGAGTGCATTTCTCACAACAAAGGAGCTCATACCGAAATCTTCTCTGACATTGAATCCTGCGTTGGACAGGAGCTGTGAGATCATGCTACTCACAACATACTGCTCGGTGAAATTCTTGGCTCCAACAGTTAGTCTGGCACCAAGACTGGCCGTTGCAAATACGGCTAATACAACCAAAATAAGAACAAGTTTCTTCATAGTTCCACCTCCATGTGGTTTTTCTATTCTCTCCAATGCTCTGCAAGCTGCAGACCTTTGGAAGTAACACGTTTTTCTACAACTGAAAGAACGATATCCACCAGTATTGCTGTAATAGCGGTTGGAATAGCGCCCGCCAGTATTATCGTGAAATTGAAGTTTCTGATCCCTGTGAAGATTATCTCTCCAAGTCCTCCAGCACCTATGGCAGCTGCGATAGTAGTAGTTCCGATATTTATTGTTGCTGCGCTTCTTATACCTGAAAGGATTGCCGGCACACTTGCAGGAAGCTCCACTTTTCTCAAGATCTGTCCATTGGTCATGCCCATGCCTCTGGCCGCTTCTTTCATGCCAGACGAGACGCTTACCAGCCCAGATGCTGCGTTGAAGACTATGGGAACAAGACTGTAGATGAACAACGCGAGAACGGCAGGTCTGAACCCTATTCCTGTGAAAATGAAAACAAGTGCTATGACTGCGATACTCGGAACCGCCTGGGAAAAACCTGTTACGGTAAGCAAGGCATTTCCTATCTTCATTCGCCCGGGGCGAGTAGAGGCTATCGCAATGAGCAGGCCAACAGCAATCGCCATTGCCCAGGAAAGCGCAAAGATGGACATGTGCTCTCCAAGCTTTATCAGGAAGTACTCCATGTTGAATCTATAGTAGTCAAACAAAGCCTGCATTTAATCACTCCCTGTAAGGTCTACGCTGCCAAACATCTCCATAAGTGCAGAGAACCTTACGACTCCGCGAACTCTTCCCCTGTCGTCAGTAACGGGAACAGCCGACAGACCTGAAGTCATCATCAGCGACATTGCTTCAAGAAGGCTGGACGATGGGTGAATTGACTCTGTTTCCTTGACATGCTTCTTTAGAGGATCAGACTTGTTGGCCTTTTCGATCTTCTTTCTGACAACGTAGCCAGCGAGCCGCTTTTTCTCGTTAATCACATATGCATATCTTCGATCTTTCTTCTCAATCTCTTTGAGGGCGTCTCCCACGGTCAGGTCATCAGTAAGATCCAGTGAGAAGAAGTCAGTGTCGTAATGGTCGTGAACACGCACGAGTTCCATGCTTCTGAGTCCTCTGTCGGAACCCAACAGGTTCTCAACGAAGTCATCCGCAGGTTCATTGATCACTGTCATCGTTTCGTCGTACTGAACCAGTTTCCCTTCGTTGAATATGGCTATGTTGTCACCAAGTTTTATGGCCTCTCTGATATCATGAGTAACGAATACGATCGTCTTGTTGATCTGTTCCTGAATCTCTATAAAGGCATCCTGTAGCTTCTCCCTGTTTATAGGATCAATAGCTCCAAATGGTTCATCCATAAGAAGAATCTCTGGATCGGCTGCCAGTCCCCTTGCAACACCGACCCTCTGTTTCTGCCCGCCAGAAAGCTGCACAGGATACTTGTAAGGGTGTTCGTCCGGGTCAAGATTCATGAGGTCCAGCAGTTCCAGAACCCTTTTCTTGATCTTGTCTTCAGGCCACTTCAGCAACCTCGGAACCACCGCTATGTTGTCAAATACAGTCATGTGCGGAAAGAGTCCGATCTCCTGGATCACATAACCAATGCTTCTTCTTAGCTCTATGAGGCCTATTTCATCAATTGACCTTCCGTCTATTATGATGTCACCAGAAGTTCTTTCGATAAGCCTGTTGATCATCTTCAGTGTTGTCGTCTTGCCACAGCCCGAAGGACCGATCAGAATGGATATCTTCTTGTCTTCAAATGTCAGATCAACATCATCTACAGCCAGGGTAGATTGTCCATATACTTTCCTGAGCTTTTTAAGTTCTATCGCCATCTTATACTCTCCTTCCGGGCCTCATCATCTGTTTTCCTGCCGCTCAAGTCTTACACCACGTGGCGTCAAAAAGTGCTCAAGTTTCATCAGCCCATAGTTAGTGCCTATTCCCATTGCCGAAACCAGTATTGCTCCAACAAGAATCATGTCAAGCCTCGCTCTCGAAAGGCCAGAGAATAT
>Ga0334895_1004017_pt1 | contig 10766 bp, 6 predicted proteins | sample GraSluR3_MG_7_FD_207229 | JGI IMG/M metagenome (GOLD analysis project Ga0334895, IMG submission 207229) | Sludge microbial communities from methane-producing bioreactor in Wageningen University, Netherlands - Granular Sludge_31_05-R3 | ecosystem: Engineered > Bioreactor > Anaerobic > Unclassified... | reverse complement strand
ATACAGATCAGTTTTGCACCATTCTCCATTGCATCGAGCACGAAGTGCCAGTTGTGCACTTGTGAGTCGGTAATGTTTGTACCCCAAAAGATGATGGTTTTGGCATAACTTAAATCTTTAGGCTCAGGACCTAAAAAAATTGAAGCCATTCCTCCTGCCATGTTGGCCACGACTTGTGATATACCTGTAGGCATTCCGAAATCAACACCATCTACCACGAGAGTTCCCTCAAAAATGCTGGCAAAGCGTTTTATGGCACCGGGCATACCGCCATTTATGGCTGCATAGCTACCCGACCAGGGTAAAAATGCAACGGCTTTCGATCCGTATTTTTCGCGGAGTCGATTAAGATTAGTGGCTAATATTTCAATAGCCTCCTCCCAGGTGATCTGTTCGAATTTGTTTTCTCCACGTTTGCCCACTCGTTTCATCGGGTGGAGGATGCGGTCTTTGCTATTGACACGCTGCGGGTGTGTTAACCCCCTCAGGCAGATGCGATTATAGGAAGGGTCGGGAAAAGGTGCCGCTGATGTCTGAACCAGCTTCCCATCGCGAACATGTGCATATAGGCGACAGTTCATCCAACAATTGGGAACGCACGCCGAAAACGTTTTTATTTCTGTACTCATAATTGTAATTCTTTCATGCTGTTATACCAAAGGGGAGATACGTAATCCTGCAAGCAACTGACTGTAACGGAATGTGAGGCTTCCAAGTATGGTGCAGATGCCTATCCACATCACAGTAGAGGCGGGAAACACTCCGTTTATGAGCATCATGGTGAGCATAATTATCGGCAGGAGTACTCCAATAATTTGAGAAAACCAGAACCAGCTTGATGCTTTTCCTTTCAAAAGACACCTGATTGATGCTTTGACACAGGAATTTTGCACGCTATTGCGTTCGAATAGATATATAAAAACTGAGGCGAGAGTGATGGCAAGTGTAGCTATAAAAACTCCGTAAAACGATGAAGAAAGTGTTTCTCCGTTTGAAGTAACCATCCATCCGATAAGTCCGAAGCTGCTGGTAAGCGCATACTCGAAAAACAGAACCGGTGTGAAGATGCTGTTCCAAAAAGGAACAATCCGTGAGTAGTAGAGCACAAATCCAGGATAGATCATGATGATGAGGGCAAAGAAAATTGCCAACACGATAAACATCTTACTTACCATATCGGCTTGCGAAAATACTGCGTCTGACCATGGCAGCGAGGGAATCAACCCAGGAAGAACATACAGTACGCCGATTCCCAAAAAAGCAAAATCTGAAATAGCTCCTCGCGAAATCCATGCGTTCTTTGGTTTGAGTAATGAATTCAATAATCGAAAAGGTTTTCCAAGATCGAAGATCAAAATCAAACCGCCGATAGCTACAAGAACCAATCCGACAATATCGATAGCATTCATTCCTAAAAAAAGTCCGCCACCGCTGATGCCGAAAAATTGACGCAAACAAAAAATGCCGCTTCCGATGCCCATCGCCCAAAACCATAACGCATGCCATACACGCCAATGCGTTTGGGGAACATAGTGCAGAGCAAATCGGTCTACCGGCCGTTCGTTTTCAATAATGCTTGGGGTTATTGTCCACATAGTATTACCTCCGTTTATAAAAGTTTTTCAGTATATATTTTTGTTATAGATTAGAGCTGCGATACCCAAATATTGGAATAATTGGTTAGTATCGATGACAAAGATAATCGATAGATTATAACTACCAACTAAAATTTCATTATTCTTTGAAATTGAATTTATATTGGTTCTACTACCATTTTAGTGGAAAGATCTGATTTTAATGCCAGTAACATTCATAAAATCAAAATATTATAAGCGTATTGCTTGTGGAACCTCATTGTTTTGTGTAAATATCTGATTATATGACCGATACGTTGCATAAAGGTGGTTTCTTCCCCGAAATTGGTAGTAGTACCAATAGGAGAATAATCAATTTATTCAGAGGTCTGTCGGAGACCAATAGGAGGCTTTTGCTCCTGGAACTATCAATTCAAAACGCTTCCCTCGATTCCCACTCCAAGGACGAACCTTCAAATGGTTGTCCTTATTGTAAATCCAGATTGATTATAAAGAATGGGAAACGTGGAGAGCTGCAAAAGTATCGGTGTAAGTTGTGCCATCACATTTTACATCAAGGAGCGGCACGGTGCTGCATAAGATACAGAAACGTGACAAGTTAGAATATTACAAGCAGCTGATGGAGGGCCGTACAAGCCATTGAAGGAAATAGCCAGGAAGGTTGGGATTAGCCAGCAGACTGCATTTGACTGGCGACATAAAATCCTTTCTGCTGTCGAAGGGGTTTCGGACTGCAAATTTAAGGGGATTGCTGAAATCGATGATGTTTGGTTCCTGTACAGCCAAAAGGGTAGAAAAGGACTTAGATAGTCACGGCAACGGGGAGGCAGTCACAGGCAAGGGGATAACGAACACCAAGCGAATTTATTGGTTGCTGCGGACAGGGAGGAACACCTATCCCCAGTGCTCATAAGGGTTGGAAGGATGACCAAGGCCGACTTGGAACGCAAAGTTGGGGACAAGTTCTCAGGAAACTGCACTTTGGTATCGACAAACACAGGAGCATATCAGCATTCGCTAGATCGGAAGGGGTGGTGCACGTTAAGTTCAAGAGTTCCAATCATACTGCGCGGGGGTACAAACGTTTTATTGCGAATTACTCTAAGCTAACATATCGATGCCCTGTAAAAAAATCATTTGCAACTGCTTATGCCGATAACCAGATGCCAGCATTCAACTACAAATAAACTTTCAACCAATATTTAGGTTAGAGCCAAAACTAATAACCAATTCGCTTTGCAATATCGGCAAACAATTCTATATTTATTGAAATTAAAAATTACCATCCTATTACGCCTTTAAAATACCGCACAGATGAAAAAGAAATCCAGCCAGAGTGGCTTCGATCCCCGAAAGAACTATCAAAAAACCCAAAAGGAAATTGGCTACGTAAGCCGCAAAAAGGCAAAAAAAACCGACTACGAGCGCATTGGTTTTAAGTCGGGACTTGAAGTGCATCAGCAGCTAAAAACCAAGCAGAAGCTTTTTTGCCGTTGCCCTGCGGGCATTTACCATGACCATAATAGCTACGATGCCGAAATTATCCGCCATATGCGGCCCACGCTTAGCGAAATGGGCGAGTACGATGGTACAGCGCTAATGGAATTTAAAACCCGAAAAAATATCTTTTACCGCATCAACAACCAAACTGCCTGCACCTACGAGATTGACGACACCCCGCCATTCCCCATTAACCGCGAAGCGCTTGAGTATGCCCTGGAAATTTCGCTCCTTAGCAAGCTCAATATTGTGGGCGAGGTGCATATCACCCGCAAGCAGTACCTCGATGGTAGTATCCCCACGGGATTTCAACGAACTGCGATACTTGGGGTTGAGGGCGAAATTCAGTTGAGTAATAAAAAGATAGGTATACTACAGCTAAGCATCGAGGAGGACTCATGCCGAGAAATATCGGATATTGGTCATGAAAGGATTTATAAAACCGATCGTTTAGGAATGCCACTTATCGAAACCGTTACCCATCCGCAATGCCTTACCCCCGATGAGCTGCGCGAGGCGGCCGAGCATATCCGCTTCCTAAACCGCAGCACGGGCAGGGTTAGAACCGGTATGGGTGCTGGTCGCGAGGATGTTAACGTTAGCTGCAAGGGTGGTACCCGGGTTGAGATTAAGGGCGTGGCACACAACAAATGGATACCAGAGCTATCGCACAATGAGGCCTTCAGGCAGTGGGCGTTGCTAAATATTCGCAGGTTGCTGCTCCAACGTTTTCCCGACCCAAAGAAATGGAATTTAACCTGGCAAGAAATATCTACAAAAAAACTCGGACTCAGCTTCACTCCTCCCAATGGTGGAAAAAACGGAACTAAGGTTGTAGCCATTAAGCTACCTGGCTTTAAGGGCATCCTATCGCACTTTACCCAGCCGGGGAAATCGTTTAGCAACGAGCTGGCCAATAGGCTAAAGGTTATTGCTTGCATTGAGCGTCCTAACATGACCAGCACCGAGGAGCTTCTCGAACCCCTTGGTAATGCCGACACTCAAAAGCTTGCGGAGCTACTGCAAGCTACCGATGACGACGCCATTTGCATAGTGTGGGGACCCGCCGACGATATTGCCACTGCCGTTGAAACCGTGGAGGAGCGATGCAGGATGGCCTTTGAGGGAGTTCCGGGCGAAACCCGCAAATCGTTACCCGATGGAACCACCATATTTGAGCGCGTACTACCCGGTGCCGACCGAATGTACCCCGATACCGACTCACCACCAATTCCAATTCAGGAGGAGTACATTGAAACACTTCGCAACAGGATACCTCCTGAGATATCGAAACGATATGGCCAGCTAAAAGGATGGAAAGTACCTGCCGATACATACACCTACCTCCTGAAACGCAACCTTGTTCCAATAATTGAACAGCTAACCGAACTTGGTGTTACTGGCCGCTTTGCGGGAACATTCCTTGGTCATACCCTTAAGCACATTGAGGGAACAAAGCCAATGCACAGCAACTTTACGTACAATAGAATTGTCGATCTTTTCAAGTTTTTAAAGCAGGAGGGATTGAAGTTTCAGCTTGCCAAGCTAATGCTGCCCCATATCTACGAGTACCCCAACATGGATTTTAACTCAATACTTACTAGCATTGGTTTCAAGCGTAAGACCAAAGACGAGCTACTGGCACCAATTAATTATCTAATTGAAAAGTTTAGAGAAATAAAAACATCAAAGGATGACAGCAAGGACATTGTGGTTAGCTGGGTTTTAGGCCAACTCCACAGGCAAGCCATAGGTAACGTATGCCTCAAGGAACTTCGAGCCGAGGTAGAATCCAAACTTTAGTAACTGTCATCACATCAATAAAACCACAACAAAATGGAAGATTTTTTTCAAGGATATAAGGGTCGTGCGCTCGAGGTGCTTAAAAAGTACAACGCTCGGGTTTGGGGTAAGGTAACCATAAACACAACCCGTGGAGAGTTTAACGGGACAATACTACCCCGCGCCGAGAACGACGACGACAAGCATATTGTGCTAAAGATTGATACGGGCTATAACATCGGCATCGATATATTCACCATTAAGGATATGACGGAAACCGGTTATTTTAAGGCCACCTACAAGATACCCGAAAAGGAATTCCCTTACACACCCAACTTGCCCAAGGTGAAGCTATTTGGCACAGGCGGAACCATAGCCTCACGGCTCGATTACAGAACAGGAGCCGTAATACCAGCCTTCTCACCAGGCGAATTGTATGGAGCTGTTCCCGAGCTGGCCGATATCTGTAACCTTACCACCGAGAAGCTGTTCGCTGTTTTCAGCGAGAATATGGGCCCCGAGCAGTACAAAGCGCTAGCAATTGCCATAGGTAAAGAAATTGAGAACGGAATCGATGGTATAATCATCGGCCACGGCACCGATACGCTGAGCCATACCGCTGCAGCGCTCACGTTTATGGTACAGAACTCGCCCGTGCCCATTGTGCTTGTGGGATCGCAGCGCAGCTCCGACCGCCCCAGCAGCGATGCCGCTCTCAACCTAATGCACGCCTGCATTGCGGCAGGCCATTCCGACATTGCCGAAACCATGGTGTGTATGTTTGGCCCAACCTCCGATGAGTATGGATTCCTCCACAGAGGAACTAGGGTACGTAAGATGCACTCATCGTACCGAAGCACATTCCGCACCATTGGCGATACGCCAGTGGCTACCGTTAGCCGTAAAGATGGAGTTAAGCCCATTAAGGAGGATTACGCCCACAGGCGTAAGGACAGGAACGTTACAATTCTACCCTACTTCGAGGAGAAGGTAACCATACAGTACTACTACCCCAATATGCAACCCGAAATTATTGATGCGTTGGTTGATATGGGCTACAAGGGAATTATTATTGCAGGAACGGGTCTTGGCCATGTGAACAAACCCCTTTACCCTGCCCTAGAGCGTGCCCACAAGAAGGGGGTTCACGTGTATATGACCGTGCAGACCCTTTGGGGTTATGTGCATATGTTTGTGTACGATACGGGTCGCGATATGATGGCCAAAGGTGTGATTCCGGGGGAGAATATGCTGCCCGAAACAGCTTACATTAAGTTGGGCTGGGTGCTTGGACAAACCAACGATCCGGAAGAAGTGCGCAAGCTGATGCTTACACCCATTAACAGCGAAATTACCCCCAAAGAACCTTACAACGGATATCTTGTTTACCAAGGTGGGGTGCCCGAGGTTGAAAATTTCATTAGGCAATTCAGAAAGTAAACCGTTGATGAGCAATTTTAACAGAATAGTTAACCAGCTAAAAACCAATTTACAAAAAGAATTACCCGGGATTAAGGCGCAGCAGCGTATGGCCCCATCGTTTCGAGGTGGGCCAGGATTCCCAAAATCGCCCGACAAAAAAACACGTGGGAGTGCAGTTCTAATAGCCATTTACCCCGATGGCGGTGAGGCAAAGACCATACTCATTAAGCGAACAGTATATAATGGTGCCCATAGTGGTCAGGTAAGCTTTCCGGGAGGTAAGCAGGAAGATTTTGACGATTCGCTAATAGCAACTGCAATTAGGGAGGCGGAGGAGGAAATTGGTATTGATCCGAATGAAGTAAGTGTAATTGGCTCGATTACCCCTCTTTTTATCCCCGTAAGCAACCTAATGGTTTTACCAGTGGTGTGTATCATCCCAAAGCCCAAGCAACTGCATCTTAATCTGCAAGAGGTTGAGTATACAATTCATGTAGATTTAATGGATTTTAGAAATCCAAAAAAGATATCGGTTAAAACGATTTGTGTGGGTAGTTTACCAATCTCAGCTCCGTTCTATGCAGTGGAGGGCGAGGTTGTATGGGGTGCTACTGCTATGCTTATTTCTGAACTTACCGAACTATACTAAACCCACTGATTTATCCTCTTGCTAATCAGGGATAATATTCTGATAATGCTTATACCTCTGCATTATCTGGCTCACATAGTTATAGGTTTCAACCCCTCTAAGCATTCCATACCTTACGGTAGAATCGCAGTAAAACTCGGGATTAGATTTATTTAGAATAAAAAAATCTACATTATTATCCCAAACATTGGGGTCTTTGCCATGCTTTCGGGCCAGATTTCTTGCATCAATAACATGGCCAAGCCCTGCATTGTATGCCGCAAGTATAAACTTCACTCTCTGCTCAGGATCGGTTACGCTATCCTCGAAACGTTTCTCGAGCCATTTTAAGTACTGAGCTCCGGCACTAATCTGGGTTTGTGGATCGGCAATGTGATTAATCCCAAAAAACTCAGCAGTGGCAGGCATGAATTGCATTAGCCCATAGGCTCCCATATGCGACTGCACATCATGCCGAAATCGGCTCTCTTGATAAACCAACGATGCAAATAGCCTCCAGTCCCAGTCGATGGTAGAGCTTGCGTACCTAAACCCCTCGTCCCAAGGTGAGATATTTCCTGTTCGCACCCTAAAGGATTCGGCAAACACTCTTCGAGCCCAGTAAGGATTATTGTAGTACTTCCCCTTAATAATCCGATACTCGGCAGTTTGCGTAAACGCCTCTAACCATTCATTCAGGGCGGCCAAAAGGCTCTCAGATTTTTTAGAAACTGACCAGGCCAAATTTTGATCGAAGCTAACAGGCGTATCAACGTCTATATTGTCATAGAAAAATGAATTAACACGGGCAACATCCTCATCGCAAACCGTGAAATCAATCTCTCCGTTGGCTACAAGTTCTATCAGTTCATCAACCTCATAGTTAGGCATCTCTACTATATGGATATCCGCTCCTATCTCATCCGAAAGATTTTTCAACCTATGCGCTGAAGCAGAACTTTTTTGAACATAAACAATTTTTCTGGCAAGCTGAAGCGGGTTCTCCACACGCTCACCCCCTGTGTCTTTGCGTTGAACCAACACCTGCTTGGTGGTGCTATGGGGTACAGTAAATTTATACTTAGCCGCCCTTTCATTAGTTATTGTCAAATTATTGGCGAAAACATCAACGCGGCCATCCTCAAGCATCTCAAATGCTTTCTCAAGGTCATTTTCCGCAATAATCTCAAGATTTACTCCGATATGCAGCGCAAACTCTTGCAGCAAATCGAATTGGTAACCCATTGGTGTCCCCTGGTAGATAAAATAGTTGGTAGTATTTATATCGGTTACAGCTACAAGAACTCCATCCTCAATAATTTGATGCAAATCGCGAACACCCTCCGAGCCCTTGAACCCTGAATTTGGAGAGTAGAAGCTGCATTCCGAAAAAAGCAACACTGCAATTAAACTAATAATCCTCATTAAGTATTTTCCGAAAATACTCATAACTAGTATTTTATTGGTGACTAGTATTTTATTGGTGAAACAGCGACAAAAGTAGTAGATTTTATTGGATGGATACCCTTTTTTTTGACAACTAGTCGTAGAAAATCCATGAAATCCCAAATTTAAAAATTTGCGGATTAATTGGATATGAATATGCAGAGTAATACTTATTGTGCGGATACCCTTGGTTTAGGTGTTCGTACTTAGCAAAGAGTATGGTACGCTTCCATTTAAAGTTAGCATATACATCTACCGTTGGATAGTTGCCTAGCCTTACTAACCGCTGATTATAGAATTGACCTGTTACAGGGTTAAAGGCATCAGCATAAAATTCAGAACGGTAGGTTAGGTTTACTCCAAATTGACCAGTCAGGGCTCCAGGAACCAGTACAGCCTCGTAAAACAAGGCGCTGAAAGCAATAAAATCGGGCAAGCTAAGAACATCCGAGTTGGTATTAGCTTGCCAAACTATTCGATTAAAAAAGTTAAACCCTTTTAAAAACCTGAAATTCTTTTGTGCATATGCTGAAGTAATTGTAATATCGGGTGCTTGCGATGGCAAACTATTGGAATTAAAGTAAAGATAATTGCTTATGTGTACAACATTGTAACCTATTTCGGTTGCCCATTTGTCAATTTCAAACGATGCACCCAGCTGGAATCTTTTCTCCTTATCAAACTGATTGTCCCACTTATAATGATTGGAGAAGTATGTGCGATAAAAGATATCTGGGGTTGCCTCCGAAATCAGAAGCCGTCCCCTTAGCTGTGGCATTTCTGGGTCTTTCCATAGCGATATTCTAACATCTCCCCTAAGCTCCTTATCGTCTGCTCTATCTCCACTAAAATAAACTTTTGCTGCGCCCCTATACGACAGGTACGGACTATCGCTAAAGGCTGCAACTCCTATATGGGTTGAGTAAAAACTTTCATTGGATGTGTCGAGTATATAATTTTCGGGTTTAAACATATGGTAACCCGAGTGTGTGTACCCTACCCATCCCCTTAAACCAGGCATCCCTGGAATATTTGCAAACTGATTAATCTCTAGCACAGCCTTTAAATCCCAATTAGTAAGAGCAATGGAATCATAAGTTTTACCTTCAGTAATGTAGCTATTGGTGAAGTAGTCTCCACTCGCACTATTAGTAAAAGTCCTCGAATGGCTCTCTCTGGACAAGTGTAGCTTTGTACTTATCAAAGGTATATACCTGTCAATAGTATCAGAAGCAAGCCGAACCTCCTTGATGTTCACAAGCGTATAGCCCAACAATGCAGAGAAAGACTGTTCGCGAGTTATCGTTTTGGCATTGGTTAGCCACGTGGGTATCAATTTGGTTTCAAGGGTATCGCCAGGTACAACATCTGCAAATTTTATTCCACCGTTCTCTTCATTATTGTACACCCTATTAGTGAATGAAACTTGTCCAAACACGTTTCCTTTATGGTAATTACCAAACAATGAAATCAAATTGTTTCGGGTAAGTTGATTTTGGTACACCCCTTTAGTGCCGAAATGATCATAGGTTATTCCAATATTTATATGCCTATTTACATTCTGGGTATGTAAAACGCTAAATAGTTGTTCCATCTCCGACCTTTTCCCTGCGCTTGTATAGAAAAGGGTAGTAAAAGGCGACCGAACATTATATTGAGCCGTTTCCTGAATTCGATCAGCATACGCATGATAGTATCGGCTTAATAAGAAAGGGCTTTCTTCGTCACGGGAGAAAAAATGATCGCTAATGCTTGGACTTCCAATGTTTCCCAAAAAGGTGTAGCTCTCGTATCTTTTTTGCTGAGGATAAAAAAGATGATTTAGCCACAGGCTTGTGTCGATGGGCACCTGCTCGTAGTCAAGGTAATGATTGTTAAATTTCCAAGAAAAAATTCGTTTTGATAAGGGGATAGAGAGAATCTCAATTATTGATCTGTTCTGAATAATCTCATTCGTTCTCGATCTAGTCACTCCTCCAACGCTATCACTTATCGTAGCAGTAGTATCTACCAGTGGAAGTGTGGCTGTATCCTTGGCCTCAAAAATAGAAGGTAATTTAAGTGTATCAGAGCTAATTTTGGGGATTGTATCAGGTTGTATAACAGTTAGCTGATGTTCTAACCTAACCTTATGATAAATATTACTGTACACCACACTTTGATTAAATGTAGTGGTAATAAAAGTTACAGCTATGGCAATAAGTCCAGTCTTCATACAGGGTACGAATATACAAAAAAAAAGCCCCGAACATATTCGGGGCTTTTCGAAGGATGGCGGCGACCTACTCTCCCACCTCTCGGCAGTACCATCGGCGCTGGTGGGCTTAACTTCTCTGTTCGGCATGGGAAGAGGTGGAGCCCCACCGCAATAGCCACCTGAAGGCCATCGGGCT
>Ga0334895_1004016_pt1 | contig 10768 bp, 11 predicted proteins | sample GraSluR3_MG_7_FD_207229 | JGI IMG/M metagenome (GOLD analysis project Ga0334895, IMG submission 207229) | Sludge microbial communities from methane-producing bioreactor in Wageningen University, Netherlands - Granular Sludge_31_05-R3 | ecosystem: Engineered > Bioreactor > Anaerobic >... | reverse complement strand
CCCCGATGAATATCTTGTCAGACGTGTCGTTACACTAAACAGGTTGGAGACGCCATTTTTAAACAGAAATCTGAAAACCTCGTAATTATTCAGATCATACCTCTGAAAATTCACTTCCGCAAACAGAGAGAAGAAATCGTCAGGCCATTCCAGTCTTTTCCCCAGACCCAGTGTTGCCCCGTCAATCTGCATCGACTGCCTGCTGTCCTGCCCCCTCTTCTGGCCATTGGTCATCATGGAACGGTACAGACTTACTGAAAGGGTATTTGGTTTGCTGCCTCCCAGCCATGGTTCTACGAAGGAGAGGTTATAACTCTGATAAATCCTGCCGTTTGACTGTGCCCTTATACTCAGTGATTGACCGTCACCGGAAGGATAAGGCCGCCATGCCTTTGGATCGAAGAAATTACGCATGGCAAAATTATTGAATCTGACTCCAACTGTACCGACAAGCATTCCTGCTCCCCAGCCTCCTGAGACCTCAAACTGGTCATTTGCCTTTTCCTCCAGCGTATAAAGCAGATCGACAGTCCCGTTTGCTATGTCAGGAAGGGGCTGCGGGTTAATGGTTTCAGGATCGAAATGGCCCAGTACGGCAACCTGTCGAACCGATCTGATTATCTTTTCCTTGCTGAACAGGTCTCCCGGAAGGGTGTATAGTTCGCGACGGGCTACATGCTCATTGGTCCTTGTATTACCCACAAGGATTACATTGTTCAGATAAGCCTGGTCTCCTTCAAATATCCTGACCTGCAGATCTATCGAATCACCAACTATCTTTGACTCGACAGGTGTTACCTGAGAAAAAAGATATCCGTTATCGAGATACAAGGAGTTGACGGCATCTTCATCTTCCCTGAGCCGTTTATTAATAAGGCTTTGATTATATATGGTTCCGGGTTCAATCTTCAGGGCCCGTGTAAGATCCTCTTTGGTATATACACTATTACCCACCCAGTCTATGCTCCTGAGGTAATATTGTGATCCTTCGTCAACACGAATTGCAAGACCAACCCGATCTTCTGTCAAAGGATATAGTGAATCACTTACTATTTCAAAATCGCGGTAGCCGTGTTCATTATAGAACTCTGTGAGTTTTGCCTTATCATCATCAAATTTTTCTGATATAAATTTGCTGGGCTTAAAGAAGTTCAGATCTCTTTGCTTGGTATCCTTCATAACCCTGCGGAGTCTCTTATCGTTGAAGTTTTCGGCTCCAACAAAGACTATCTCCTCTATCTTAACCTTCTCCTTCTTATCAACATTAATGTTGAGTATCACCATATTCCTGGTGTCAGGATCATCCTTTTCGATAATAGTAACCTCAGTATTAAGGAATCCTTTCTCAACGAAATGACTCCTTATTGTGTTTTTTGCATTGTTAAGGAGATGTGAGGTTACCTGTGAACCGTTGGGTATTGAGATTTTTTCCAGAAGATCCTGCGATTCACTGTTTTTTATTCCTGTAAACCTGATGGTTGAAAGCCTCGGCCTCTCCTGCAGGTAAATGTCAAGATAAACATTATCGCCTTCTGTTCTGGTTACTGTAATACGAACATCAGAGAACAAGCCCTGTGCCCATAATTTCTTTACTGCACTGGTTATCTCATCACCGGGTATGTCAATCCTCTGCCCTATCCTTAACCCCGAGATCCCAATAAGTGCATTCTGGTCAAGATACCTTATGCCTGATACAGTGATTCCTGCAAGGTTGTAATCTGTACGGTCCCTGTAATCAGCAATTTCAACGGGGTCTTGTGCCAGAAGGGCAGTTGCTGTAAAAGCAAATGTGAGCGTCAGTAATGTTCTGTATAGTCTGTAAGCCAGCATTCTGTCAATATTAATCGGATAATTGTTCACTCGTCTTTCCAAATCTTCTTTCTCTTTTCTGGTAGTCTTCTATGGCTTTATAAAGGTCCTCCTTACCAAAATCAGGCCAAAGTATTTCAGTAAAATACAACTCGGTATATGCCAGTTGCCAGAGGAGAAAATTACTGATCCTTAACTCGCCACTGGTCCTTATCATTAATTCCGGGTCAGGTATATCATGTGTTGACAAATATGACCCGAATGAAGCCTCATCAATTGCCTTCATTTCAAGGTTCCCTGAGATTATGTCTTCGCAGATATCCCTGACAGCCTTTACTATTTCCCACCTTGCGCTGTAACTGAGGGCAACAACCAAAACCATTCCTTTGCATGTTGCAGTCAGCCTTATAGTCTCATTGAGTCTCTCAAGCACATCAGGAGCAAGCCTGTTCAGATCACCAATTGTCCTGAGCGAGATATCATTCTTGATAAGTGTACCGGTCTCATTGTTCAATGACTCTACCATCAGACCCATAAGAGCGCTTATTTCATCGTCGGGGCGACTCCAGTTTTCTGTCGAGAAAGCATAGAGAGTCAGATATTTGACTCCAAGTTCTGCTGATGCTTCAATCACAGCACGCACCGACTCAACACCTTTCTGGTGACCAAATACCCTCTCTTTCCCATGCCGGCGGGCCCAACGTCCATTACCATCCATTATTATGGCAATGTGTTGAGGTAAATGCTGCATATCCAACTTTTCCTTCAGACTCATCTCCTGCGTCTTTTCTGGTAGCTTTTTGTCTCGTCGTATGCCGGGCAACCCATAAGCCTGTTAAACATTTTCCATGTCAGCGAAACGCCCGCAAATGTATACCAGTCATTATTGTGCGTCCATGCCTGATGCCCTTCATCGACCGGATCAATTAAGCCGTCAAAGTTATCATAAAATGTTTTACGAAAACCATATTCAAACTCCAATCCCAGATTTTTGTAAAAGTTTACCTTATAACCAAAGGCTATGGGAATAACAGGACTATAAGTATTTACTCCGGTATTTATAAAACAGATAGCCAGCCCGCCTGCCAGATAAGGCGAGGAACCCCACCTCTTGCCGGCTGTGGAGTAGGGGAAAAAATTGAATTCAAATATACCGGCCATCTCTGTAATTATACCGGAAAATGATTCACCCCTCTCATAATAGAATGTATTGTCTGAATTAAGGTCACTTCCGCTCAGTGTTGCTGTTATTAACGAAGCTCTGAATGAATGCCTGGGATGAAAATTATACCTGTAAAAGGCACCGGCACCCACGCCCGGTGAACTGAATATTTTGCCCGGATTTATATCACCGTAATAGGTTGTTGATCCGGCCGTAATTCCCCAATCAGAACTTTGTTGCGCTGAAGAGCCTGCTGTAACCAGAATCAGAAGTGACAAAATAATGAATCGTATCATTGTACGGCTACTGGATTATTAACATTAATACCGCGGCAGTCTGCATAGCTTCTCCGGTATTTCACAGGTAAACATTGCATTCAGAGTTTAATAAACGTTATCAACCGCCGAATATTGCTATTTAACTTTATTGAAATCACGCACAAAAATAGTAGTTTTTTAATTCCTCCTGTCAGCACCCCACATCAGCTTGGTTCTCAGGGTTGTGAAGAAGTCTGTGCCATGCAGCATGATAGTCTTCAGCATCTCGCCCGATTGTCTGATCTTAAGGGATGTGGTAAACGGAAGCTTTTGCCACCTGAAATCGCAGGTTGCAAGATACTCAGCGCCCCGGCCCTCAACCACCAGGCTGAGTTCGCTCCTTCCGGAAAGCACAATGGGCCGGATAGTCAGATTGTGTGGAGACATCGGCGAAATGATAATGCTGCTGTCCTCAGGTGTCAGAATAGGACCTCCTGAACTCAGGTTATAAGCAGTTGAGCCTGTTGCAGTACTTATGATTAGTCCGTCAGACCAGTAAGTGTTCAGGTACAAGTCATTGACATATACCTGAATGGTTATCATGTTCAGATCTGCCTTCTGTATGGTTATTTCATTCAATGCATAAGCACCCCCCTCCCTGAAAAGAGACCCCGGCTCCGTTACCTCAAGCAGTGACCGCTCAACGATACTGTAGTCACCCCTGTACAGCAGGTCAAGTGCAGGCTTTACATCATCGCCGGGAATATTTGCAAGGAACCCCAGCCTGCCTGTATTTACTCCTGCAACCGGAATATCAAGACTCCTTACCATCAGCATGGTCTCAAGATAGGTGCCGTCACCTCCAACGCTAAGTGCAATATCAGGTAACTCTGTCAACTCTTCAAGGCTGCCGAAAGTCTCTACCATACCGCCACTGCATGACGAATACTCCCCTGCCTTCTCATAGAGATGCAGGAAAGTACCCCTGGAACACATCTCCCTGACAAGATCAGTAACGCATTCTATTGTCTTTCGGCTCCTGTCCTGACTGAATATTGCCACCCTCTTTATCATAAAACACTATATGTCAAGATATTTCATTAACATGTCAAACCTGTCAGAATAAAACCTGTCAAGAGAATCATCGTCTGTAAGCCAGGTTTTTACCTCATATCCATACCTCTCGAAAGTTCTTACGATCGAAGCCAGATTTGAGGTATTGACTTTAAGGGTTATCTCCAGCCCTGTCGATTCGGAATGTGATGTAATGTAGGAGCTCAGTACCCTGGCATTATTTGACTCCACTATCTGTGAGATCTGAGCCAGGGAATAATCCCTTTCCAGAACCTGTAGTACAATTACCCCTCCAGGCATGTCCAGTCCTGATATCTTTGCCAGGTATCCCACAATATCGCTTACGAGTATTACGCCTTTATAATGCTTCTTCTCATCAAGTACGGGAACAACCGACAGGCTCATTCTGGAAGCCATCCCTATGACATCAAAAATATGAGTATCGAGATCAACGTAGGGCTTGAAAAGCGTAAGCCTGTGATTGCCTATCGGTTCGTCAGGCTGATTGATATCATATATGTCAGCATCTGATATCAGACCCAGAAAGTCCTGATTGTTTACTATCGGCAGGTGAGATATCCTGAATATCTCCATCCAGTTCAGGGCAATCTGTCCTGTGTCAGAGGTCCGCAATGACGGTATCACATCAGAAATAAGGTCTTTTGCGATCATTCCGATTTTTTTTTACAACGTCTAAAGTAATAAAAAAAAGAGAGTTCTTACATTTTATATAATTTTGCACCTTGTCTGTTTAACTAAAATCACCTTGGTGCTGATGACAAAACTAAGTGTAAATATTAACAAAATTGCTACCATCAGAAATGCCCGCGGAGGCAATATGCCTGATGTTGTAATGGCGGCTGTGCTGTGCCAGAGATTCGGAGCTGACGGCATCACTATTCATCCGCGCCCTGACCAGAGGCATATCAGGACAAGTGATGTATATGATATTAAACCACTTATAACAACCGAATTCAATATTGAGGGCTATCCGTCAGAAGAGTTCATAAACATGGTTATTGAGGTAAGACCGAACCAGGTGACACTGGTGCCTGATGCCCATGATGCAATAACATCAAACGCAGGCTGGGATACTGTCAAGCACCGCTCATTTCTAAAGGAGGTGGTTGAAAGGTTCAGGGAGAACTCGATAAGAACCTCCATATTCGTTGACACAAACCTCAGGAATATTGAATCGGCGGCTCTTACCGGAACCGACAGGGTGGAGTTGTATACCGAACCCTATGCGCACTATTACCCGTCGTTCCCGGGCCAGGCAATCGATCCTTTCATAAAGGCTGCCGAGGCTGTGAGAGCCAATGGCATGGGGCTTAATGCCGGTCATGACCTTAATCTCGACAACCTGAGCTTTTTCAGCCGGTCAATACCATGGCTCGATGAGGTTTCAATAGGTCACGCCCTTATATCCGATGCCCTCTACATGGGTCTTGAGAAGACAATAAGTTTATACAGGGAAGCCCTTATGCACTGATCTTAATAAATGGATCTTTATTACAGAAAATATGGTCAGGGCCCCCCGCTGATAATCCTGCACGGACTATACGGTGACTCTTCAAACTGGATTACCATTGCACGGCATCTTGAGAAGAAATATACTGTCTACGTGCCTGATATGAGAAACCATGGAAGATCTCCCCACAGCACTGCTCATGATTATATTTCAATGAGCAACGATATCAATGAGTTTTCCGCTAAGAGGTCACTGCAAAAAATAAGTCTCCTGGGACACAGCATGGGAGGGAAGACTGCAATGACCTTTTCTGTATTGAATCCTGAAAAAGTTGCTGCTCTCATAATTGCCGACATTACACCCTTCAGCCGCAGCGATCAGGGTGATACAATCCCCCGGTTCCACCAAAAAGTACTTGATACACTGTTAAATACAGATATCTCATCTTATTCGGAAAGAGCCAGTATAGAAAAGATTATCACTGAAAAAATCGGCGATGCCCGAACCACGGCATTTCTGCTGAAAAACCTGTACCGTGCTGAGAACGGCAGTTACCGATGGAGACTTAACGCGCGGTCACTTTATGACAATCTGAATGAACTGATGGGACCGATACCGGCTGATGTCACCAGTGAGGTAACAGGATTTCCGGTGCTGTTTATCAAGGGCAGCGATTCGGGATACCTGCCTGGGAGCCATTTCCCAGATATTTCGAACCTTTTTCCGGCTGCGGAATTCAAGATTATTGAAGGGGCCGGGCATTGGCTTCACGCTGAAAAACCTGATGAATTTACAGAGTCTGTTCAGGCATTTCTTGAAGGGAGCTATTGAAGCCTGGTAAGTGATTCCACGTCTTCGTCCCTGATTGTATCTCTTCCGAGAAATCTCATCATAACCCTGGCAACGGAAAGCACATCTTTCTCGCAGTAACTGACTATCCTCTTAATATCCTTATCATTCCAGTAAACAGAGGCGACCATGCTGCCATCGATATCATCCTTGGGTGTCGGAATATCAAAGATCTCTGCCAGAAGGGCCAGCGATACAGTATGCCTGTACTCACCAAACTTCCAGAGCTCCATCGTATCAAGGTGCTTTATTTCCCAGGGCTTCTTGCCAGCACTGTTTATCAGATCAGGTATTCTGATTTTGTTTATGATCATCCTTCTGCATATGTACGGAAAATCAAAGTCCTTGCCATTGTGTGCACAGAGATACGGATCCCTCCTTCCCGCCCATTTGTTTACCATTCCTGCAAACTCACCAAGCATTGACTTTTCATCGTCTCCGTAAACCGATTTGATTCTGAATAGATTACCCGACAAAAATCCGGCAGATATACAAATTATCTTACCAAACTCGGCATATGTGCCTGCCCTCTCATAAATTTCAGCCGGGCTCTGGCCTTCCGCCCTTATTCCCATCGTCTTTTTCTCCCACAGCTGCTTCATAGTGTCGCTCATGCCATCGAACTCCGGAACGGAAGGAACCGTCTCAGCATCTATAAAAAGAATATCTTCAGGTGAAACATTGGATATCATATTCTTACCCTTTCCTTATTAAGATGTTTTTCAATTATTGTAATAAGCACATCTATGCCTACAATATTCTCTGCACCCCCGGGAATGATAATGTCGGCATATCTTTTTGAAGGTTCAATAAACTGAAGATGTGAAGGTTTTACAGTCTGATGATACCTCTCAAGCACCTGCAGAACCGTTCTTCCCCGTTCTATTATATCCCTCTGTATGACCCTTCCAAGCCTGTCGTCGGCATCAGCATCAACGAAAACCTTAATGTCAAACATGTTCCTGAGTGCCTGGTCTGCAAGTATCAATATTCCCTCAACCACGACTACCCGCGAAGGCTTTATGTGAACTGTCTCATCTGATCTTATGCACGTCAGATAGCTGTAAACAGGCATGTCGACATGATGACCTGACCTTAGCTCATTAAGATGCCTTACCAACAGGTCGAACTCAACGGAGTCGGGATGGTCAAAATTGATCTTCTGCCTTTCTTCAAGAGGTATATGACTGTTATCCTTATAATACGAGTCCTGGGGAAGAACCACAACATCATTCATGGGAAAGACCTCTGTTATTTTTTTCACCACAGTGGTTTTACCCGACCCGGTTCCTCCGGCAATTCCGACAATAAGCATTTTTTTTTGCTATTTTTGTGAACGATAATTTACCAAAAGTAACTATTTATTCCATTCCTTCTTACCTATGACCGGTCTCTATCCTCTCAGGTTTGAACCAATTCTTAAAAAAAGAGTTTGGGGCGGTACTGCCCTTAAGTCATCTTACGGTAAGTTAGTCGCCGATGGTGTAACAGTAGGCGAAAGCTGGGAGATATCAGGTCTTGAAGGTGATGAATCGGTAGTTACTAACGGCTTCCTGGAAGGCAACAGACTGAATGAACTGGTTGAGGTCTATATGTCAGACCTGATGGGTGAACTGATATTTGACAAGTTCGGAGAAGAATTTCCGCTGCTTGTTAAACTTATTGACTCGGCTGAATATCTTTCCGTACAGGTGCATCCTGATGATAAAATGGCAGCAGCTGCACATCATGCATATGGCAAAACCGAAATGTGGCATATACTTGAAGCAGCCCCCGGCGCAGAAATATTTTGCGGATTCAAGAAGGGTATTGATAAGGAGACATATCTCACGGCCGTCGACAACGGAGCCCTGCCTGAGATACTTAATGCAGAAAAGGTCGCAGCCGGTGACACATTCCTGATACCGGCAGGCATGATCCATGCTATAGGCCCGGGGATTGTACTTGCCGAGATACAACAGGCCTCAGATGTTACGTACAGAATCTTTGACTGGAACCGGGACGCTTCAGGAGGCGAAAAAAGAGAACTGCATACAGAACTTGCCGCTGAGGCTCTTAAATTTGACGCTGATGGGGGAAGGATACCCACACCTGATGCAGGAATGAATAATACAACCCAGCTCGTCTCCGGAAACTATTTTACTACAAACATCCTGAAATTTGACTCGGCCATCACAAAAGACTATAACCTGCTCGATTCGTTCGTAATACACTTGTGTACGAAAGGCCGGTACGAGCTTGAATGGAACCAGGGCGTTGAAACTGTCGAAACCGGACAAACGGTACTAATACCAGCAATTGTACGTGATATTATTCTCAAGCCTCAGCCAGAGGCCACAGTGCTGGAAATCTATATAAAACCACAATAATTATGAAAAGAAAATTAGTGCTGCTACTATTATTGTCAGCCTTTCTTACCCAGGCCTGCAACATTATTGGCACCAGGGAAGACGAATCGTCTGCCGAAGGAGATACCCTGGCACAGGAAGTAAAAAAGAGATTCACCGGGGTTAAACCTAATTACAGTGAGGGCAAACTGGTAAGTGAAATATCATACCGAAATGGCATCAGGCATGGTTTGACAAAGACATACTACCCTTCAGGAACCATTAAGCAGTTGATAACATACTGTGACGGACTGAAGTGCGACACGGCAAGATGGTTCTATGAAGACGGAAAGTTGTTCAGGAACACACCTTATGTAAAAGATGCAATACACGGCACACAGGTGCAATATTACAGGAACGGACGTGTAAAGGCAAGTATGGGTTATGAGATGGGTATCCGTAAGAACGATCTCCAGGAATTTTATGAAAACGGCAAGCCGGTTACCACGAGAAGGGAACTGTTGATAAGAACACGCGATGAGTACGAGCAGAATGGTGTGTTCAAGATATTTGCTGAACTCGACAACAAATCCACCAAGGTCACCTTCTATAAAGGAGATATGACAGATAATCTGTTCGACCCGATGAAAGTTGACAAGATAACTACATCAGGAGGAACAGGTTTCCTGGAACTGAGAAGACGTAACGGAGGTAATCCTGGTTATGTGACAATAATAGCTGAATACACAACCACTTTCGGGAACAAGGACTATTATACAAAAAGAGTCTCTGTACCTTACAGAGACATTAATTAGCGACCAGAATTGGGCAAGATTTTATCAGCTGAATATGTTGGCAGCAGCACGGGTTTAAACAGATGTCCTAAGCCCGACAAGCCTGAATTTGCCTTTATAGGAAGATCAAACGTGGGGAAGTCTTCACTTATCAACATGCTGACAGGAAGGAACAAGCTGGCCAGAACATCAGTGCAGCCCGGAAAGACACGCACTATAAATCATTTTATTATTAATGATTCCTGGTTCATGGCCGACCTCCCAGGATACGGATATGCAAAGGTTTCAAAAACAGAGAGGGAGAAATTTTCAAAATTTATTGGCGAGTACCTGAGAGGCAGGGATAATCTTATGTGCCTGTTCGTTCTTCTCGATTCAAGGCACGGACCAATGGTTGTCGATATGGAATTCATGGAAAAGCTTGGCAGGAGCGGTATTCCTTTTGCCAGGGTTTTCACCAAATGTGATAAACTATCTGTCGATGCCGTTTCCAGGAATATTGAATTGCATGACCGTGAAATGCTTAAAGTATGGGAAAGCCTGCCTCAGACATTTTTAACATCAGCTAAGACAGGAACAGGACGAGGAGAAATTCTGGGCTTCATCGAAGAAACATCAACATTATTCCAACAATCGGTTTAACCTTAAGTTGGATTTCATATTTTTGCATGACAACTTAACCCTAGAATCATATAATCATTTTAGAATGTACGGAAAAGCACCTATCAAGATTTTTGCAGGAAGATTCTCGAAAGGCCTTGCTGAAAAAATCGCCTCCGAACTTGGTCTGGAACTTGGTAAAAGTTCAGTTGTAGAGTTCCATGACGGAGAATTTCAGCCAAGTTATGATGAATCTGTAAGAGGCTGCATGGTATTTATTGTTCAGTCAACCCTTCCCCCTGCCGATAATCTCCTTGAACTGCTGCTTATGATCGATGCTGCCAAAAGAGCCTCGGCGTACAAGGTAATAGCGGTAATCCCTTATTACGGTTTCGCAAGACAAGACCGCAAAGACAGGCCCAGAG
>Ga0334895_1004013_pt1 | contig 10777 bp, 6 predicted proteins | sample GraSluR3_MG_7_FD_207229 | JGI IMG/M metagenome (GOLD analysis project Ga0334895, IMG submission 207229) | Sludge microbial communities from methane-producing bioreactor in Wageningen University, Netherlands - Granular Sludge_31_05-R3 | ecosystem: Engineered > Bioreactor > Anaerobic > Unclassified... | reverse complement strand
CTAACTTCTTGATTAAGCCTTTCTAACATATTAGTACTTTTTAATCTATTGTGACCATTGGCAACTACTAAGTATTGGAAAGCATCTTCAAACCCTTCGTCAAAGGTTTTGCATGCTTTCCTATACTTAGCATTAGTTTCGTACTTCTCTATCAGAGCGTTCTTAGCTTGTCTTGCTAGACTCATATCTTTAAATTTAAAGATTGCCTTAACTGAATCCTTAAAATCTTTAGAATCTTTCTTTGGAACATTTTTTAGAATATTCCTTATGAAGTGCACCTGACATCTTTGCCAGGATACATTAGTAAAAGACTTTTTAATGGCTTTTACTAAGCCTTTATGAGCATCAGAGGTGATCATTTTAGTACCTTTTAGACCTCTTTGTTTAAGATAATCAAAGAAAATAGTCCAAGAATTTTCACTTTCACCGTCTTGGATCATAAATCCAAGTATCTCTCTAGTACCTTTTTCTGATACTCCTACGGCAATATGACAGCTTTTTGAGATAACTTTGCCGTTTTCTCTAACATCAATATAGATAACATCAGCCATAAGATATGGATACTTCTTATTAGAAAGATCTCTTTCTTGCCATTCTTTTACTAATGGATCTAACTGTGAAGTTAAGCTTGAGACAAATGATTTAGAAACAGATTTGCCACATAGTTCTTCCACTATCCTTGATACTTTTCTTGTAGATACTCCTGCTATGTACATTTCTAGCATAGAACCAACCAATGCTTTTTCATTACGTTGATAACGCTCGAATATGTCAGGTGAAAACTCTCCATCTCTGGTTCTTGGCACTCTAAGCTCTAATGTTCCTACTCTAGTTGTATAACTTCTTTCAAAGTATCCATTTCTCTGGGTAGTGCGTTTTGAGCTTCTTTCATAGTCTTCAGCTTTTATATACTCAGTCCTTTGTTGCTCCATTATCTGATTAAACAGTGTTTGCAGTACCAATTTTGATGCATTATCTTCAACAGATTCTTCAATTAAACTTTGAATATCTTCAGTTTTAAGTGTAAAATGTACTTGGGTCATGTGAATTCCTCCTAGGTATGTTTTTGGTCTTAAAAACATTATACCGTAAAAAAGGTTTTCATATGGCCTTTTACCTTTTACACAATTATATGGACTCTATCAAATTCATCTTAAGTTTCTATTAAATTGTATTATAATATAAGTTATATAGGCTATATTACAAGGAAGTGTTGCAATGAAAAAATGTATCCATGCCCTTTTATTACTAATAGTTTTACTGTTAAATCCTTTTTACTATAAGACATCTGCACAAAATGAAGTTTCCATAACACCTAATTTTTATGAAATGTTTGAAAACCATGGCTCTATTATGATGTTAATAGATTCAGCGAGTGGCGAGATTCTTTATGTAAATGAATCTGCTATAGACTATTATGGTTACTCAAGAGAAGATTTCAAGACTTTAAACATAAGTGATATAAACATATTGAGCAATGAAGAAATTAAGAATGAAATGCAAGCTGCGGTGAGAGAAGAAAGAAACTTCTTCACATTTCAACATAGACTAGCTACTGGTGATATTCGTACAGTAGAAGTATACTCTTATCCTTATGTAATAGATAACAAACCAATGTTATACTCAATAATTAATGATATAACAGACAAAGTACTTCTTGCAGAGCAATCTAACAGAACTACCCAAATTGGTATTTTTAGTGGATTATTGGTGTTATTAATAGCGCTATTTACGATATTTTATATTAACAAAAGGAATATAGAACTCAAGAAAATAGGCGATGAGATAGCAAACTTCAATAAATTAAGAGAGTCTTTCATAAATGCAGATAATCGATTAATCTACTTAAAAGATGAAAACAGAAAATATGTCTTTGTTAACGAGGCCTTTAAGAAGTATTTAAACCTTGAAGACAATAAGATTCTGGCAAGAACTGATATTGATCTAAAAAACACTAGCTTTGAAGCCACTCTAAAAAAACATGAAATAAATGTTATTGAAAATAACACTAACATAGATACTGAAGTAAAAATTAACAATACCTACTTTCGAATTATAATGTTTCCTATTCTGCTACTAAATAACGCTTATGGGGTAGGTGCTTACCTTGAAGACATTACCCATATTAGGAGAATGGAAGAAATTGAAAACAAAACTATTTTAAGAAATGAAATACTAATAGATGCAATTACCGATGAGAAATTTATTGATAGTAATGTCTTTGAGTATGTTTTAGAACAATCTTTGAAACTAACTGGTAGTGAGTTTGGCTATATATACTTATATAATCATGAAACCAATGATTTAACACTAAACACTTTAACTAAGTCAGTCTTAGATGAATGCTCTACATCAGAGACAACATCACAAAGTCATTTGAGAGAGAACAGTATTATGAATAAGGTTCTTAAAACAAAAGAACCAGTAATAATTAATGATTTCAAGAAAGTTGAAAATATTAATATTAATGGACATATTGATATTGATAGATTTCTTACAATACCCATTTTAGCAGATAATAACATTGCTTTGATTGTGGGGCTTGCAAACAAAGAAGAACCCTATACTGATTATGATATTAGAAATATAACCATTTTAATGTCCAGTATACTTAATGTAGAACTTAGAAAAGAAAAAGCACAAGAACTTGCTGAAACAAACAAGGAGTTAAAAGCAAGTCAAGAGCAAATACAACTATTACTAGATTCAACAGTTGAAGGAATATACGGAATCGATACAAAAGGAAATTGTACAACTATAAACAAAAGTGGGCTTCACTTGCTAGGGTACAATAATAAAGAAGAACTTTTAGGCAAAAATATACATGAACTTATTCATTACAAAAATAAAGATGGGTCTATTCATAAAATAGAGGACTGTCATGTTTATCAAGCTATTGTATCAGGCAGTGGACAATACTCAAACGATGAAGTTTTTTGGAAAAAAGATGGTTCATACTTTGAAGCAGAATATTATGCCTATCCTCAGATTAGTAATGGTGAAATAGTTGGTGCTGTAGTAACATTCTTGGACAACTCTGAAAGAAGAGAATATGAAAATCATATTAAATACTTGAGCTATCATGATTCTTTAACAGGACTCTACAATAGAATGTATTTTGAAGAATCACTAAGCAAAATGGATACACCTGAAAACATGCCACTAACAATTATATTTGCAGATGTCAATGGACTAAAATTAACTAATGATGTATTTGGTCATGCAATGGGAGATAAGCTAATTATCAAATCAGCTAACGCAATTAAAAGTTCTCTTAGACAAAATGATTTATTAGCTCGTGTTGGTGGTGACGAATTTGCGGTTATCTTACCCAATACTACTGAAAAAGTTACCAAAAATATTATAACTAGAATTCAAGAGAAGATGTCTCAAATTAAAGTTGTTGCAATCAAGGGAAGTATCTCTATTGGCAGTGATACAAAAACAGAAGCAACTCAGGAAATTGAAAGAATATTACAAAATGCAGAACAAGCAATGTATCAAGATAAATCTATTAATAAAAGGCATAACAGCGGTGTTTTCATTAATAATATCTTAGAAATGCTTTTTGAAAAAAGTGAACGTGTAAAAGTCCATTCAAAAAATGTCTCAAACTTAAGTAAAAAACTAGCTAAGCAATTAGATCTAGACCAAGATAGTGTAAAAAGGATTTCTGAACTAGGAAGGCTGCATGACATTGGTAAAATTGTCTTTGATGATTCCATATTGAATAATGAACAAGCACTTACGATAGAACAAGAAAAAGAACTAGAACAACATCCTGCCACAGGATATCGTATACTAAGCATATTTGATGAGACCGTAGACTTAGCTGAAAAAGTCTTATTACATCACGAAGCATGGGATGGAAGTGGTTATCCAAAAGGAATTTCAGGTAATGAGATTCCTCTGGAAGTTAGAATAGTTGCAGTTGCTGAAGCCTATGACTCTCTAACAAATGAACTTAATAGTCATTGCTATACTAAACAAGAAGCATTAGAGAAGCTAAAAGAAGAAGCTGGAGCTAAACTTGACCCAGATTTAGTAGAAGAGTTTATTAATATTATAAAGTAAAAAAAAGCCCATTAATGGGCTTTTTTACTTTATAATCTGGTTTGAAATTACCTCAAACCCATATTCATTTCCTGATATTTTTATCTTTGTTTGATACCTCTCCCCTGTTAATTCACTCATTTCATTACTTTTAACAAGTTCTCTAGCTGCCTCTAACATATCTAAATCCATACTAATGGCTTTATCTGCTAACCATAATTCATTTTCTAATGGTTCATATATGTCAGAGTCATTAAAATAATGATTTGTCCACTCAATTATAAAGTATTCATCTTCTATTTTAACTTCTCGTAGTAGATAAAACTCTCTTAAAAGGTCTCTTGACCCTTCAATCCAAAGTGAATAAGTATCATTGTCATAAAGAGCTAGCTTATGAAACATTTGATGATTAATTTTATCTGGTTCAATACCAAAAATATCATTCATAGTTACTTCTACTTCTTCTCTGTTTAATGACTTGCCAGACAGTTGAAGGGCATAATAAATAGCAAAAGCATACTTCGGATGGCTAAACTCCTCCTCTAAAACAAACTCTTCTTTATCTGAGAATACAGGTAAATACACCCACACATTATGCCTAGCAAAATCTAAAAAATTGATTCGCGTCTCGCCCTCATCTGATATGTTGCTATTTTTCAAGCTTGATAAGAACAAGTCTTCTTTTGCTATTTCGCCTTCGCTTATACATCCACTAAATATCAAAAGGCAGATGAATAGCATCAACACTGGTTTTTTCAAGTCAAACCCTTCTCTCAATGTCTAAACTAATAGACTATTTATTATGGCATTAAAGACTAGTTTATATGTTCCTCTTGCTTGTGCTCTAAACTGAGGTCTCATACCATACAAGTAAACTTTACCCTTTCCTACTTCTGCTTCTATTAAGTTTGACCTATAAGCTAGGTAATTCTCTCCTAATACCCAACCACTTAGTAAAATTTCTTCTCCAGGGTATTTACTTACTGAAAATACTCCCTCACCTTTAATGTCAAACACAGGACTGCGCAAGAATAAAATAGAAGCCTCTCTATCCATCCCCCAAGTAATTGGTCTGCGTAAGTCAAGAACACTTCTTAAGAATGATCCTGGGATATAGAAATCTTCATCAGGTAGTGATTTTACAACATCCTCTACAGGCAAATAGAAATGTTTTATGACTTCTGGGCAAACGCTATCAAAGGCTAAGACTGTACCACCTTGCTTAGCAAACTCTAAAAGTGTTTTAAGTTCTTTCTCTCCAAGCCCTCCTTGATACTCTTCAGGATATTCTTTTCCTAAACCATCCACCAATATTGGCATCCTATTCTGTGGTAAAACTATAACATCGTACTTACCTAATCTATTACTATAAATATCTTGGTTTGTGAAGTTTTCAAAATCAAACCCATAGTCTTCAAAAATAAACCTTGTCCAACCTTCATCAGTTGAAGGAGCATGAGATCTATATAAACCAACCTTTGGTGCTTTCTTAATCATTTTAAGGGCACCATATGATGACTTCATATGTCCAACAACTCCAGAGATAGGTTCTAACAATTTATCTTTTAGAATAAAGGTACCTACAGGCAACCCTTCAGCTTCTTTTTCAAGCCTGTAAATAGTTTCTCCATTAGCAAGTAGCTCATTTACAAGCTTATATGCCTTATTGGTTTCTGGTCTTATATAAGTCCACTCTCCACCTTCATCATGTGGATAGATTGATGAAAAGTCATCTTCTGTTAACTGAGATAAAAGTTCTGTCTCAACACTAAATTCATTTTCAACTTGTATGCATTCTACCCCCATTTGTAGCGGTAAGGTCTGCGCAGTCATATCATAAGGTCTTTTTGGAGGACCCCCTGGATATAGCCTTAAGTCTGGATATTCTTGTACTTCAAGAAGTGTTTTTGCATATCCTCCATAAGGTTGCCTTACCTTTACAATTAACGAACCTGCCTCATATTCCTTTCCATCAGCTTTAAAATCAGCGATTGCTCTTTCAATCTCTACAAGACCATTTTCCAGCACTTGTATCATTTCAAAAGCAGTGAATGGATCTCGTTGATTTGCTGGGATGATAAATGCATAAGGGCTATCTTCTCTTTCTACAGCTCTCTTATGAATTCTATAGAAATTTTTAACCCAATCTTTTCTGTATTTAGCAGCATGTTGCAAACAAGCAAAAGCTATTATTTTGTCATATTCCACAATATCTCTTAACGACCATGTGCCTCCTGGCCAGATTTCTACATGATTATATCCAGAGTTTTGAGCGTTTCCTCCGCCATATCCTGTTATCTCTTCAAAGTCAATCTCAATAGGAGTAGCTAGTTTTACACTAGCGGCTTCTGATAAAATCCTCACCCCTCCGTGATAGTGTTGATAAGCTCTTGATGGAGAATATGCATCAAAACCTACTGTTGTTGCAACTCCAACCTTCCCATTAGTTGTTAATGCAGCAGCCATTGAAGTTCCCAAAGTGTTTACTTGTTGGGCTAAAATTGGATCTACATTTGGGTCATAAGGATCTATAAATGGTGGCAAAATAAATCTATATCCATAGCTTCCCATTTGGTGCTGATCATGGACAATATGTGGATGCCACTCGTTGTGTATGTTCTTTACTGTATTATAATTTTCTTTTTGAGTTAGCATAAACCAATCTCTATTGTTATCATGCCCAGTGTATTTTTGATATAAAAATGGTGGATTTGTGCCCTCTGCTTTAGTTCCTAAAGTTTTCTTATACCAATCTACTACTAAATCAAGTCCATCTGGATTTAGCGATGGCACAAAAATAAAAATATTATTATCAAGTATTTCTTTTACATCATCATCACTGCGAGTCATCAACTCATGAGCTAACTCCATTGACATTTGAGCACCACCAACTTCAGTTGCATGAATACTACATGTTATTAAAACTATACTTTTCCCTTTTTCAATAAGCTCCATAGCATCTTCATCGCTTAACTTTCTTGGGTCTGCCAGCTTTTTCTGTATTGTCTTATACTCCTCTAAATTAGCTAAATTATCAGGACTTGATATAATCGCATATATCATTTTTCTTCCTTCTGTTGATTCTCCATACTGGTTAAGAACCATTCTGTCACTTTGACTTAAATGTTCAAAATACTCAGTAATTTGATTCCAATCTGCTAACTTTCTATCTTCTCCAATCATAAAACCTAAATATTCTTGTGGTGTTTTCAAGTTAGTTCACCCTCCTAAATAGTTTATATTTAGGTATTCGAGATAAATTTAGAATCACCTTCTTTAAGCTACCCTAATCCCTAATTAATATGATATTTTTCTATTTTATAAATACAACTTCTCATAGCATAATCATCTTAATATTCTGATAATTTCAACAATAAACAACATCTTTTATAATGCATAATTTACAAAAAATTGGGTGTTGACATACCTAATAATAAGGTCTATAATCACTGTCGATGTCTTAAAGTTATTATCATTTACATCCTTTGTAATTAATAATACTTTGACAAATATTTTCAAGGACATGTGATTGATCACTTAGTTCTTTTTTATTTACAACAAAAGAGTGCGGTAATATCGCACTCAATAAAAGCTAAGTTTTAAGCTATTTATGCACCGTAATTGGCTTAAATTGTTTTTTCCTTTTATTAAAACTAACTAAATGAGTGTACCCAGCACTTTTAAGTGCTGGGACTACCTCATTGTTAATGGCATACCCAACATTTTCTGGGTTATGTGCATCAGATGATACAGTTACCTGTATTCCTTTCTTATGAATATAATCAAACCATTTCTGCTGAGGAAAAATTCTTTTAGCTGGTCTATATAAACCTCCTGAATTAATCTCAAGAACAATATCTTCTTTAGCTAACTTTTCGTAAAAATCTTTAACAATATCTTCTTCAATTTCTTTACTTGGACCATACCCAAAATAAGCTATATTACCTGGATGACCTAGTATATCAAAGATATTACTTTTTGCTAATTTAAGCAAAGTCTCATAATACTCACAATATACTTTTTCATAGTTATCTGTAGGCCAATTTTTATCAAGGTCAAATGCCCAGTCTTTAAGATAGTGCACAGACCCAATTAAAAAATCTACATCAAGATCTTTAACAAAACTATAGATTTGGTCTTCCCGTTCTTCTATATAGTCTACCTCAATGCCTATCTTAATATTGTTACCTGCTTGTTTACTCCTTAAAAAATCAAAATACTCATCAATAGATTTATTTTGCATTGATAAAACATGTTCGTTTTGATAAAGCAAATGACTAGCTTCAGTAAAGATATAAAGGTGTTCTACAAAACCAAACTCTTCAATTCCTCTTTCTTTGCCAACCTTAATAAACCTATCAAACCAAGAATCTGTATATTTACCTCTTTCCAAATGAATATGATAGTCTATCATACTCTTACCTCCACCGGACTAAACTCAAGATAATCAGCACTAACTAATTGGAAATCAATACCCCATTTTTCTCCTATGATTGTATTATTAAATGAGTAAGTATCATGAAGATGTCCATAAACAACTTTTTTAACGTTATACTTTTGCAAAACCTCAATAAACCCACTGTCTTCATTTTTCTCATTAAATGGAGGGTAGTGCATCATAACAATTACGTCTTTAAGTTCTTTTATTGATTTTAGTGATAACTCTAGCCTAATTATCTCACGTTGATAAATTTTAAAATCATTATCAGTAAAGTTTTTACTACCTGGACAAATCCATCCCCTAGTTCCCGCTATGCAGTGACTATCAAGACAAAAAGAATTGTTTTGCAAAAACATCATATTTTCATAAAGACTATTAAGATGTTTTATCTTTTCCCACCAATAATCATGGTTACCTCTTAACAAAATCTTTTTCCCAGGAAGTTTATGAATTATTTCTAAGTCACTCATTGCTTCTTTTAAATACATAGCCCAACTTATATCTCCGGGAATTAACACTATATCAGAACTTTTAACAACTTCTTTCCAATTTTCAATTATTTTTTCTTGATGATTTTCCCAGTGAGCCCCAAATACACCCATTGGTTTATCTTGCTTTCCTGAAAAATGCAAATCTGCTATTGCATATATCTTACTCATTGTATCACCCTAACATATTAATTTAATAAACTATTTGCACAAACTTTCTTCATATAAGATAATAATACCATAAGAAAATAGGAGTGAGCATATTGAGTTTGAATAATATCGTGAAGTACTTAGGCCAAAATGAAGAAAAACACTTAAATTTGCTGTTTGACGTAATCAGGCAAAAGAGCATTAGTGCTACAGGAGAGGGTGTTGATAAATGTGCTGACCTTATTGTTAGTATTATGAAAGGCTTAGGAATAAGGGCTAGGAAAATCGATACTGAAGGGTTACCTGTAGTTTATGGAGAAATTATGGCTAACCCTGATGCACTTACAATACTAATCTATGGGCATTATGATGTCCAACCTGCTGAGCCACTTGAAGAATGGTTAAGTGATCCTTTTGAACCTACAATTAGAGATGGGAAAATCTTTGCTAGAGGTAGCGGTGATAATAAAGGCCAGTTTATGGCTCATATTTTAGCAGCTGCTGCCCTAAAAAAAGAAGGTTGGCCAGATATAAATGTGAAGTTTATTCTTGATGGAGAAGAAGAAAGTGGTTCTGAGAGCCTGCCAAAGTTTATAGAAGAACACAGAGAAATGCTAAAAGCTGATGTAGCTATAAGTTCAGATGGCCCAAAGCACCCTTCAGGAAGACCTGTAGTTTTCTTTGGTGTAAGAGGCTTGTTATATGCTGAGATTGAGCTAGAAGGGGCAAAAGCTGACTTACATTCAGGAAATAATGGTAATGTAGCTCCAACACCTGCATGGGATTTGATAAGATTACTCAATGAAATGTATCCTAGCGATGGGGATTGTAAAATACCACACTTTTATGATGATGTCTTACCAGCAACAGAATATGAAAAAGAGCTTATTAAGAATATGCCTTTTGCTAAAGTGGAATATCTTGAGCAAATGCAATTAAAAGATACTTCAATGACAAATGAAGACTTTTGGCACAAACTTATGTTTGAGCCTACCGTAAATATATGTGGAATAGGTTCAGGCTATCAAGGAGCAGGTTCTAAAACAATTATTCCAGCTAGAGCTAATGTGAAAATTGATTTTAGGTTAGTACCTAATCAAGATCCCGATAAAATCTTTAATTGCTTGGAATCTTTCGTAAAAGAGCGTTATCCTAAAGCAAAAATAAGAAGATATGGAGACCTTATACCTACTAAAACATCTGCAGAGCTTAATATTAGCAGAGCTGTAGTTGAGGCAGTTAGAATTGGGAGTCATATGGAACCAGTTGTCCAGCCTAGATTAGGCGGAAGTGCTCCAGATTATCTCATTACTGAGCATTTAAAACTTCCTTCAATTTGGGTGCCCTTTGCAAATGCTGATGAAAATAATCATTCTCCAAATGAAAACATGGGGCTTAGTGATTTTTATGATGGTATTAAAATGAGTGCAACAATAATCCATATGCTAGCTAGACAATCTAAAGATAAGTTACTTGAAGACATTTAAAATAAAAGAGTCATTCCTGAGCATGGAATGACTGAGGTTGTTGACAAAAATAAGTTTTTTTCATCAGACTAGAGAAAAAAGATTTAGCAACCTGATATAAAAAATAAAAAGATAGCCTGGTTTCAAGTTTAGCTAATACCAGTGCTATCTTTTTTATG
>Ga0334895_1004008_pt1 | contig 10791 bp, 11 predicted proteins | sample GraSluR3_MG_7_FD_207229 | JGI IMG/M metagenome (GOLD analysis project Ga0334895, IMG submission 207229) | Sludge microbial communities from methane-producing bioreactor in Wageningen University, Netherlands - Granular Sludge_31_05-R3 | ecosystem: Engineered > Bioreactor > Anaerobic >... | reverse complement strand
TGCGGAAATTAGAAGCCCTTGAAGAGGCTTATAGCGAGTATATGCAGGAAAGCGAACTGTCAGAGCTACTTATAGCATCACTAGCTTATTTTGTCTTCTCTGTTTTACTTCTTATAATAGGATATCTTATCTTTAAATATGCTATTCCAGATTATTTCACTGACTTGAAGCACACTCTTATATATCTGATGCTGATATTCTTGAATTCTATAATGGCTTTTGTCATAGTCATGATACCTTCTTTACATACTCTGATCTTCCCGTATGGCCTGACAGTACTTATTTTTTCCTTGATTTTTACACCGCTCGGTGGTTTTATTTATAATATCATTGCCTATCTAACCATCCTTCCCTTCTTTAATTGGAACGTTATGGAGACCTCGATTGTCTTTTTCACCATGCTCATCATTATTGTGATAATGACAAAAATGAAGGACAATCATGACTATATACCTCTGTCAGTTTATTTTATTTTTTCCTTTGTTATTGCGACTACGGTTATCAATTTCATCCATACATCATCGAGCGGAGAATATGTCCTTTACATTATGTTTGGATTGATATCCTGTGCTATATCGATTACAGGAATGATTCTCATCTCCCCTATTATCGAAAAGAGATTAAATCTAGCTACGAAGATGATACTTCTAGAGTTATTAGACACTAATAATCCCATCCTGAAGAGGATGGCAATGGAAGCACCCGGCACTTTCCATCACTCTATTACAGTTGGTATTCTGGCAGAAAGTGCTGCCGAGGCTATTGGAGCGAATCCATTGCTTGCCAGGGTTGGGAGCTATTATCATGATATAGGTAAACTGGAAAGTCCTGACATCTTTATTGAGAATAATAGTAAAGCAACTGAACTTCACGATAAGATGGAGCTTTATGAGAGTGCAGCAAACATAAAGAATCATGTTTTGGAAGGTCTTAGTTTTGCAAAGAAGTTCAAATTACCACAACAGGTGATAGATATAATCAAACAACATCATGGCGATAGCAGAGTGCAATATTTCTATAACAAAGCTAAGGAGAGTAATATCCCAATCAAGGATGAAAGTGTTTATCGATATTTTGGTCCCAAACCTCAAAGCAAGGAAGCTGCTCTTGTTATGATTGCCGATATTGTTGAATCTACAGCCAAGGTACAAATGCATCAGCATACTGAAGAGTCTCTAAAGAAAATTATTGACGATACGATTCAACGCCTGATTTTAGATGGGCAATTATCGGAAGCACCGATAACATTGAAGGAATTGGAGATTACTAAGAGTTACATGCTGCCGATCATAAACGGTATATACAGGAAGAGAATTGAATACCCCGAATATTCAGATAAGTAATAAAACATCCTATTCTATTGACAGTTTCTCTTTCACCGATATATTAACACAAATAGCAAGTAATGAGAGACAACTAACGGGAAAAGAAATTAGCATCTGTTTAGTCAATGCCAAGGAGATCAGATATTTGAACAAGAAGTTTTTCGGTCGAGATAGTGTTACAGATATCCTGACTTTTAAAAGTGAGTTCCCCAATCTCCCCTATTTAGGCGAATTAATCATTAATTTAGATGGAGTAGTATCTCGAAAAGGTAACTATTCAGAAGACCTGAAAAAACTGTTTATTCATGGAGTCCTGCATCTTCTAGATTATGACCACATCAATACAGAAGCGAAGCAGAGAATGGAAGCCAGAGAAGCCGAGTTATTGCAGCTTGTAAAGTTAAGGGAGTTGGAAGTATGACAGTTAATCTTGACTATTTAAACATTATTCTGTTCCTGATGCTTTCTGCTTATTTCTCCGGCTCAGAGACTGCATTCTTTTCATTAGGAAAGATACAGCTTAAGAAACTTGAGATGCTGGATAATTCTTCGTCACGACGAATAATACGGTTGTTGAAAGAACCCAGGCATCTCTTGATAACGATCCTTTTCGGTAACACCATCGTTAATGTAGTAGCATCATCTATAGCAGCGGTAATTACTGTCAATTATGCTACTCAGTTATGGGGTTATGAAGAGCTCCCAGCCTGGATATTGATAATATCTATGCTGCTCATGACTATCCTGTTGGTAATCTTTGGTGAGATAACACCTAAATTGTATGCGATATCTCAGGCGGAGAAATTTGCTAGATATTCAGGCTTTTTTCTTGAGACTCTCAAGTATCTTTTGTATCCGATCATACAGCTTTTAGTTTTGTTAGGCAGGCTTTTCTCAATTAGAGCCGACCAGATACATGAAGTGCAAAACAGTTTTACTACAGAAGATCTGAAGAACCTCCTGGAATCAAAATCACAATACCATCCACTAGATGACAACGAGAAGAGAATTATATCTGGTATATTCAATTTCACTTCAATTGAAGCAAAGAAAATAATGGTTCCGAGGGTCGATATTAAAGCAGTCTCAGTTGATGAGAGTTTGGAAGAGATAAGTGAACAGATCATACTATCAGGACATTCTAGATTACCTGTCTATAAAAAAAACATTGATGACCTCGTGGGTATTATCTATGCAAAAGATATCATTCTCAATCCAGAAACTAAATCAATAGATGAGTTGTTGCGCAAACCCATATATGTCACAGAAAAAACACGTATTCAGACTCTGCTGAATTTATTCAGAGCACGTAAGACTCATATGGCTATTGTGATAGATGAATATGGTGGAACTTCAGGCCTGTTAACCCTGGAAGATATTCTGGAGGAACTTGTTGGAGAAATTGTCGATGAGTATGATCAGGAGATTCCACATCTTAGCAGAGTGTCAGATACCGAATTCATAGCCAGTGGAATGCTAAATATCATTGACTTGAATCAGGAACTGGGCCTCACGATAGATGGGGATAAATATGATAACCTTGCAGCATTTCTCTATGACGGGTTTAACAGAGTTCCCAATATAAATGAAAAACTTGCATACAAAGATAAAGCTACTTTTATTGTTACAGGAGTAAAGGGTCAGAGAATTGAAACAGTCAAGATCATATTACAACAAGAAGAAGAATATGAATTTTAACCGAATCATATTGTTGATAGTTGTTCTACCTATACTAACTGGAAGTCTTTCATATTCCAGCGAGATCGATACAGCTGAGACTATAAGTAATCGATTTAGTTTTGCTATCCGATACCTGGGTATGAAAGTAACAGAAGTCGATCTAATTGACTCACAGAAAGATGATGGAGGAACTATCGAAGTTAAGGCTACTTCAGTTTCTTTTGGTAAACTACTCTTCCGTGTTAACAATACCTATAAGATAGAATATAGTGGAAGTTACCTGCCAAATCAATACGATAAGATGATAAGGCAGAAAAACTTTTCCCAACACAAGAGAAACATGTTTGATCGTTCCGGAGGAAGATTACTAACCTGGACTGATGGTGAGTACGAAGAATTTTTGGATATGGAATTAGACAACTGCAGGGATTTCTTTTCTGCCTTGTTAAGTTTGAGAGTAGCATCGACAATAGAGAATTTAACAGTATATGCCAATAACAATCTCTGGAATGGTCAGTTAACTTATCTCGGTAACGATGTTGTTGATAAAAAGAAGACAGATAAATACAGAATTCAGTTCTCTCAGATTACCGATAACAGAACCCGGAGAAGTGATGTTTTGACCAATAATATTGTCAAAGAGGTTAGTTTTCTATATTTGTGGATAACTGATGATGAAATGAGGCTTCCAGTTAAAGCTGAATATGATGCTTCACCCTTTTCTGTTTTCTGGACACTGGAGGACTACCAGATCTCTCATAGTGTCAAACAGTCAGAGACTTCCTCAAATTATGATGAATATTATGAGAGACAATAAAAAGTTACTGACTATTTTGTTTGTCATCTGGAGTACGGTGATATTCATTCTAACTGTCATTCCTTCAGTGGAATCACCGCTACCTTCAGTTACTTATCTGGATAAAATTGCTCATATTGGCCAGTACTTTCTCTTCTCACTACTATATTACTTGATGCGTCGTTATTATGTTACTGATGAAACTATGATAGTTAAAGAAATTACTGTCCTCTCTCTTATTCTACCAGTTCTTACTGAACTAATTCAAATCCTAATACCCGGGAGAAGCTTTAGCTTGCTTGATATCCTGGCCAATTATATTGGTTTTATAATCACTATTGTTTACCTGAAATCAAGAATAAGAAGTAAATTAAGACTCAATTATGAAGAAGAATAACACAGGCAGAAGAAATATACCGTTGAATGAAATGTGGAAGTGGTATTATGTAGAGACTACAATCCACAATGTAATGAAATTTTTCAACTATCTGGAAACCAGGCCGCCAATCTTGTTATCTGACGATGTAGTTAAGAAGATATATAATTCCGGAGACGACAAGAAAGATCTTGATAACCTGCTCAGTAAGTTATATCGTATTGATTGTGATAAAGGGCTCAATTTACGTCCAGATGGAACTGTAACATATCTTAGTGAGTTTCAGGAGTTATCAGAAGGAACTTCAGTCAACAGGATCTATTATATTGGTCCTATGTTTCGACGATCAGTTAACGAACCTCATAAAGATGGGCAGTTTCATCAATTCGGTGCTGAGGCATTGGGTAGCGATTCATACATAATCGACATAGAGATAATCAGGCTTGGACTACATATATTAAAGAAATTTGGTTTAACAGATATCAGTGTGGAACTGGGCAACTTTGGTTGTAAAGAGTGCCGGCCATCCTTTTTAAAAGAATTGAAGAATTACTGGAATTCATCAAAACAGGACTTATGCAATAGTTGTGGAGATAGTTTTGTTCAGTTTAAAGCTGAGAGTGCAGAATGTTCTACCTGCAAATCTATCTGGCAAAAAAGCCCCTCTATATTCGATTTTCTTTGTGATGCTTGCAAAGAGAATTTCAGGCTTATTAAGAGGGCTTTGTCTAACTTAATGATTAACTATACAGTCAAATCCAGAATGAAGATGAATTTCGATTACTACAATAGACTGGTTTTCCGATATTCCCTTACCTATGCCAGAAAAACTCACTATATTGGAGGTGGTGGCAGGTATGATTATCTGGCTCAAAGCATCACAGGTAAGCCTCTTTCAGCAATAGGCCTTTCTGCCTGTATTGAAGAGTTAATATCGATTCTTGATAAAAGGAATCTCTTTACTGAGCCTGAAAATCCTTTTAAAGTATTTGTTATGGCAACCCATCCGGATCTGGAAATAACCCTGCTTCAGCTTGTACAAGAATTGCATAGTAACGATATCAGTGTAATTGCCGGCCATACAGACAAAGACAGTCGTAATCACATTGATACTGCTATCTCCGAAGGTGCCTCAGTTATGATTGTTCTTGATGATATCAGAATTAGAGATGGCAAAGCAACAATCAACAATTTGGTTAAAGAGCATAGTGAGATTATCAATCTTAGCGCAATTTTAACTAATGTGAAGAGAATACAGAAATCTTTGTCGAATAACTATTATTAAACCGGGAGGAGGTAAGTATGAAAGCAATTCATACCAGTTCAGCACCGTCAGCTATTGGTCCTTATTCACAGGCTACTTATAAGAAAGGGATGCTCTTTATTTCAGGGCAGCTCGGAATTGATCCCGTTTCTGGAGAGTTGGGAAAATCTTTTGAGAAACAGGCTGAGTTGATTTTCAATAGCATTAGCCATATCTTATCAGCTGCAAACATGTCATTTTCTCATGTAATGAAAGTTACTATCTATATTGAAGATCTGATGAACTTCGAGGCGGTGAACAATATTTTTGCCCGTTATTTCAGTGATCCCTATCCAGCTAGGGAAACTGTTCAGGTTGCACGCCTACCGAAAAATGCAGCTCTTGAAATTTCGCTTATCGCTCAAGATTAGCTGTAGAGATACTATTTAGGCCTATTTTACGATTCAGAATATCGCTGGTCATTAACATCTTGATAGATAATATCGGGATGTTGACATAGTTGAAGAGACTGAATCACTATTCGAAAATCAACCACACGATTTTGAAATCACGATTCTCTCCCCTATTCTTTATCACCTGACAATCAGCTCTTTTTCTTCCTTTTCAACGTAATAACGATCTCATATTGGTTGGGTGGTTTATCCCAGATCTCCTGACCTAGGTATTCCTTCGGGTTGTTTATTATCTCATCCTCTGAGACTTCCTGGATCTTGTGATCATCATCTAATATCCAGTAATACTTGATTTTCTTTGTGTCGGTATCATTGATCTTCTTTTTGGTAGCCATAATTACTCCTTTGATTTCATAATCTGTATAGGTTTCTATGTATTCTTCTAAAAGCTCGTAAGATATGTTATCTATATACAACTGACATTTATTGGGACAGTTGAGCGCACAGACAAAAATGCTCTCAAATCTCCTTGTTAGAGGACATATTAAAGTAGTTTTTGTTGTATCTTTTGGTGAAGGCATCAATAAATTACAATAACTGGAGTTTCTTCAAGACATTCTCTAGGGTTTCAATGTTTTCCGGTTCCAAAAAATATAACGGTAAGCGGATCTCACGTTCGATATAGCCCATCAGATGCAACGCTTCTTTTACCGGGATAGGATTTGTCTCGATAAAAAGAACATTATTCAGTTCCAACAATTCAATATGAATTTCCTGTGCCTTAGCGTAATCACCTTTTAGTGCCAGCTCGATCATCCTCTTAATCTTACCAGGGACGATATTAGCCGTAACGGATATTGTCCCTTTCCCTCCACAACACAAAATTGGCAGATTCAGCATATCTTCTCCTGACAGGATTGAAAAATCTTGCGGAGAGTACTTTATCATCTTTGTTATCTGGGCGAAGTTCCCACTTGCTTCTTTAATGGCAATAATTCGCTCACAATCTTCAGCAAGTCGTATTGTCGTATCAGCGGTAATGTTAACACCGGTTCTACCAGGTACATTGTAGATAACTATCGGTATGTCAGTCTCTTCATATACTGACTTGAAAAAATAGTACATACCCTTCTGTGTTGGTTTATTATAATAAGGGGTTATTACTAAGGCATAGTCAGCTCCTAATTTCTGTACTTTCTGGGTCTCGGCAATAGTTTTAGAAAGGTTGTTAGTGCCACTTCCGACCATTATCGGGATCTTACCTGAAATCTTCTGTACAACATATCTAATGAAGTATTCCTTCTCATCTCCTGCCAGAGCAGGAGATTCTCCAGTAGTTCCGCATAACAGTAATCCATCTGTCTTGTTCTCGAGATGGAATTCTAATAGGCGATCTACTGCATTATAATCAATATCATTATTCTTGAATGGTGTAACCAGAGCTACAATTGAACCTTGAAGCATAATAATCGACCTCCTTCATTTTTTCGGGACTAATACTATCTTCTCTAACAAACAATAATTATCACTGAAATGCTGTCTGTCTCCATGCTTCATAGAGAATGACTGCTACACTGTTTGCCAGGTTGAGGGATCTGATTTTATCGGTCATTGGTATCCTGATAGTCTTATCCGGATTTGACATTATCAGTTCCTCTGGCAAACCTCTTGTCTCTGGGCCAAACAGAAACACATCGCCCCTATTATAAGCTATATCACTATATTTATGTTTTCCTTTAGTAGTACAGAAGTAGATATTATTGGAGCGGTATTTTGTAAAGAAATTCTCCAGATTCTCGTGACTCTCCAATAAAAGATGCTCCCAGTAGTCCAATCCAGCTCTCTTGAGATATTTATCTGTCAGCAAGAATTTTATCGGTTTGATCAGGTGAAGCTTTGCCTGACACCCGACACAGATTCTACCAATGTTACCTGTATTGGCCGGTATTTCAGGGTTAAAGAGAGCAATATGAAAGTTTATTCTATCATTATCTCTATCCATCGTGTCAACCATCGATCACTTGTAGAAGTATCAATATTTGCAAGATCTAACTCATTATTCAGAATTATTTCCGGAGTAGGAAGATCGTTAAATGACTCAGGTAATATTACCTTGTCATTAACCGGATACATCCATTGAGTTTCAGGTATATGATTCTGAAAATCGATTGAAAGCATAAAATCGATGAATTTCTGAGCTAGTAATAGATTGGGGGTATCTCTAACAATACCGGCCCCTTCGATCTGCATGAACCCCCCTTCAATCGGTATAACAGCCCGATAACGATCAGTACCTTCAAGCTCTATATGAAATGCAGGGCTGGTTGAATAACTCAATACTATAGGAACTTCTCCTGCCAGGAACATACTGTATGCCTCATCCCAGGACGAGGTTACTGTAAGAATGTTATTTTTAACGCTACGCCAGAAATGTAAGTAGCCGTTTTCACCGAAAGCAGCAACAGTCCAGAAGAGCAAACCTAAACCGGGACTTGAAGTGCGAGGATCTGATATGACCAGTTTATTTTTCCATATACCATCCTGAATGTTACCGAAAGTAGTTGGAGGGTTTTCTATTTCGTGGGTATCATAAACAAAGGCAAAATAGCCGTAATCATACGGTATTAGATGATAAGTTTCATCAAAATGTAATACTTCACGAATATCAGCCAGCTTTTCTGATCTATAAGAGACCAGAAGTTCCTCGAATAAAACTCTATTCATCATTGTATTGTCTATACCAATAACAATATCGGCCTGAGGATTTCTCTTCTCCATAATCAAACGGTTGACGATGTTCCCAGCATCACCAACACTCTCAATTACTACCCTGCAACCCTCTTGCTCTTCGAATACCGGTATAGTCAGATCTGCCAGGCCCCAGGTTACAAAGCTATCATAAGTATAAATCTTTAGTATATCATCTTCTCTCTCTGAACGGCGTCCGGTTTCTCGATCTCTGCAGGATATCGAAATTAGCAGAAGAATTAAAACCAGGGGGTATAAGTACCTACTCTTCATCTTTCTCCTCATTTTTTCTCGAAATTAATGAACTATCATACTGATTTGAGCAAATCTACAAAAAAGTCTGTTATTAAGCATGAGTTATAGTTATCGTTGATTATTAACCCCCGAACAGGACAGCAGCTACCACGAAATCCATCAATAATATCAGGATTGAAGAATATACCACAGTCAAAGTTGTAGCCTTACCTACCCCCTCTGCTCCACCTTCTGTTCTGCTTCCTATATAACAGGAAATAGATGTAATTATCATACCAAAGAAAAAGGTCTTGATCAGGCCACCCCAAAGATCCATCGGATCGAAATAATGCCTTATGTTGGAGAAGAAGGTGTAGATGTTAATATCATACTTGATATTCGAAACGATAAATGCAGAACAAATACCGATAAGATTAGCATAAACTGTAAGAAGCGGAAGGACAATAATACCGGCAATCATTCTCGGTAGATAGAGATAATCATATGGGTCAACCCCCATACTTTTCATTGCATCAATCTGCTCACTTACTTTCATAGTGCCAATTTCAGCCGCTATTGCTGCACCTACCTTTCCTGAGAGTACTAATGCTGTCAATACTGGAGCTAATTCAGTCATAGTGCTTTTTCCCACTACGACCCCAATTAAGTTTCTGCTGATGTAGCCACGTGTTTGATAGGAAGCCTGTACAGCTGTAACAAGCCCTGTAAAGCCAGAAGTTACAGTTATCAATAAGATTGAGTCGTAACCCATTTTTTTTAACTGATCAGTGAACTCGTAAAAACGTCTAAAAATCCGAGGTATCTTGACTAAAACAGCAGCAGTAAAAGATACATAGCTGCCTATTTGATAGGCAGTCTTGATTAACAGAGATTTCTCTTTCATTTTTGACGTTACTTTTCCAGATCGGCAAAAGCTGTATTCTCTTCAACAAATCTCATCTCTATTTCACCCGTTTTACCATGACGATTCTTTGCTATTATTATAGAAGCTTTTTCAGCATTATCCTCTGTCTTTTTATACTTTGCCTCACGATATATAAACATAACCAGATCCGCATCCTGCTCTATGGCACCAGATTCACGAAGATCGGATAGCCGCGGCCTTTTATCTTCCCTGTTTTCCAGAGCTCTGTTTAGCTGAGAGAGTGCTATCACGGGAACGTGCAACTCTTTGGCCAGAATTTTTAAACTACGGGATATTTCTGATATCTCCTGTTGCCTGTTCTCCACACTGCGCCTAGGAGAAGACATTAACTGCATATAGTCAACAATAAGTAACCCCAGCCCATCTTGCTCTGCTTTCAATCTTCTCGCCTTGGCACGAAGATCAAGAGGAGTATTGGTGCCGATATCATCGAGAAAGATATTCATTCTGCTGATTTTCTCTGCCTGTTCGATGATACCCCTCCTTTTAACCTGGTCGAGACCATGTCCGGTGAGCATATTATCCATTGATACCATAGATTTAGTGCTAATCATACGGAGTAGCACCTCTTCAACTGACATCTCCATTGTAAATATACCAACTTCTGTATCTTGCCGGAGAGCAGTATTAAGGGCAATGTTTAAAGCAAAGGCTGATTTACCCATTCCTGGCCTGGCAGCAATAACAATAAGTTGACCTGGTCTGAAACTGCCAATAACTCTATCCAGAGAATGAAAGCCTGTTGTGACGCCGATTCCAACGCCACCCTTCTTCATTATATCTTCGATCCGCTCGAGTACTTCAGTCATTCGGTCACTTGCTCTGACAAAACCCTGCATCTTTGAAGTCTCGGTAATCTTGAATATATTGTTTTCTGCGTAATCGATCAGATCTTCGGTAGGGAGATCCCCTTCATAAGCTTTCTGAACTATCTTATTAGCAGTCAGGATCAATTCTCGTAAAAGGTATTTATCGGTAACAATTTTAACATGATAATCGAAATGAGCACCGCTGACAACATAGTCGTATA
>Ga0334895_1004006_pt1 | contig 10798 bp, 8 predicted proteins | sample GraSluR3_MG_7_FD_207229 | JGI IMG/M metagenome (GOLD analysis project Ga0334895, IMG submission 207229) | Sludge microbial communities from methane-producing bioreactor in Wageningen University, Netherlands - Granular Sludge_31_05-R3 | ecosystem: Engineered > Bioreactor > Anaerobic > Unclassified... | reverse complement strand
TCTGTTGCCGCAGTAGTTACCGCTGTTTCTACCAGGGCAACTGCCAGGCCAAATAAACCTCCACCTTCTGATTTTTTAGTCGTATCAACTGTTTTCGCTCCAGAATATTTCCAGAGTTCCTCTCCAGTATGAGTTGAAACCAGTTTATAGTTCAACCCGACAGTCACTTCACCACCAATCACGTAATAACTCGTATCCCAACTGAAGATTTCCGTTAAGAGAAGAGCGTCGACATTGAATAAATCCCGGAATTGGGGGTAGAGTGTGGGATTGATAACTTCGGTATCATACAGCCCTTCTATCTTCAATATCTCGTTGGTAATAACAATCGGTAAAAGATTATAACCGGTATTTCCCAATGGTTCTGTTATCGTACAGATCACATACTCTTTGGCAACAGGTGAGGTTGTTTTATTGACTGGTGGCAGGGCAAGTATTGTCACTGGTCGTTCCTCATACATTCTGGGAAATACCTGTCCCTTTGTCAGACTCTGTGAACAGCCGGATGTGAACAACAGGCAAAAAGTCATAATGATAAGGAGAACCACTACACTGTCTGTCATACTACTCCTCATCATGCACCTCACTTCCAGCAAAGAGATTAAGGATCAAGAAGTTGATAAATTCCTGCGATTCAGGATAGGCATTAACTTCTTTCAGAAGATATTCGCTAACGTCACCTTCCGGATGTTTCAGCCATTTCATCATAGCCAGTTCGGAATAGACACCAGGTGGAACCTTTAATCCTCTCTGTCTGGATACCGAAATGATCTTCTCCAGAGTTGTTATATGTCTGTCCAGAGTCTCGAGCGAAGGGTTCTTTAGATAGGCATATTGCGTATGGGAATATTTGTCCCAGTAATAAGATCCGGTCTGGTTCTGAGAACAGGCGGTAATTGTGATAACGAATAACGGAATAATCCATAATAGTCTTTTCTTCATGGTATGTTCACCTGTGTAATTTTACCCCTTTCCAGTAATACTGTTTGCTTTAAAATCAGCTGACCTTGCCGAAATATTTCAACCTGATGGTAACCGGGGTCATATTGAAAATGGTTCTTAACGATGTTTTTTCGATATTTTTCGATATCCAATTCTTTGTCGTCGATGGAGATCTCAATATTGGTGGCATCTCCCAGAAACTGTAGATAAGCATGCTTTTCAGTCATTACAATCCCTTCGTTTTGAGAACAACCAATTAAAACAAGCAATAGAGTAACTACTATCAACAAAGATAACATGCTCTTATACATTACCCCCCCCTTATTGTTCGTCTTCGGTGACGAAGTATCGGGTCAATTGTCCGGAGTCAATTTCCCCATCGAGTAACTCACAGAAAGAGATTTCACTCTGTAGATCTTCTCCTGTCAATTGTATCACCCGTAACCTGGCTACGTTGGTTCCCGGTAGCTCTATGGGAAGTTTCGTCTGCGGATTGATAACCGTATCTCCCCTTAACTTTACAGTAAATACATCACCGACCTTGATACCTTGAGTTTTCCCACCAGCAAGCATCCAGATCCCGTCCTGCTGGGAAAGTATGTATGACCTCCAGGGATTGTTGAGCAAGTTATTGGAGATATTGACAACTAGTTTACTGATGGCTGCATCAATCGCCTTATCGTTCAATGTAGAATCGTAACCAGCCTGAGACCCGGCTCCCAAAACAGTTCCAGCTTCACTAAAAGCCTCTCCCTCACCTGTCTCTCCATATATTATTTGACCTGTTCTCACATCAACTAGCCGGACATTTACTTTAGCGTAAGCAGTCTGTTTCTGAGTGCGGCTGAAAATCCCCACCTTCCCTGTTGCTCGTCTGCCGAAATCGGTTATAGAACCGATTATCAAATAGTCAGCCGGTATCTGATCCATTGCTGAATGATCAAAAACCTTCTCTCTCTCCAGAAATTCCAGGTCAGACCTCTCGAGGAGTATAAATTTACCCGATTGAGTCAATTTTGTATTCATTATATCCATCGCCTGCTTCCCAGCATCATATGCGTTACCCAAGTATAACCCTTTACCATAGTTTGTCTCATTACTGAACCGAGCTATGGCCACTACACGTTTCAATGATCTTGGCTGATTGTCTGCAAGTACAGGACTGACCGCAGGTGTATCAGTCGATACATTGACCACATTAGGTTGCGGAACCGTTGCACATCCTGCAAAGATGAGCAACAATACAACTCCGATACTGATCACACTACTTCTCATAGCATTCTCCTCTAACTTATCTTACTGAATTGGCGACCCTTCGGTACTATACAGAGATAATACCCCCGCGATCATAGAATTGATTCACATAACTGCATCTGAAAACAGGGATAATATGTCAAGCAATAAATTTGTGTAGTCTGATAATTATAAAGGATGTGTTCCTGGTCACTGCAAGATATTGCAGATTTACAAAAAGAAAGAGCAGCTTGATAGCTGCTCTTTGCTATCTTTTTTTGATTTGAATCCTGGGATAACCCCTTCAGGATTACGTTATCATCTACTTACATAACTCAACAAAGCTCTTTCCGAATGTGATACACTCCTCGAGACTCTTATTATCGGGATTCCATAGAGCTTTGATTCCATCGTTAACTACTTCGAAGCCTGCAGACTTCAACCCTTCTGTAAGCATCTTGACTGATTCACCGCTCCAGCCATAGGTTCCAAATGCTGCTGTTTTCTTCTTTTTGAAGCCGAGTCCTCTGATTTCTTCCTGCAGCCCGGCAATAGCAGAGAGTATTCCTCTGTTTATTGTAGGTGATCCTATAAGTATACCCTTTGACTTGAATATCTCGGTAACAATATCGTTCTTATCGGACAGAGAGACATTGTAGAGTTTGACAGTAACGTCTCTATCTGCCTGTTTTATTCCTTTCGCGATATGTTCTGCCATCCTTTTCGTTCCGTCCCACATCGTATCGTAAATGAGTGTGATCTGGTTCTCGGCATAATTATCAGCCCATTTCATATACTTTTCTACTATCTGAATCGGGTTATCACGCCAGATAACTCCGTGACTGGTGCAGATAATATCGAGTGGCAGGTTGAGCGAGATGAACTCCTCTATCTTCTTCTTAACCAGAGGACTAAAAGGTGTCAGGATATTAGCATAGTATTTTATCGCCTCCTGAAAGAGTTCACACTGGTCAACCTTATCATTGAAGAGATATTCGTTAGCATAATGCTGGCCGAAGGCATCATTACTGAAAAGAACATTATCTCCGGTCAGATAGACGAACATACTGTCAGGCCAATGGAGCATCGGTGCTTCGATGAAGACCAACTCCTTTGATCCTAGACTTAGTCTCATCCCTGTTTTGATCGGTTTAAAATTCCAGTCTTTGTGATAATGCCCTTTGAGTGATCTTATCCCGTTCTCTGTGCAGTAGACAGGTTTATCGGGGATGAGTTCCATTAATTCCGGCAGGGCGCCACTATGATCAATCTCAGCATGATTGGCGATAACATAGTCGATTTTATTAAGATCGATCTCACTGGCCAGATTTTCTACGAACTCTTTACTGAATGGTTTCCAGACAGTATCGATCAGAGCAATCTTATCTTCTTTAATGAGATAAGAGTTGTAACTCGAACCACGATGGGTAGAATACTCATAACCATGGAAAGTCCTCAACTCCCAGTCTGTCTTACCTACCCAGTAAATGTTATTCTTGATCTTTATCTTCATAGCAATCTCCTTCCCTCATTTTATCGGTTAGTTATTTGATTTAATTGATGCTTTACGACATTAAGTTCACAAGGTTATATATAACTACTGAATCACCTATTTTCTACAGGTTCATTGTCCATGCATCATAGCATTGATATCGGACTCCGGGTTATCAATCGGTTTAATATCGAAGTTTTCTACAAGGAAGGTTGCAATATTCAATGAGAGGAATGCGGGGAGAGTTGGTCCCAATCTGATATTCTTGAACCCGAGATATAGTAAAGCCAGAAGAACCAGAACAGCTTTCTGTTCATACCAGGCAATATCGAGAGAGATAGGCAGTTTATTTATATCGTCGAGATCGAGAGTTTCCTTGAGCTTGAGAGCCAGTACCGCCAGAGAATAAGAGTCATTACACTGTCCTGCATCAAGAACCCTGGGGAAATCACCAATATTGCCCAATGGGAGTTTGTTATAACGATACTTGGCACAGCCGGCAGTGAGGATGATCGTATCATCTGGTAATTTGTCAGCAACATCGGTATAGTAATTACGGCTCGGCATTCTGCCATCACAACCTGCCATTACGACAAATCTCTTAATTAAACCCTGGCTGACTGCATCGATTATCTTCTCTTTGTTAGCCAGCAGGGTATCTTTACCGAACCCGGTAAACACACTTCCCTCTTCCAACTGCTCTGGTGGGGCACTCTTTTTGGCCAGCTCAATCAGTTTCGCGAAATCTTTCATCTCCTCCCCTTTTCTGTCGGGGATATGCTCACATCCCGGATAACCTGTTACACCAGTGGTGAAGATTCTCGATTTATAGGATTCACGTGGTGGAACGATACAATTGGTCGTCATAAGGATCGGGCCGTTAAATGACTCAAATTCTTTGGGCTGCTGCCACCAGGAGCCTCCATAGTTTCCCACAAGGTGTGGATACTTCTTGAAAAAAGGATAACCGTGAGCAGGTAACATTTCTCCATGAGTATAGACATCTACTCCACTATCTTTCGTCTGCTCAAGCAGATCTGCCAGATCACGCAAGTCGTGACCACTGATGAGAATCCCAGGATTCTTTCCTGCACCTATGTTGACCTCTGTGGGCTCTGTTTTACCGTAAGTCCCGGTATTAGCTTCATCAAGCAGTGACATTATCTGGACTCCCTTCTCGCCACATTCCATTACGAGATTGAGCATTGTGTCCTTATCACGATTTTCATCAAGAGTTGTAGCCAGAGCTCTGAACATGAACTTCTCTACTTCCAGGCTTCTCTTACCCAATACTAGGGCATGTTCTGCATAGGCTGCCATCCCTTTCAGACCGTAGATTAAAAGCTCGCTGAGAGAACGAATATCCTCATCACTGGTTGCCAGCACACCAACCTCTCCGGCCTTCTGTAGTATCTCCTCATCTGTCGGGATTCTCGCAGCCCTTTCAGGATCAACCTGCTTCATAAGTCGCCGTTTCTCGTCACACAGGGAATGAATCATCTGCTTCAGAGATTCGTTATCGAAGTTCGTATTGGTAATCGTATAGAAGAGCCCTTTGATAACCAATTCACCTGCTGTATCGGTAGAAATGCCCTTCCCTGTAGCTTCAAGGGCCGTTTCTGATAGTTTCTTACTGACATAGATCAGTAAATCCTGTAATTCTGCTGTTTCCGGCTTCTTACCGCAAACCCCTACTCTCTCGCATCCTTTGTTATTGAGTGCTTCCTGACATTGATAACAGAACATCGTTAATTACCTCCAATCTTTTATTTTTTGTTGCATAATATCATATTCGCTAAATTTATACAGATATCCTCTCCCATCTCGACCAGGGAATAGGAATAATTTGCATTCCGCCAGTTAAGTGCCGTAGTTCTTATTGCACCAACTATTATTATTGCCAGTGCTTTAGGATTGATACCCTTAGTCATATTCGACTCTATGATCTTCTCGATAAGTTCGTTAAGAAAATTGAATCGTTTATCGGTTACCCTGTAGAGATGCTCTCTGACAGCCTTGTTCAATCTGATATACTCATCGGCAAAGAGAACTGCCAGAATATCAGGATTATTCTCGATATAGCGGAAGTGCATCATAATAAAAGTACAGAACTTCTCTTCAATATCGTCGATATCCTGCAGTAGCAGATCGAGTTCTAACCAGAGATCATCCATCTTCGATATGATGCTGATGATAATCTCATCTTTACTGGCGAAATGACGGTATATAGCCGGTTCACTTATACCGATCTGGCGGGCAAGCCTTCGTGTCGTAAAGGCGGCATATCCCTCCCTGTTGATGATCTTCATCGCCTCGCCAACTATCTGTTTCTGACGCTCTGATTGCGTCATTCTCTTCTGTATCATAATTCCTGATCCTCCCGGTTCAGATAATCTCGCCGTCTACCGAGATGGTGTATTCTTTCAAAATAATGTTTTTGCCTGATTCCCTGATCGCTCGCTCTGCAAGAAGAACTATACCGGTACAACAGGGAACCTCCATATGTACTACCGTAACAGATTTGATATCGTGAGTCTTGAAGATCGTTAGCAGTTTGTCCAGATAATCTTCCATTCCCTGGTCTAACTTTGGACAGAGAGTGATTGCTATCTTACCTTTGATGAATCGTTGATGGAAATTAGCATACGCAAAGGGTGTGCAATCAGCAGCAAGCAAAATATCAGCATTGTCGAGATACCGTGCCTGAGGATTGATCAGATGTAGCTGCACAGGCCACTGCCTCAGCTCCGATTTCTGTTTCACAGAAGATAAAGGTTCCTCTGGATTTTCCCGAGATATCGCTCTCGTATGAGAACCGGGGCAACCACAAGCCATCTTCCCTACATTCTCGGATATCTCGGGAACAGGAAGATTCTTCTTCTTTAAGACTGCTACTGCCTCTGCATAAAGATCGTGCTCACCATGATCGAGTAGATGTTCCAGATGAGCCTTAATCGTATTCGGACCCGCTTTGATTATATTCTCCATTACGATCTCTTCATTATAGGGTGGTGCCTCTCGCTCTACGACATGCATAGCCCCCTCGGGGCAGGCCCCTACACAAGCTCCCAGACCGTCACAAAAAAGGTCGCTGATAAGTCTAGCCTTACCATCAATAATCTGTAATGCTCCCTCCGGACAGTCGGGTATACAGAGCCCGCATCCAGTACACTTCTCTTCGTCGATTTCGATAATTTTTCTTAACATAAGTAACTCCTTGCCAACCACTTTATGTTATCATTTACTAACCAATCTAACGACTTTCTACTCCAGCGCAAAAAAAAAATCCATTTTCTCGGTTAGAGATGAGAATAATTGATAAATGATTTGCCTGAACTCTCCTTCCATAGTCTTGTTAGATGTCAGATAATTATTGACATCAGAAATATATGATAGTTACTGTTATAAATTAAATACAGGGAGATTGATATTCCATGATACTAAGAAGAATGATCACCATCCTAACAGTCACCATTGCTCTGTGTGGGCTTCTCAACGCGATACCTTTACAGAGGGGAGAACTTCCACCCATTGACCTGGCTGCTCTGGAAGAATCTGCTTATTATAACGGACATATAAGAATAAAGATCAACCCCGAATATTCTTCTAAGCTTAACCTGCAACCCGCAGTGGTTGATGGTGTAAGTATTATCCGATTCGGGATAGCAGCGATTGATGAGTTGAACAGCATCTATGCTGTCAGGGATATTCGCTGGTTATACGATTCCGAGTTACTGGATGAGAAGAATTCTGCCAGGCATTGTGAATGGGGTTTCCATCTCTGGTATGAACTGCATTTTTCCACCGATTTTGCTATTCCTGAAGTTGTCTCTGCCTATGAGAAGTTACCGGAAATTAGTATCGCTGAACCGGAGTACAAGAAGAAACTGCTTAACTATGAAGTTAAGCGAAACGCTGCAGATGACACTCCCCGCTGGACACCTAATGACCCCCAGTTTACCAGTCAGTGGAATCTGAATAATACTGGTCAGGTTGGGGGAACTCCCGGAGCAGATATATCTATGGTGAACGCCTGGAATATCGAAAAAGGGCATTCCGATGTCATTGTAGCAGTTCTTGACCAGGGTATAGATTACGATCATGCAGATCTGGCACCGAATATGTGGCCATATACAGGTTACAATTATCACAGTAACAGTATGACGGTAACTCCTGGAGATCATGGGACATTCGTTGCCGGAATAATTGCAGCCGCTACCAACAATAGTACCGGTATTGCCGGTATAGCGGGAGGTTCCGGCAGTTCTGACGGCATAAGATTGATGAGTGCCCAGATTGTCAGTGAGAATAGTTTCAATAATATACATCTAGCAATGATAGGAGCAGCAGATATTGGGGCGGCAATATCACAGAACAGCTGGACTTATACCCCGGCAGGTGTATATGAGCAGATTGTTCTTGATGCTATTGATTATTTCAACACTAATGGTGGCGGGGATGTTATGGATGGTGGGATAGTAATCTTTGCGGCCGGTAACAGTGATTCTTCCGGTGACTGGTATCCCGCCTTTTATTCCGGGACTTATGCTGTAGCAGCCACCACGAACCAGGACCAGAAGGCCTATTATTCTAATTACGGCAGCTGGATCGATATTTCTGCACCTGGAGGAGAAACCGATATAATCTCTGCCAGAGGAATTTTGAGTACAGTAATGAATAATGGATATGAATATGCCCAGGGAACTTCAGTTGCCTGTCCACATGTCTCGGGGGTTGCAGCACTTGTTATCTCACTCGCTTACCGTTATGATGTCATACTCGATAATGATACAGTCCTTGATATCTTGAGTGACAGTGCTGACGATCATTATTCTGTTAATCCCAATTATTTAGGGCTACTTGGTAGTGGGAGACTCAATGCAAACGAAGCTCTACTCTTAACCCAGACTTATCTCGGTGATGTTATGAACCCCTCTCTTTTCACCGCAACAACAGCTGGATTGACTGAGATAGAGCTGGATTGGGAGCAAAACAGCAATAACGATAACGTGATGATTATCTGGTCGGAGAATGATGTTCTGGGCTCTCCGGATACCGGTTCTTCCTATGATGTCGGGGAAGAGATACCGGGTGGGGGAACTGTTCTCTATATTGGCAGTACCAACTCCTTCAGTCATACAGGTCTGCAGGAGAATACTAAATACTATTACAAAGCCTTCTCTTATACAGCAGCCTATGAATACTCCTCCGGAAGAAGAGCCGTTGGGAGAACGGATTATTCTTCTCTAAACCTTCCGTTTGGCGAATATTTTAACGAATCGTTCGATATACCTGACCTCTGGCAGAGTATCGACTATAATGGAATGGGACAGACCTGGGAGTTCGGATCCATGACTTATAGTGGCCTGATAGGAACAACTGGTAATTATGCATATATCAACAGCAATTATTATGGGACTGGTAATGCTCAGAATGCAGATCTCATAACACCCAGGATCGATCTGACCAGCTGTGTCGAACCCGTTATCTCTTTCACTCATTACTTCAGAAGAGGTTCCGGCACTGCAACAGGTACCCTCTCCTACAGTATCGATAATGGTCTTAACTGGGTTACTCTGGAGAGCTGGTCAGAGACAACAGACAATCCGGCTTATTGTTATCTCTCCGTTCCCCAGATTGCTAGTCATTCCGATGTCAGACTCAAATGGAACTATACTGCCGAAAATGACAGAAATTGGTGTATTGACGATGTTATCATTGCTGATGCTACTTCTGCCGGTTCAATTGAGGGGATTGTCACCCTTGCAGGAGAATATGGCGAAGTATCTGAGGTTGAGGTTTCCGCTTCCGGTTTCAGTGTCAATCCCGATAATGAAGGTTATTATTCCCTGCCACTCATTCCGGGTGTTTACGCAGTCAGAGCTTCTCTGGAGTACTACCAGACACTCATAATAGAAGAGGTACTTGTAGAACCTAACACTACGACAGGTGGAGTTGATTTCGAACTGCAATTCGTCTCCCCTCCAATCCCGCAATACCTGAATGCTACACCACAGAACAACTATGAGTCGATCTATCTCGTATGGTACCTCTCACCCGATTTTTATGCTTCCAGGCTGCCCTTAATTGATGAACCACCCCTGATGAAAAGGGCAGAGAATCGGCGAAACCTGGAGTTTCTCGGTTTCAATGTTTACAGAAATGAGGAGATGATCAATGAGGAATTGATAACAGAGTTCAACTATCTGGACAATGATATCGAGTTTGATTCAACCTATACATATTACGTTACTGCCCTCTATGATATAGCGGAATCAGATCCTTCGGAATCAGTAACGATTATTGTCCCGCCAAAGATATCTACTCCAGCATTCTCACCAGAAGCAGGAACTTATGAAGAACAGATTCTCGTTACCATTAGCTGCACTATCGAAGATACTCACATCTATTATACTCTGAACGGGAGTGATCCCACTCAGAATTCCTATTTATACAGCGAACCTGTTTTGCTGAACCAGGATACTACTCTAAAAGCCCGAGCCTATAAGGCTGAATGGCTTCCGAGCGATATAGCTGTCGCAGAATATGAGATAGTGAGCAGTATCGATGATCCTGTCGAACCTCTGGAGACAAAGCTGCATAATGCCATACCCAATCCCTTCAATCCCGATACGCTTATAAAATTCTCGCTTGCTGAAGAGAGCAGGGTTACACTGACTATCTACAACATAGCAGGACGGAAAGTTCGGACCCTGATCATTGATGATCTGTACCTGCCCGGATATCATCAGATTGACTGGAATGGAAAGGATGAAAAGGGTGATAACTGTTCTTCTGGAATCTATTTCTACTACCTGCAAACGGATAGAGGGTACCGGGAGATAAAAAAGATGACTCTCCTTAAGTAAAGAGAGAAACAAACTGTTAAGCAAAACCAGATACATCTGATTCTCAGTGCTGGAGTGGCAACATAAATACTTACATAACAACAGGAAGCCTGCAAGCGGGATATAGTTTGTTCCTTCGGTTCCTATGGTTTTGTTACTGTATCCCTCTGAAAACTGTTGCTTCTCTGGACGTTCCGGCCTTCGGAAATAACTTTACACCCATTGGCCGGACAGAGAAGATGTCAGTTATAAGTAAGAAATGAGGACAGGAAATGGAATGCAG
>Ga0334895_1004002_pt1 | contig 10806 bp, 7 predicted proteins | sample GraSluR3_MG_7_FD_207229 | JGI IMG/M metagenome (GOLD analysis project Ga0334895, IMG submission 207229) | Sludge microbial communities from methane-producing bioreactor in Wageningen University, Netherlands - Granular Sludge_31_05-R3 | ecosystem: Engineered > Bioreactor > Anaerobic > Unclassified... | reverse complement strand
AGCAGCGCCCCCGCTACATAACTCAGCAGCAGCGTCTCCGCGGGATCACCGTCCTTCTGGGCACGCAGCGCCACGGTCATCACCGCCATCGTCACGCCGCTGATCAGCGCGAGCAGACTGCCGACCATCGTGGGGCTCGTCAGGCTGTGACCGAAGGAGAGCTGATCGCCGAAGAAGAAGCCCATGCCGGCCATGACGGCGATGACCGACACCCCATCGGCACGCGTGGGACGTTCCTTCAACCACCACGCACCGAGGATCATCACGTAGATCGGCGCCGTGTACTGCAGGAAGATGGCATTCGCCGCCGTGGTCATCTTGATCGACGTGATGTAGAGATACTGCGTTGCGAGAAAGGTCGTAGCACCGACGAGGTGCAGCGGTGTGATACGGAAGCGACGCCCACGCAGGTAGACGTAGAAGAGCCCCGCCGCCAGCGCGCTCCGTCCTGCCAGGATTGACAGAGGTTGCCAGTCGGACACCTTGATCAGCAGCCCACTGGTCGACCAGAGGACGGCGGTGAGGACGAGAAAGAGGATAGCCTTCTGCCGCGACAGAGGAATCGGCCCCGTACTGAGCGTTGAGTCCACGCTGATCATAGAGCCCAGTATAGCACGATATCTCGCGAATCGGGAAACGCCGACGCACGGCTCGCTTGCGCGCTCGCAACGCGGTCACCTGACGCGCAGCCACGCGCAGCCTTTCGACACCTTCGCCGGCAAGCCTAGCCCGCAAACATCCCCAGTTGGATCAGCATCACCCGTTCAACAGCAGCCATCTCCTCACCGGTCAGACGACCGCCGCACTCGACCAGCCGAAGCTTGCTCACCGTCGTCAGCTGATCCGCCATCGCTTTCGCCTCCCGACCCTGAAACTGCACGCAGGCCTCACTGGGATAGATCCGGTCGACCGCTGAGCTCAACGGCACAACCTGCACGCGGTTGAGATGACGGTTAGCCGAGTCATTGCTCACAATCACAGCCGGACGCCGCTTGCGGATCTCACCACCGACCGCGGCGTCGAAATTCACCCACCAGACCTCACCACGCTTCGGCATCGATATCCCCGATCGTCGCCTCTACCATCGCCAACGCCTCAGCCTCCCGCGCCTCATCCTCTGCCATCGCCGCATAGCCGCTATCCAGGTCCGGCAGGACCACATGAGGCCGCACAAGAGCCTCAATGAAGTTGCTGATCTTGCCGGCCCCCACAACGCGATAGAGGCCCTCGTAGACCTCCTCATCGATCGTGATCGTGAGTTTCCTCTGCATCTCGTCCTCCTCAAGCTCCTAACACGTACAGTACACGTATTGTATCAAGCAACATCATATCAGCAAGGGCGTGTCGACATCAGGATCTGCCAACGGCGAATCGGAGCCACGAGGTAGGCAATTCATCGGATACGGAGACCATGTCTGCGCCCCGCGAGACCGCCCATCACTTCAGCAAGCGGCTACAGGGGGCTGATCGCCCCTCTACAAGCGCTCCAGCTCCTCACCCAGGTGCGCTCGTCGCAGGCGCCTAAGCTGCAGGAGCCACCGCAGATCATTCACGTTGTCATACATAAGCTGCCAATGATAGTAGTTGACATGCTCCAGCGCGGCGAAGACTGCCAGCAACGTTGCCCAGAGGATCTCCATACCGCGGGTGACGCCTGTGAGCACGGCGACAGCAGCGAGCAGCGGATAAAGCCCCAGCAAGATGACATTGCTGCGGCGAAAGGTCCTATAGCGCCGGGCGAACCCATCGGGAAGGCGCGGAGCTTTCCCGGACGCTATGGCAAGCTTCAGGTGCCAGTAGACCCCTCCCTGGATCAGGATGAAGCAAAGGACACCCATTGCGTAGATGTAGAGAAGATAGGTGGGCGCCTGGACGGTCCATAGGGCGAAAGCCAGGACAGCGGGCAGGAAGATTACATTGAAGAACTCACCATTGCGCAGGTAACGCAGGCGGCGGATGATGGCAGTGCGACTCATACCTGCGAGTCTATCCGCGTCTGTGATCCCGGCAAATGGTCGCCGGATCACAGACGCGGCAGCCGCTAGCGGATGACCGCCGGCAGGTAGACACGGTAGCCGATCTCAGATGGCTCCCCCACGACCACCACGACCGTATCGGTCCCGCGAGCGCCCGACGAATCGGTCGCGGTGAGCGTCAGCGTGTGCGTCCCGTCAGACAGGTGATCGGGGAAGAGCAAGGCCCCTTTGCCCAGGACGCCGTCGATGCTGGAGGTCCACTCCAGCGCGGACCCCGTCAACTGGCCCTCGTCGCGATCATAGGCAAAGCCCGCCAGCGAGGGTCGGGATGAGAGAACCTCTCCCTCCGTGGGTGTCTGAATCCGCACCTCAGGTAGATGGTTCTCAAGCGCAAAGGGCCCGTAGTCAGCGTGACCGACGTTGAAGCCATCACTGGCCTCGACCCGCACCCACACCTGCGACCCCGTCGGGATCTCCGCCAGCTTCAGCGCGAACTCTGTCTCGCGAAGGTTCGCCGCGACCGGCAGCCAGGTAGCGCCGTTGTCGGAGCTGGTGAGGAGACTGTAGGCCAGAGTCGTTCCGGCGTCGGCATCCGTGGCTGTCCAACTGAGAGGGAGCACGGCATCTGCTGCCTGCGTGGTACCGAGCGCCTGGCGACTCGTTGTCAACGTGACCACAGGATCATGGGAGGTAACCGGTAGCGTGGCGATCTCGTCGGCACCGTGGCGCACCACCACGCCGGCGGGAGTACCGGAGATCGGGAGCGCCACGAGGGCGTTGTCCCAGTCGAATTTGTTACCCGCCTGCACCGAGAGATCGAAGCAGGCGCTGCTAAGCACGCCGTCACCGCTGTCAAGAAGCGCAACGCAGTAAGCGCCGGTGCCCACCGGCGGATTATGCGGCGCCACAGCCGTCGAGAACTGCCACGCAGGCAGCAGCTCCACCTCATCCACGCCGGACACGCCCACCGAGACCGCCACATAGTCCTGAACGCCGCCAACGCCGGCGGCGCGCAACAGCGGTTCAGGCGGTGTGTACGCCAGCAGCCGCTCGTAGCTCTCCAACGTGACCCAGTAACGTTCTGTGTCAACGATGTCCTTCTTGGGGCTCGCCACGCTGCAGGTGTCGTGCCCGTAGCCCACAACACGATCGCGGGTCACATCGTAGCCGACATCGTAGAAGTCACAGTACGTTTCGTCCACGGCCTGCAGAGCCGGGGTCCCCCACAGGCCGAGGAAGCTCAGTTGTCGATACGCAAAGAGGTGACCATAGGCCTTGCCATAGCTCACGGCCTCACGGCTGGTGAACAACGACTCCGCACGGGACTCCCATGCACTACTCTCCCATACCTCGGGAGACCACGCGCCATAGACCGCGCTCGGCGCCGTCCCAGCCGGCCCGCCCGACGCAGCCAGGCGCATCTGATTGAGCCCCACTGTGTTGTAGTAAGCGCACTCCCCGCATGCGTAGAGCGGCGTGCGGAGCGGCCCTTCGAAGGGGGCCCAATCCATCGTCGGCAGCAGGGTGACGTCGATGTCGGCGCTGGGGTAGATGCGTGTGAAGAGATCGGCAAGGCCCAACACCGTGTCCAACGGCGGCGACGCTGCGCGTTGCATCGAGCTGCCGTCGTCGTAGTCAGTCGGCACGATACCGAGATGCACGGCGGGGCGATCGACCACGGCGAACCCGCGCGAAAGCGCGTTGTCGGCAGTGTTATACTCCTCGACGACCCGATCCGGGTTGATCTCCACGGTGAAGGTCATGGCGCTGCCACCGACCCAGGCACTCGGGACCCTGAAGACCATGCTTGAATCAGGATCAGACCGAATCTCAAGTTGGGTTCCGGCGTCCATACCGAGGAAAGGTGTGATCGTCCCGGAGGCAACCGGGCGCAATGTGCCCACCGTGGCCCCATCACGCGCCACAATCAGCTCCATATCCACGTTGTCGATCTCGCCGGGCAAGGCGCCGGACCAGACGCGCGCCACAGCCGGTCGTCCGGCGACGAGGGGAACGCGGTTGTCCCACGTCTGCATGGCCTGCGTAACCTCAAGATGCCTGGGCACAAGGTTGCGCCAAGGTACCGCGCAGTTCTCGCTCTCCAGCCAGTTATCGTAGATTAGGTTGCCGTTGGCGACCACCGCCGCCCCCATCCCAGCCGGATTGCCCACATCCTCGTGCGGACCGGTTGCCGATCCCCACCAGTTGCCGGAGGCGTCGATCGCTACATCGGAGCTTGTATTGAGACTGCCCCCCACCACCGAAGCGATACAGTTCCCCGCCAAGCGAATCGCGCCCAGATCGGCGGTATCCGGCGCTGGTAATTCCGTGGTCGTCCAGATCGCGAAGGCCTCGGCGCCCTGCACGAAGCTGTTGTACTGGGCCGTCACGTCGACACCCCCTCGAATCACCAGGCCACGTCCGCCGCCCTTGATCACATTGTCCTCGAAGCGCACCGTACTGGCGCTTCCGGTCGGTGCGTAGCCGTGATCCGAATCCGGCCAACCTTTGAGGGCCGTCAACCCGAGGCCCCCAGCCGCGTCAAAGACGTTGCCCTTAACCGTCACAAGAGCTTCCGCATCGGGCCAGACATGCACGCCCGCGGCGCTCGGCAGCGTGAAGGTGGAGTCCGACACGGTGGCGACGCCCATTGCCCCAACCTCAACGCAGGTCCCGCTTGCCGTCGTGCAGACGCTGTCCGTGATCAGAACCCGCCCCCCGTCGTACACCCACAACTCGCCTAACGCGCTCGGCTCGAAGGTTACCCCCTCGAAGGTGACGTCCTCTGCTGTCGCCGTTACCCAGACAGAGACGTTGCTGAGACGGCTAGAGAGGATATTCACGCCGTCACCGCCCCCAACGATCTCCAGCGAGCCGCGGTTGAAGTCGACAAATTGGACATAGGCATCATTCGTCACACGCACCTGCGCGCGATCGAGGACAATAGGATGCCCGGTGGACCCCGCCATGGCATCAGCGGCTGCTCCCAGCCGCAGAAAGATCTCGCTAAATGACGCGGGCGACGTCCCCGAGATGACCTGGAGACCGCCTGTACCCTCTGTCTCGATGCCGGCAGCCGCGCTGGGTGATACCCACTTGTCCACAGCGACGCCGCTACCGATACGGAGGACAGCGCCATTCGTCACCAAGACGCGCCCATCCAGCGAGTAGGTCTCACCGGGTGTCATCCAGTCCAAAGAGTCCGTTAACGTCCCCTTGACCCATCCTGTCGCCGCGGTCTGTTGGCCGATCAGGGTGCGATCGTCGCCGTGGAGAGCCTCCACCCTGTAAGTGTAGGTCTCTCCATCCTCGAGCCCATCGTCACGGCAGATGACCTTGCCCAACCCAGCGTCTGCCCTGGGCGTGCACCCTGCAGGCTGACCGTTGCGAGTGACCTCGTAGCTATCCGGGAGGGGTGCAACCGGATCCCATGCCAGGTCGACCACGTGATTGCCCACGAAGAGGATGATGTCGGCATCAGGCTGAGCAGACGCCCTACTGGAAAACGACACGACCAACAACACAAGCATAGCAAGTCCTAAGAGACGTGATCGGAGCATGATTCTCCTTCTTCTGTCGGTTTCTCCACACATCGCTGAACACAGGCCAGTAGCTCCTCCTGAGATCGAAAACGGAGCACGTCACGGGTGGAGACGTCCTCGATCTCGCCACGCCACGTAGGCGGCGTCTGGTCCAAGTATTCAGCCCAGATCCGCAAAATGAACGCTCGGGTATGACGAGCCGGTAACCGGTCCATGGAGCCTTCCTCACAAACAACAAGGCTGCGGAAACGTAACATCCGTAGCCTAGCAGAGTGACCTTACAATCGGCTTAATCGCTTGACAGCGAACCGGTGTTTGACAGCCTAGGGGTCAGAGAACGATCGCTCTCCTTGCCCGATGTCGGACGCAAGCTCCTCCAGGCGCTTCACCTCGTGGGACATCCGGCAGCGCTTCGCCAGCGCCGTGGCCTCATCGACAGCCTGTCGCGCACCGGCGAGGTCGCCAAGGGCGAGCCGCGCCTCGGCCACCTGCCGCAGCGTCATCACGACGTAGAGGGGCACGCCGACCTCCCGCGCCTTGCTCAGTAAGGGATCCAGCAGAGCGATCGCCTGATCGTGCACGCCGGCACGCTGCAAGCACTGCGCTTGCGCCAACTGCCCACGGGCGTAGGCCTCCAGGTCTCCGGTCTCCTCTGCGATGCTCAGCAGCCGCCGGACAAGCAGTGTGACCTCTGTCAGTGACGCGTCACGACCAAGCTGGGCAAGCGTTAACGCATGAAGCGCTTTCCCCTGCAAGCGCAGATCGCCGGCCTCCTCGGCGCGGATGAGCGCTCGTTGGGCATGCTCGCCAGCCTCGACGAACCACCCCAGACCCCAGTACGCCTGAGAGAGGGTGACCCGCGCATCCGCCATACCGTAGACATCGTCGTGGGCCCTGTTACGGGCCAGAGCCTGAGCTGCATAGCGCCGGGCACGATACCACTCACCCCATAGTGCGTGAGTGCGCGCCAGGATGATGGTGGCTCGATCAACAAGCCACGTCGGAGCGATCTCATCCTGCCTCGCGTGACGCAGACGCCACCACCCTTCGGCAGCACACCGTCGCGCATGCGCAGGATCGCCTCGCAACGCAGCCCAGAAAGCCTCCGAACAGCGCAACAGGCCCAGCAGACAGTCATCCGAGAACTCGCTCTCCAGAACCGCCGCCCACCGGTCAAAACCGCCGAGTCCCGCGCCCCGCGTGGCTTGTAAAGCCGCCATCTGATAGACCAGATGCAGCTTCAGCGGGCCTTCGGCCCCCGTGAGTGCCTGTGCGTAGTGTGAGAAGGCAGCCTCCGGCTGCCCGCTGCGCCGTAGGGCCTCGGCCCAGGCGGCGTGCAAGGGCACCGACAGAGCCGACGCCAGGTCCAGATGCGCGGTCTCAGCCCATGTCGCCGCAGACTCGATATGCTCAAGCGCGTGATGAACGGCATAACGCTCCAGCGCTAACTCACCGGCCAGCACCGCTTCCGACACAGCCTCCTCTACCCGGTCCGCCGCGTGAAGATGATGAGCCCTACGGGCACTCAGCGTCACATCACCCGGATAGAGCGCGCCAAGGGCATCGGCAATTCGCCCGTGGAGCCGGCGTGCGCGCACCTTCGGCAGGTTGGCCCGCGCCACCTCGACATAGAGCGCGTGCGCAGGGGCAAAGTCAGCACGGTCCCGTGTACGCGGTTCGGTGATCAGGCCCAAGGAGAGAAACGTATCCAACGTGTTCAGGAGCGCGGCCTCCCTCATATCAAGGATCCATGCCAGCTCCTCGAAATTGAAGTCCTGTCCGATCATGGCGATAGCGTCAAAGACGGCGCGCTCCTCCCCTGTGAGTCGCCGTAGGCGCTGCTCGATGAGCTCGATCACGCCGGCGGGCAGGCTGATGTCACTGCCGGCGTAGGCCCATCGCTGATCGGCGTCAACGTAGAGTGCACCTTCCTCGAACAGGGCCTGCAGCACCGCGACTAAGAAGAGCGGGTTGCCGGCAACACGCGGCAGAAGCTCTCTGACCAGAAAGCTCAAATCCTCTCCCGCCAGCTCATGAAGCAGTGCCGCCACAGCCCGATCGGACAGCGGCGCTAGATGCAAACGATCCCCTTGCTCGGCACGGGCCAGATCATCAAAGCCCACACGGAGAGGATGCTTAGGACTGATCTCGTCACCACGGGCCGTGACCACCACCATCACGGTGCGGGCCAGGGCAAGCACGAGCTCCAACGACGCCGCGTCGAGGCGCGGAGCGTCGTCCACGAAGAGCACAGCATCGGGGCCACATTGCACCTGCAGCCAGTGCGTCACGACGCGTCCTACCACCCGTGATGATCCCAGGCCCCGCTCCTCCTTGGGTCTGGCAGCCAAAGGATTGATGTCGTCTGCCGCCCGCGGCGAGAAGAAGGCCGACAGCACACGTCGATCGGCATCGGAACCTAGCCCCGGCGCATCTGGCGTCCAGAGAGGCCGCAGTGCTTGCACCAGCGATTCATAGGGAGCTGCGGTGCCCTCGAGTACGGGCCGAACGCGCAGGACGCGTGCCCCCCGCCCTGCAGAGAAGCCCAACGCCTCTTCCACCAACCGTGTCTTGCCGACCCCCGCCTCGCCCTCGATGAGGACCATCCCGGGCCGCGCCTCCTGCCGGCGTGCGACGAGCCAGGCATATTCGCGGGATCGCCCCATAAAAGGCATCTGTGCCAGCGAGTAGGGGATCTCGAAGAGCCGTCCCTGATAGGCGGGGGCGGGATAGGCGGGAGCACCTTCCGACGTGCAGAGCGAGCCGGTGCGAATCTGCTCAGCAAGCGCCTGAGTGGATGGCAACGGCTCGACGCCCATCTCCTCCCCTAGCCTACGTCTGCAGCGGTCATAGATCCGCAGAGCCTGCACCGAATCGCCCGCGTACGCATGAGCGAGCATCAGCCGCACAATCAGTGTCTCACGATAGGGATCACGTTCCAGCGCGCTTCGGTACAGAGAGATAGCCCGCCGGTAACGTCCCTGCTGCGCATAGGCCTCCGCCAGTTCAGTCAGCAGCGTGAGATAGCGCTCCAGCAACCGCTCGCGTTCGGCGAAGGCCCACTCGGCATAGCGATCTTCCTCAAGGAGATCCCCGCGATAGAGGCGCAGGGCCTCCTCGTAGGCACCTATGGCCGTGGGGAGTTCACCTGCCTCATACGCCCGCCGCCCCTGCTCGGACGCGTCCTCGAACGCGTCCACATCCACCCACCACGCGCTGTGGGTATCAAGGATATACCCCCCACCGTCGACGGATTGGATGTGGGCTTGGGGTTGCTGAGGATCAAGCATCCGACGGAGCTGCGAAATCCGTACGTGAAGTCGGGGGCGCGTGACCTCAGGATCCTCATCAGGCCAGAGCACATCAAGCAGTTGATCTGAGGTAACCACGTGTCGCCGGCGCAGTAACAGCACCTTCAGCAGGATGCGTCCCTGCCGGCTGCGCCAAGCAGCCGAGCTGATCATCTCCCATGGCCCTGCTAGTTGGAAGGGTCCGAGAAGATGGACGCGATACGGCTTCTCAGGAACATCAGTCATAGCAGAGCGATCGAGCTAGGCCGTAGTCCCTACCGGGTCCTCTCCCACCGTGCCGTCACAGGAACGTGGAGACGCGGCAGGGTCTCGGGCGCATCCATCGAGGTATCCATATAAGCGTAGGTGGCCTGCTCGTAGCTGCTGAAGCCGGCATGCTGACCGCCTGCATCTACCGCAACGAAGTTCATCCCCGCCAGATAGCGCCCGCCCAGATCATTGAGGTCCCGCATCGCCCGCCGTCCTGCCTCCTGCAGCGGCACGCCCATCTTCATGTACATCACGACGCTGTGGGCGGTCGCCGCCCGGATCGCCATCTCACCCGTGCCCGTGCAGGCTGCCGCGCCGTAGCGGTCGTCGGCGTAGAAGCCGGCGCCCGCCACCGGCGAATCCCCCACACGTCCCGGATACTTCCACGCCCAACCGCTGGTGCTTACGCCGACGCAGAGATGGCCCTGCGCGTCACAGGCGATCACGTTCGTCGTTCCCCGGGTGCGTTCGGGATCGGTCGCCATCTCCACCCAGCGCCACAGGTCATCGCGTTCACAGATCGCCGCCAGATCGGCGTCGGAGAACTCCGGTTGCAGCCCCTTGGCCCAGGTCTCGCGCGCGACCTCCGTGAGCAGCTCCTCACGTTCGAAGCCCATCTCGCGCGCGAAGCGTGCCGCTCCCTCCCCGACCAAGAAGACGTGGGGCAGACGTGCCATCACCAGGCGCGCCAGCGAGATGGGATGGGCGTAGCCCTTGAGGGCCGCCACCGCGCCGCTGGTGAGGTCGCGACCGTCCATGATCCCGGCGTCCAACTCGACCTCGCCCAGGATATTCGGATAGCCGCCGACCCCGACCGAGTGATCCTCAACGTTGGCCTCGACCGCGCGGATCGCGATCTCCACCGCGTCCACCGCCGGTGCACCGGCACGCAGGCGCTCCATCGCTGCGGGAAAGCCGATGGCCGCGTTATCGCTCCCCACCAGATACATCAGATGACTCCCTAACGCGGCAGAGCCTGAACGAAGAGCTCGTACCGCACGTAGGGCGCGTAACGGACCAACACCTCAAACGGCGCGGAGGTCCCCGCCTCGATAGGTTGCACCAGCAGATCGACGCCCGTCTCCACGATCTCCCCCGCCTGATCGAGCAACACCGCCGTGATGGTGACGTCGCGAACCGTGACCGGGTTGGGGTTGTGGACCGTCCCGGTGATGTGCACGTAGCCCAGGGTATCCTGGTAGTGCCTGACACCACGCAGCTCAACGGGCACCGTGTGGCGTTCAACGGGACGACCATCGGGGTGCAGCATCACCTGGGTAATTCCCCTATCGGTGGCCTCCAACAGCCAGGGACAGCTGTCGCCCGGCTCTAAGATCGGACACTGGACATTCACGCGCACCGGTCCGTAGCGCGAACCGTCATCCCTGAAGAAGGTCGCGTTCATCCACAGCCCGGCATAGGGCTCTTGGGCGTCGTTACGCAGCAGGCCTGACAGCCGGTACCGGGAGCCTTCAAAGGCCCGGTTCGTGCTGACGATCACGGTCAGAGGCGGAGCAGGCGTCTCGTCCTCGAGCAGCACCAGTGCCGAGGTTGAGACGACCTGGGCTGGAGGCTGCGTAGCAGGGACGGGAATGACTGGGGCCTGCACGGGGCTACGCGTCACCGTGGGCGCCTCGGTCGGTTCCGCCGACGCCTCAGGCGCAGCTATCTCCTCAGCGTCGACAGGCGCCTCGACCTCGTCGGCAGCCTCGGGTTCGTCCGGTTCCT
>Ga0334895_1004000_pt1 | contig 10808 bp, 7 predicted proteins | sample GraSluR3_MG_7_FD_207229 | JGI IMG/M metagenome (GOLD analysis project Ga0334895, IMG submission 207229) | Sludge microbial communities from methane-producing bioreactor in Wageningen University, Netherlands - Granular Sludge_31_05-R3 | ecosystem: Engineered > Bioreactor > Anaerobic > Unclassified... | reverse complement strand
TCTGCTTGATAAATAAATTGCTCCGATATCATTCACTTCGTTTACATTGTTTGCTGATGAATTGCCGACACTGTAAGTCGTTGATTCGGGTTCAAAGAAATTGGGGCTGTTCTGACAGCCAAGCACAAAAAGTGAGACTAACGACAAAAGAAATAACAATTTAATAGACGATTTCATCTTTTCCTCCTTAGAAATCTTTACTCATTACATACTTATAACTCATTGCCCTGGTATTCATAACTTTTTTTTGCCCGGACATTGAGCGGAACAAGTAGCCTGGTTCGATTCATAATGCCAGTTGCTAAAAGTTCATAGATACAATATAACTACAGAAGCAAAGAAAACAAATAATCCTTAGTGAATTCTGTTTACCTCTTTGGTTTAATGATTATCAAGTCTCATATACAGCATCAAATCTTCCAACTAAAAATATCAAACATATTATACATTACCAATAGAACAACAGGTCATTTGTTGTCAAGTTATTATTGTTCCTGAAAGATCATTGCCTGCCGAAGAATGACCTATGATATAACTGAATGTTCTTTCCGTTTCATCTGTAGCAAGCAATCACGAGATTTATCAGCAGTCTCTTTTTCTTGTGTGAGTAAATACGATCTATTGTGTTCTGATGTTAGCAAGCCAACCAGAAGGATTTTCAGTGATAAATTACTTGACTGATACACTGAAGAGAAAAGTTTATTACGATACTTAACACGTATAAGAATTATCGGAGGTAAATATGAGTTTGAGACGAATATATACAGGTTTGATGCTTGTGTTGTTGGGATTATTGGTATTGATTGGTTGTAGTTCGGGAGCTTCACTTCCAGACAGCCAGAGACTGGTAGGGCAAGCCCGTGTTAATATGCGTTCAGGTAATACTTACATGACCTATGAGGAATATGACTTAGCCCTGGAAAGGTATCTTGAAGTATTAGACGAGAATCCGGAATATATTGAAGCATTGAAGAATATTGGTGATATATATTTCTTCTATGCCGAAACAATACCCGATCAGGCAGATGAATACTATTTCCAATCATTTAATTACTATGATCAGGCTATCGAATCATACAATAAAATACAGGAAGAGGGTAATTACCCGCAATTTGAGGATATTATAGAAGATGCAGAGCTCAAAAGACGTGGCGCCTGGGCAAGATTGTTTAATATTGGGCAGGAACTTTATACCGAGAATATGATAGACGAATCTCTGCAACACTTCTTTGATCTATCCGATCTGACACCTGACAGCACTAACGTTTTTGCAATGATAGCAACTATATATCAAACTCAGGGTGAAGATGATAGAGCAGCAGATTTTTTCGAACATATAACAGAAATCGATCCTCAGGATACAGTATCGAGGAACAATCTAGCCCTTTACCACTTCAACAATCAGAATTACGAAGAGTCAATAAACTGGTATGAAGAGATTATTGAGATCGACCCTACCGATCCGGAAGTGTATTACAATATTGGCTTCGTGTATATGAATACGGAAGGTGGAGATCATCAGGCTCTGGAAGCATTTGAGACAGCTTATGAGCTCGATAATTCATTTATTGACGCTGCCATCAATGCGGGCTTCACTGCTTTTAATCTAATGAGGTATGATAAAACTGTGGAGTATTTTAAAGAGGTTCTGAACGTAACACCTGATGATCAAGAGGTAATTTTGTATCTTCTTTATGCTTTAGAACATGAAGGTAATTATGAAGAGATGTTGGAATATGGACAGAAGTTATACCAATTAGACAATCAATCTGTCGAGGCAGTTCAGTTTATAATCTTAGCGGCTCATAGACTCGAAAGAACCGATATACAGAGCGAATATCTGGAGATACTGAACCAATTAGAGGGTAACTGATTATCAGCCCTGAATTATATACAGAATAATAAAAGAGAGAATACAATATCGAATAAAGCGAAAGTGGTGGAATTGGCAGACACGCTGGATTTAGGTTCCAGTAGGAGAAATCCTATGGGGGTTCAAGTCCCCCCTTTCGCACCATTTCTCATAACCACCAAAAGGATCAGGAGTATTAAGTGAACATTTCAATCAAAGACGTCGATCAATGTGTTAAAGAATTAACAATAACCATACCCTCAGAGCAGGCTATGAAGGATTACCGCTCTGTGTTGCAGCAATTCAAAAACTATGTAGTGGTTCCAGGTTTCCGTAAAGGCAAAGCACCCTTATCAATGGTTGATAACCTGTTTTTTGACCAGGCAAGAGAATCTTATCTGAAAGAGAAGGTCTATGACTATTACGAAACAGCTATTAAAGAGAACGATATAAAACCTATGTATCAGGGCGTACCAACCAATATTGAGTGGGATAAGGGGAAGGATCTGATCATGGTATTCCGTTATGAAATTGAACCTCAGGTCACTATCTCCAAATATACTGAACTGGAAGTGCCATTTAATGAAACTGAGTTTAATGAAGAGATGATCGATGATGCCATTGATAACATACGCAAGAATATGGGTAAAGAGGAAAATATTGAAGGTCCAGTTGAAGAAGGAGATAACCTTCATATCACTCTCGAGAGCAAGGATAACGACACTGAACTTGACCCATCACTGAAGGAAATTAATGTAGTTAAACTGGGTGATAATAGCTATGGAGAGAAGTTTAACCGAGACCTGATTGGCCATAATCGGAATGATGTCGTCAAAACAATATTGATAAAAGACGATAAAGAGTACAATGTCAGAGTTATAATCAACACGATAGTAAGAACAGTCTACCCCAAAATTGATGAAGAATTTGCCAGAAATGCTGATTTCGAATCCCTGAAACAGATGCGTCAGGATGTTGAGAAGAATCTCCGCAAACAGGTTGAAACTACTAACCAGAGAGAGAAACAGAATAGCTTGCTGCTCAAACTGATCGAGAGCAATCCCTTTGACATACCACCTTCATCAGTTATTTCATACTCGCATAAACTGGCCGAACCTTACGCCAGATTACTGAACAAAAAACCTGAAGACCTGGCTGAGTATTATACACAAACTGCTTATTTTGAGATAAAGAGTTACTATATCGTCACTGAATTGATGAAGATCATCCCTCTGGAAATTACGGAAATGGATGAAAAAAATACTATCAAGGAACTGGCGGACGAGTTGAATCTCAGTGTTGAAGAGTACTTACAGAAGAACCCCGATGTAACAAAAAGGGAGGAGTTCGTTAATAGAATTAAAGAGAAAAAACTCTTTGACTATTTGATGGAGAATAACAAATTCATCAAGAAAGAAGATAAAATTGATGAGCAGGATTCTTCCGACGACGATAAACAGGGAGAAGATGTCAAAACAGATATAGAGGAGTAAAGCTATGCCTTATGTACCGATAGTAGTAGAACAGAGCGGAAGGACTGAAAGAGCTTATGATATCTATTCAAGGCTCTTAAAGGACAGAATTATCTTTGTCGGCTCGATAATTGATGATAATATTGCTAATCTTGTCATTGCCCAGTTGCTCCATCTTGAAGGTGAAGATCCTGCAAAGGATATATATATGTATATCAACTCGCCCGGTGGCTCTGTTACAGCCGGACTGGCAATATACGACACAATGCAGTATATCAAACCGGCTATCAGTACTATCTGTATCGGGCAGGCAGCATCAATGGGAGCACTACTGCTGGCAGCGGGTGAACCGAAAATGAGATTTGGCCTTCCAAACAGTAGAATCATGATTCATCAACCGATGGGTGGTGTTCAGGGTCAAGCAGCAGATATTGACATCCATGCAAAAGAGATACTCTGCCTGAGAGATCGTTTGAATCGTATTCTTTCTCAGCACACAGGCCAAAAACTGGAAAAGATCGAAAAGGATACAGATAGAAACTTTTTTATGAATGTTGAAGAGGCTCAAAACTACGGCATCATTGATGAAGTATTGCTAAACCGTAAGTAGTAACCCAAACAGGAAGGAATTTTATGGACAAATATGTAGATAAATACAGCAAACTTCACTGTTCTTTTTGTGGAAAGAGTGAAACAGAGACCAAACATATGATCAAAGGTCTGGCTGGAAATATCTGCGATGAGTGTATCAGGATGTGTCACTCCATCATAGAAGCAGATCAGAGAGATTTCGGCCTTGATAACTTTGTTTTACCAACTCCGCGAGAAATAAAGGAGTATTTGGATCAATATGTGATCGATCAGGATTCAGCTAAAGAAATCATTGCCGTCTCCGTTTATAATCACTATAAGAGAATCTTTAAACAGAAGAAAGATGACGAGATAGAGATCGAGAAGAGTAACATTCTGATGATGGGACCGACAGGTTCGGGTAAAACCCTCATTGCCCAGACTCTGGCAAGATTTCTCAAAGTCCCGTTTGCTATTGCAGATGCAACAACTTTAACAGAAGCGGGCTATGTCGGTGAAGATGTAGAGAATATACTGGTCAGGTTGTTACAGAATGCAGATTATGATGTGGAGAAGGCAGAAAGGGGAATAATCTATGTCGATGAGATCGATAAAATATCCCGTAAATCAGAAACCCCTTCTATCACTCGTGATGTTTCTGGAGAGGGTGTGCAGCAGGCGTTATTGAAAATCCTTGAAGGCTCGAAAGTTAATGTCCCACCGAAGGGAGGAAGAAAACATCCACATCAGGATTTTATCGAGATCGATACCAGTAAAATTCTCTTTGTTGTAGGTGGTGCTTTCTGTGGCCTGGATAGAATCATCAAACAGAGAATCAATCAGAAGAATGTCGGATTTGATGCCGATATAAGATTGAACTCAGAGCAGGATACGGACATCTTCAGCAAAGTTATTCCTGACGACCTGCTCAAATTTGGACTTATTCCCGAACTCGTTGGCAGGTTACCTGTTACAACAGCTCTGACCGAATTGAGTGAAAATGCTTTGGTTCAAATTCTGACATTACCGAAAAACGCTATTTGCAAGCAGTATCAGAAGCTTTTCGAGATGGAGGGTGTGGAATTAGAATTCACTCAAGAAGCACTTCTCGAGATCGCTTCAATAGCTCTAAAACAAAAAACTGGTGCACGCGGCTTAAGGTCTATAATGGAAAAAACCATGTTAAGAATAATGTATAACCTGCCCGATCAGGCAAATGTCTCTAAATGCAAAATTACACCTGAAGTATTGAAGGACAATAAAGAGCCTGAGTACACCTATAAAACCGATAATACAAATAAAAAGGAAAGTCTTGGCTGATCTAATCACGGGTATCGGAATAATCGGTTCTGATTATAGTTCAGAACTGAACTGAGAGATATTGATCAAGAAGAGACTAACCGCTAAAAAAAGTGCAGAATAAAACTCTCCTCCATAATGGAATAGTTATGACCATGGACCCCGAACTAGGGGTCCATGATTCTTTATTGATAGAAAACAATCGGATTAAAGAGCTTGGCGTTCCAGAACTCTCAAAATCTAACGACTCCTCAATACTGAAAATAGATCTCAAAGGCAAGGTTCTTCTACCTGGTTTTATCGACAATCATACACATATTCTTGAATACCTGAAAGAGGAAAGGATTGTTGATTTGAAGGGAACAGAAAACCTCACAGAGATTGCAGATCGAATTAAAGCATTTCTGAGAAAAATTCCCGAAAGACAGCATATAGAATCTTCAACTAACTGGATTATATGTAGAAATCTTGATCAGTCAAATATACGCGATTACAATGAATTAGACCGGCAGTTTCTCGACAGGATCTGCAGTAAGTATCCTGTAGTATTACAAAGCAAAGATCTTCATACCCGGTGCTGCAATTCAACCGCTTTGAAATATATCGGGATAGACTCTAAGACACCTGATCCTTCGGGAGGTAAAATTGGTCGGAGACCTGATGGTACTCCTGATGGTTTTCTCTATGAAAAAGCCTGGATACTGGTAGAACGATTTCTAAAACATAACTCGCCATACGATTACAGGGCCAGTCTGTCTTCAGGTCTCAACAAACTCTATCGTTACGGTCTTACAGCTGTTCATACAATGGAAAATTTTTCCGACTTCCGTCAGTATGCTGATCTCTTTGTCGATAAACTAAGGGTATGCTGGCATATATATGACGAGGATATCGACGATGTTATTGATCAGGGACTTACTTCTTACACCGGTACTGAATTCAAGAAGTTCGGGACTATCAAATCCTTTCTCGATGGCGCTCTCGGCTCTTCGACTGCCTTCTTGTCCATCAGCGATGATAGTAGTTCATCATCAGCATCCCTCTTAATCGAAGAAGATGCTCTCATCAATCTTATACAGAAGTGCCGGAATAATAATCTCGGACTAAGCTTTCATTCCATTGGTGATAAAAGTACGACAGTATTACTCGATGTAATAGACAGGCTCTACTCCAGAGGAAGAGTTTCTCCGATGCTCCGTCTGGAACATCTGCAATTTCTTAATAGTGATGACATCGAGAGAATCAGAGAAAGAGGAATATACTGCTCGCTTCAACCCTATCACATCAGTTTCGACATCCCTATTATAGACAAAAAACATAGATCGCTTCGAAATATTGCCTATCCCTTGAAAGTTATTTTTGACAAAGGTTGTCGAGTGGGGTTTGGCTCTGATGCTCCAATTGCTGATATCAATCCATTTACCGGGATCTATAGTGCTATCACCCGCAAAGTTCATCTCGATCCTGCAGAAGAAAGCTGGTTATCAGAATTTCTTATCACACCAGAACAGAGTATAAATGGATACACCCGGAGTGGAGCTTACGGTTCAGATAGTCAGAAAGAGCGAGGTACATTAACACCGGGAAAACTGGCCGATATGATAGTAATCGAAGATTACAGAAATAAGCCGGCAGATTACTGGTTAGAAGCGCGAAGTTATCTGACGATAATCGATGGCAAGATATGCTATAATGAGCTCTCTTTTTAATTGAGAAGCTAACTCCTGTAATTGATATATGTTATTGACAACTTTTATCAGAACTCTTTTATGTTTAGCCATGATCAGCAGACCTGATGCTGGTAACCCTAAATAAGAAACAGATACAGCATAAAATTCGAAAGAGGTGAGGATGAAACCAAAGAGGATCGATAAGAAAAAAACCGGCCAGATGACTAAGAAGCCGTTATATGATTTCAGTGATCAGATGCGGCCACAGAAGATAGTCAATCCACGAACCAATGCAGTAATTGCTTTTCTGATATTTCTCTTTACACTGGTAATTTACTGGTTAACCCAGAACCGTTCTGTGACATTCTGGGATGTCGGAGAATACATAACCTGCAGTAGTATTCTTGGTATCCCTCATCCCCCCGGTAATCCGTTCTATATCATCCTCGGCAGATTTTTCACTATCTTCGGTTTTGGGCTGCATGATGCACTCATAGTCAATGCCATTTCGGGATTAATGTCTGCTCTCGCTGTAATGTTTATCTATCTGCTCACTGTCAAACTCATATCGATGATCGATAACAACAGATATTTTATTCACATCGGTGGTCTGATTGCTGCACTCTTTACTGCTTTCTCCTTTACATTCTGGAACAATGCTATCGAGGCATCAGTTTATCCAGGTCGAGACCTGATCATATTCTTCGTGATCTGGTTGACTCTAATCTGGGTAGAGAAGACGAGAGAATACTCACATCAGAACTTTCTTCTTCTTATCTTGTACGCTTTCTTTATTGGCTTCAGTATACATCAGACAACTCTACAGACAATACCTGCAGTCCTCTTTATTGTTATTTATCCTTTGATCTTACAGGCTGTGAAGACGAGTAAATTCTGGGTTAGATTCTTCGTCTTTCTAATCATCGGCCTGATTCTCTATTTCATATTCATTCAGATCAGTAAAGTAATCCAGATTCCCGATATGGCAAAGATGGTAACTGCTGTATTTTTCGGTTTGATCTGCTATATCTATCTCAAAGATCGCATCCATTATACAGTCTGGCTCTGGGGTATAGCCTTCATGATAATTGCGCTGAGCCCCCATATCTATCTCTTTGTCAGGTCTGAGCTGCGACCTTTCATTAACGAAGGACATCCCCATAATCTGGAACTCTTCTCTGATTACGTCTTAAGGCGTCAGTATGGTGTAACGAGTTTCATTGAGAGGAGAGCGACTTTTTATTATCAAGTAACTGAGCATTTCCTACGCTATTTCTTCTGGCAGTTCTTTCATACTGATAGTATAGCTCGTTGGCTGAGCTTGCCGCCTCATTTCATTGCCAGTCTTACCAGAGCTCTTGTTGTTTTCCTTGGCCTGGGTGGTATGTATTATCAATTCAAGAAAAACAGACATGCTTTTATCTATCTCCTGGCATTCTTTCTAATGACATCAATAGCTATGATCTTTGTTATGAACCTCTCTGATGCGGAAGTAAGAGACCGTGACTATTTCTTTGTCTCTGCTTATGCTCTCTGGGCTGTATGGATGGCAATCGGATCAATCTGGATTATACGATATGTTTTATCAAGTAAACAGATTATTCTGAACTTAGTAGTCCTTCTCGTAATACTCTTACCAATCGTGAATTTCGCCTCTCAATACTTTATTCACAATCGTTCCAGAGAGTTCATAGCCCTCGATTATGGCCTTAATTTTCTCAATAGCCTGGAAGAGAATGCTATCATCTTTACTCACGGCGATAACGATACATTCCCTCTCTGGTATGCTCAGGCTGTATATGACCCCCATGCATTCGAACATACCTATCCTGCCAGGGATGTCATAGAAGACGAAGAAACAGCAGAGGCAATAAATCGTGCAATGAAGTATAAGAGAGAACAACTGAAAGGGATCCGGCCCGATGTATCAGTAGCCAACCTGAGTCTGCTCAATACTCCCTGGTATCTCAGGCAGTTACGTGATCTGGAAGGGATACATTTCAATATACCTGATGAACAGATTGATAATGTAAGGCCCTTTATAGTAGACAGGAACCGAGATATCATGATCGTTAATCCCAATGACCACACAGACAGATTCTCTGTCACCCTCGAGAGAAACAGGCCTATGCTCATTAAGGATACAGCCGCATTACAGATTATTCGGGATAACTACGGAAGAAGGCCTATATATTTTGCAGTCACAATTGCTGATGAAATCGTATTTCAGGACCATCTGAGAAACGAAGGGATGGTGAACAGAATAGTTGCCAGTAAGAATCCTGACCAGATAGACATTGATCGTCTTAAGCATAACCTGGAAGAGATTTACTCTTATAGAAGCATTTTCGAAGAGGATATCCATAAAGACGAGAATATGCAGAAACTTATCACGAATTACGGAGCTGCCTTTATGAGGGTATCACAGTACTATCACAGGCAGAATGATTTGAGTAATGCAGCACATTATCTCGATAAGGCTATCCGTTTTATCCAGAATCGTGAACGTTTCTATCCCGGCTTGACTCAACTTTACATTGATGCGGAAGAATATGAGAGAGCATTAGATACTGTAGAAAAAGCAATAGAGTCTTCCCCCCTGAATCTCAATTTGTATGTTCAGGCAGTCTTTGCCCATCTGGAACTCGACTCTATCGATGCAGCTTTCGATATGTTTGATAGAGCTATTGAGGCGGGCATTTCAGCACCCGATTTAATCAATTACATCTACCTTGCTTCTCTAGACTACGAAATCTATGATAGAGGTATAGAGATGCTGAGAAGACTGGAAGCTCAGGATCCTTATTCTCTGATTCCAGAATATATAGAGATATTAGAAGAGACAAGGGACTCTATCAACAACTTGGATCAGGAAGAGAGCGACTGAAAGAATACCCGGGTTCCAGTACCTGGAAGTACAACCATAAATTTACCGCAATGAGCATTTTACTGCAAAGAATGATCGTTTTTTTTATCTTGTCGTCAGATGAAAGCGCATTATGTTATTTATAATGGACAAGAATGCAGTAGTGCTGAGAGGGGAATATGCCGGAATTACCGGAAGTTGAAACCGTAGTACGGGAGCTGAAACAGAATATAGTTGGTAAGAGTATAGTTAAAGTCGATGAATTACGTCCAGATACAGTATTTCATGACTTTTCAACTCTTCCGGAATACGGTAAGGTCATAAGTGTTAACCGCAGAGGTAAGTATATCATAATAGATACTGAGAGGAATATCAGCCTGATCGTTCACCTCCGGATGACCGGGAAACTTATCATAGTCAACAATGAGATCCCGGTTACAAAACATACCAGAGCTATTATCAGTTTCTCCGATAATACAAAGCTCTTCTTCAATGATATCCGGACATTTGGCACGATTAATATCATTCCCGGGAAGAATAAGCTTAAATTCTTCTGTAAACTCGGGTGTGAACCCTTCTCAGATGAGTTTAACACCGAACATCTTGCTACTATATTTACTCGTAAGAAGACCCCAATCAAAAATTTACTGCTCGATCAAAACTGTATAGCTGGCCTGGGTAATATCTATGCAAACGAAATATTATACTCCTGTAAGATTGCACCCAACAGGCCTGCAAACATTTTAAGTAAAACCGAACTCCAGCTTCTGATAGACAAGACGAGAGAAATTTTAACAGAGGCTATAAAACAAAACGGGACCAGTATCTCGGATTTCAGGCGGGTTGATAATAAGAGTGGATCTTTTCAGAATTTTTTGCAGATCTATGGCAAAGATGTCTGTTGTGAAGGGCATCCTGTAAAACGAATCAAGAGCGGTGGAAGATCTACCTTCTATTGCCCTGAATGCCAGAAGGAGGATATTGAATAATGCTTCCGATAAAATTAAGAGACAATGTTTACTGGGTTGGAGGAATAGACTGGGATCTCCGCAACTTTCACGGGTATATCACCCAGCGTG
>Ga0334895_1003964_pt1 | contig 10873 bp, 7 predicted proteins | sample GraSluR3_MG_7_FD_207229 | JGI IMG/M metagenome (GOLD analysis project Ga0334895, IMG submission 207229) | Sludge microbial communities from methane-producing bioreactor in Wageningen University, Netherlands - Granular Sludge_31_05-R3 | ecosystem: Engineered > Bioreactor > Anaerobic > Unclassified... | reverse complement strand
GGCGGCGGTGTTGGGCGGATTCTGGGTGGTTGCGCGCAAGCTGGGGATCGCGCTGCAATCGCTCGAGGCGGACCCGTTCGAGCATGCCGTCTCGCCCACCGATGCCGACTATGACTTGCGTTCCAGCATGCCATCTCGCGGCTTGACCGATCGCTCCGCCGAAGGCCGCCGGGTGGCGGGCATCTTTTTGGGGGGTGGCGCGGTCATCCTGGTGCTGGTGGGCCTCTCGCATATCAACATCGCCGAAATGGAGATCATCGAGGCCTCCAGCGTTCGCTGGCTGGGCCCCAACCTGCTGGCCTATTTCGCTCTGGGCCTGGCGTTGATCAGCGAGGTGCGCTATGCCACGCTGGTAGCCACGTGGGAGGTGCAAGAGATACCCGTTTTGGGACGGCTGGGGCGCCGTTGGCTGACGCTGCTGACGATCAGTCTCGCGCTGGTTGCGGTGGTGGCCGCGTTCCTGCCGACGAGCTATTCGGTAAGCCTGTATCAAGCCCTGACTCAGGTCATCCAGTGGTTGATCTATGGGGTCGCCTACGCCATTATGCTGGTCGTCGGTGGCGTCGGTTATCTGCTCGCGCTGATCATGAGCCTCTTTACGGGAGAGCCCGTCGAGGCGCCAGCCATGACGCCCGAGATGGAGATGCCGGTGTTTGATGGCAACGGCGGCGGCACGCCGGCTGCCTGGTGGCCTCTGGTGCGCTCGTTGATCTTCTGGGCGCTGATCGTCGGGGGTGGCGGCTATGCCCTGCTCCACTTTTTGCAGGACCGTTGGGGGTTGTTCAGGGGCTTTCGCCCCTGGGCGCTCTTGCGCCAGTTCTGGGCTTGGCTGGTGGGCTTGTGGCACAAAGCCGGCGAGGTGGTGCAACAGGTACGCGAAGAAGCGGCCAAGCGGCGAGCGCTGCGCCAGAGTGCGGCAGCTCGGTCTCGCCGGCGTTCGCACGGGCCGCTGACGCCGCGTGAACGGGTGCATCAGCTCTATCGGATGGCGCTCGAGGTGGCGGATCGATACGGCGTCGGCCGTGCGCCGAATCTGACCCCCTCCGAGTACCTTCCCCGCCTGGCTCCCCACGTGCCCGAGGCTGAGGCCGACCTGGCCGAGCTGACCCGGACGTTCGAGCGCGCTCGCTACTCGCGCGAGGACGTCTCGCAGAGCGATGTGGAACGCGCCGGCAGCCACTGCGAGGCCCTGGAACGCGCTCTAGAGGCCCATGCTGCCTCCGAGGCCGCAACGTGACCGACCGCGACCTGTTTGACCACGCCGCCGAGGAGAGCATTCGGCGCGGAGCGCCCCTGGCCGCCCGGATGCGTCCCCGCACGTTGGACGAGTTCGTCGGGCAGGAGCACATTGTCGGGCCGGGGCGCCTGCTGCGGCGGGCCATCCAGGCCGATCAGCTTTCCTCCCTGATCTTTTACGGGCCGCCGGGCTCGGGCAAGACCACGCTGGCTATGGTGATCGCCAACACCACCCAGTCACACTTTGTGACCATCAACGCCGTGCTGGCGGGCGTGCAGCAGATCCGCGAGGTGACGGCGGGGGCGCGCGAGCGACGCAAGCTGCATCAGCGGCGCACCATCCTCTTTGTGGACGAGGTCCACCGTTGGGACAAGCGCCAGCAGGACGCCCTGTTGCCCTGGGTGGAGAACGGTACCATCGTCATGATCGGCGCCACCACCGAGAACCCCTGGTTCTCGGTCAACCGGGCGCTGCTCAGCCGCAGCCGGGTCTTTCAGATGGTTCCTTTGCAGGAGGAGCACCTCCGCGAGATCGCCCGTCGGGCTATCGCCGATCCCGAGCGTGGCTATGGCGATCGTGACGTGGCGATCTCGCCCGAGGCGCTGGATCACCTGGTGGATGTGGCCAATGGCGATGCGCGTTCGGTGCTCAACGCCGTCGAGCTGGCGGTGGAGACTACCCAGCCCGACGCCGAGGGGCGGGTGGTCATCGACCTCGTTGTGGCAGAAGAGTCGATCCAACGGCGGGCGGTGCTCTATGATCGCCAGGGCGACTATCACTTTGATACCATCAGCGCCTTTATCAAGTCGCTGCGGGGGTCGGATCCGGATGCGGCCCTGTACTGGCTGGCCAAAATGGTCTATGCCGGCGAGGATCCGCGTTTCATCTTCCGGCGGATGATCATCGCCGCTTGTGAGGACATTGGCCTGGCCGACCCCGATGCCATCCGCGTGGTGGTGGCCGATGCCGAGGCGTTCGATCGGGTCGGGTTGCCGGAAGGCAGGTTCCACCTGGCCCACGCCGCGCTCTACCTGGCCACGACGGCCAAATCCAACACCACCATGGGTTTTTTCGATGCGCTGGCCGCGGTGGAGCAAGAAGCCGAGGGCGAGGTGCCGGTGCATCTCAAGGACGCCAGCCGCGACCAGGAGGGCTTTGGCCACGGCGAAGGGTACCTGTACCCGCATGCCTATCGCGACCACTGGGTCGCCCAGCAGTACCTGCCGGATCATCTTCAGGGAAAGGTGTTCTACGAACCCAGCGATCAGGGTTATGAGGCGGCTATCCGTGAGCGCGTCCAGCGCCGTCGCGAGGCGCAGCTTGCCGCCATGCTCGACCTGGACGAGCAGCGTTCAGAGCTGCTCACCTTTAGCCCTGGCGATAGGGGCCGTGACCGCTGGCTGCAACGGGCCGTGGGCAACGTCGGCGACGAGCTGGAAGCGCTGCGGGATCGTGTTCTCGGCGCTGCTGCGCTGGCGCGGCATCACCTGGTGCTTGACCTGACGGGCGATAGCGGCCCCCTGACATGGGAGGCGCTCCGTCGCGTGCCCGAGGGCGGGGTTTGGTGCCGGGTTCCGAACGCGCGCGTGGCCGAGGCCATGGCGCAGCAGGCGGCCCCCTTGGAAGAGCTGGCCCGCCCGATTCTGGTTCGGTCGAGCCTGGCGGAGCTGCGCGAGGCGTTGGTGAGGGCTGGCCACGGCGAGGTGCGGTTTGACCTGATCGTTGGGCGCAATGTGCTCGGCTCTCTGGGTGGCAGAGCACAGGTTGCGCAGGACCTTCTGGCGCTCTTGCGAGAGGGCGGCACGCTGAGCCTGGCCGAGGTCGTGCCCTCGGCGACGCAGCGGTTATCGGCGCTGCTGCCCAATGGCGCGTTGCCAGAGGAGCTGCTGCGCCGCTGGCGCGAGGCTGAGGAGGCAATCTACCACGATCCAGACAACCCCAAGACCAATTGGGGGCCGGAGGAGCTCAAGGCTGCTCTGGAGGATGCCGGATTCGTCAGTGTTCTGGTGGACGCCTTGCCATGGCGGCGTGACCAGATGCTCACGCCAAGCCAGCTAGACGCGTGGCTCGCTGTGGGGCAGGCGCCTCCTAGCTATGCCGCTCGGCTGGCCACGCTGCTCTCTTCGGACGAGTTGGACGACGTTCGACGGGCCTGCCAGGCCCATTTGGGCGGGCAGGTGGTCTCTTGGGAGACCACCACCGCCCTGGTTCAGGGGGCACGCCCCCGCTCGACCGGAGTAGATGGGTCAGGGTAAGTTGTGGGACGGCAACGGATTTTGGGGATAGAAAGACAAGGAGCGGTTACGTGTCACTCATCACAGTCATCGGACGCGGTCATGGAGGAACCAGGGCTATGTCGCACACGCTGACGGCCTCGGGCGTGTTCACAGGCGAGCCCCAGAATGTCTCGGGTGACTTGTTGCCGCCCGAGCCTATGTACGAGGCCTGTCGCGTCTTTGCGCGGTACGTCACCTGGCAGGGGGGGCTCTCATGGGATTGGGGCCGCGCGCTGGCGATGGACCCGCCTCGCGAGTTCACACAGCTCATCGAGGATTACCTGTCCAGTGTGCTGGCCAGCGACGCCGAACATCGCGGCTGGAAGATTCCTGAGACGACGCTCTGTTACCCCTGGATCCAGCGTGTGTTCCCAGAGGCCAAGTTCATCATCTGGATGCGGGATCCGCGCGATAGCATCATCGGCGCGCACAAGACCGATGACTTGAGGGATTTCGGGATCGAGTATCCCGAGACCGATGACGAGCGCGAGCGACGGGCCATCTCGTATATCTACCAGTATCGCCTGGTGCAGGCGACGCCGCGGCCACGCCATTGGACCGAGGTGCGTTTCGAGGACTTTGTGCTGCACCAGGAAGAGACTTTGGCGCAGCTAGAGGGCTTCTTGGGTATCCCCCTGGCGCGGATACCGGTCCGCCGTGACCCCGTCGGGCGCTGGCGGACGGACGAGGGGCGGCATGACTTTGCCTTTCTGGCGGATCCGATCCGCGATTATCAGTACGATGCGCTAAGAGTTGCTGACCTGTGACGTTCTGCCTTTGGCGTGCCCGATATTCCGGGCAAAGGAGAGGACATGGCCAAGATTAGTTTCCTGGGCGCTGGCAGCACCGTGTTTGCCAAGAACGTGTTGGGGGATTGCCTACACGTGCCGGCCCTGCGTGATGCCGAGATCGCCCTGATCGACATCGATGCCGATCGTCTGCACGTCTCCGAGACGATGCTCAAGAACGTCAACCGCACCCTGGGCGCGGCGGCGGATATCCGCGTCTACCTGGCCGACGATGCGGCAGAGGGTCTGCGCGGTGCTGACTATGTGGTGAACGCCATCCAGGTGGGTGGATACGAGCCCGCGACGGTGACCGATTTCGAGATACCGAAAAAGTACGGTCTGCGGCAGACCATCGCCGACACCCTCGGCATCGGCGGCATCTTTCGCGCGCTGCGGACGATCCCGGTGATGCTGGACTATTGCCGGACCATGGAGGAGGTAGCTCCGGACGCGTTGCTGCTCAACTATGCCAACCCGATGGCCATGCTCACAGGCGCCATCCTCAAGGCTACCGGCGTGCGGACCGTTGGGCTCTGCCATAGCGTTCAGGGCTGCGCGCCCCATCTCTGCGCCGAGTTGGATCTGCCCACCGATGACCTGCAGTGGCGTGTGGCTGGCATCAATCACCAGGGGTGGCTGCTGGAGGTGACCCGCCACGGCGAGGATCTGTACCCAGAGATCAGGCGCCGCGCTGAGCTGCCCGAGTACAGAGCCCGCGACGCGGTGCGCTTTGAGCTGATGAAGCGGTTTGGCTATTACGTCACCGAATCCAGCGAGCATACGGCCGAGTATGTGCCCTGGTTTATCAAGGCGCGCAATCCTGATCTGATCGATCGTTTCCACGTCCCGCTAGACGAATATCCACGGCGTTGCATCGCGCAGATCGAGGGCTGGGCCAAGATGCGCGACGAGCTGCTGGCTGACACGCCCATCGAGCATCGCCGGACCCACGAGTACGCCTCTTGCATCATCGAGGCTACCCTCACCGGCACACCGTTCACCTTTGGCGGCAACGTGCTGAACAGGGGGCTGATCACCAACCTGCCTACCGATGCCTGCGTAGAGATCATGTGCGTGGCCGATCGCTCCGGCGTGACGCCCACCTATGTGGGGGATCTTCCTCCCCAGTGCGCCGCTCTGAACCGCACCAACATCAACGTGCAAGAGCTAACCATCCAGGCCGCGTTGACCCAGCGGCGGGACCATATCTACCAGGCGGCACTACTGGACCCGCACACCGCCGCCGAGCTGACCATCGACGAGATCGTGGCCATGTGTGACGAGCTCATCGAGGCGCACGGCGAGTTTCTGCCCAACTACCAGTAGCTTTTGGGTGTAGCGCGGGGCGGGGGCGTGAGCCCCCGCCTCTGCTATTGGTTCCGACCTAGGCGTTGGGCAGATAAGCGCCCAGCTCTTTCAGCCGGCCCTGGATCTCGGATACATCGATCGTGTGAACGTCCTGATCGCCCGATGCGCCCAACGCGGCGGCGACGCCCGCGGCCTGCCCCGTAATATAGCAGCCGGGCATGACGCGCACCGAGCCCTGGAGGGGGCGATCGGCGCTGATGCACCGTCCCGCCACCAGGACGTTGCTCAGCCCCTTGGGGGTCAGGGTGCGGTAGGGGATGCCATAGCTCTCTCCGATGCCGAGCCGGAACGCGTGTAGCCCCTCCATCAACCTGTCAAACGCTTCAGCACTGGGGTCCGAGGCGTGCACATCCACGGGGTACGAGTAGCGGCCGATCTCATCGGCGAACACCGCTCGCGCCTGAAAGTCGGCTAGGTTGAGCTGATAGTCGCCGATGATGCGACGGGTCTCACGGATGCCCAGCAGGGCTCCCGTGGCGGCCAGCTCCAGGCTGTCATAGCCGCTCATGTAGCGCCGGTAGAAGTGCTCGTACTCGGTCAGCAGTTTGCGCCCATAGACCAAGGCCTCGGTCAGGGAGCGCTCGTCGGTGCCATCGACGCCAAAGGTGTGCCCCAGGTTGCCGCCGGCCAGGGTATGGCCCACACGCCACATCCCCGGCAAATGGTGGTCCTGGACGGCAAAGCAGCCATCGGCAAAGGCGCGTGGGAGCTCGTCCTCCGCGCGTTGCTTGGCGGCGCGGACGGCGTCCCAATCCACATTCGCCCATAGGCTGCAGAGGGTCCCGGCCATCATCTGGCCCTGTTCGTCGCCCTTTTCATAGGGGGCGCCGGCCCAGGAGGCCAGGTCGCCATCGCCGGTGGCGTCCACATACATCTGCGCGCGTACGGCGTAGGGGCCGCTCTTGCCAGCACAGACTACGGCGCTGACAGCGCCATCACTTGCGATGACGTCGACCATCTGCGTCATCAGTGCGTAGTTGATCCCCGATTCGGTGATCATCTCGTCATAGACGCGCTTGAGCACCTCGGCATGGATGCTCAGATGCCGCATGGGATTGTCGTAGCGATCGTCGGGGCTGGCGCCCTTGCCCTCCCATAGGCGGTCATAGATCTCTCGGCCGATACCTCCGGCCAAAAAGTTGATGCCATCGGCAAACTGCATGAACGCCGGCACCATGCCGGCGGTGCCCATGCCGCCAAAGCAGGCCGTGCCTTCGATCAGCAAGACGCTGGCCCCCTGACGGGAGGCGGCCAGGGCCGCTGCGATGCCGGCCGGGCCGCCGCCAGCCACGAACACGTCCACCTGATGGCGTACGGGCAACTGCTTCGTGTACTCGATCATCTCGTGTTCCTCCTATACCGGTCCAGCGTTTTTGCTCGCTAGCAGTGGTGACCGCATCTCCCCGAGGTCACCATCCTAGCGTTCGTCCCAGCAGGGCCTCGAGCTCGCGGTTGGGTTCGGTAAAGTAGCGCTCCAGCCGCTGGCGTAGCAGAGATGGCAACGGGGCTGCTCGGTCGCCGCGGTTGTGGTGCCTCGCAAAGACCGCCGATAGCCCACGTGCACGACCTCTCTTTCGCGGCACTTGCCAAGTGCGCGCGTGCCATTGCCATCCCCTAGACACTCTAGTACAATCTCGGTGTCTGGATCAAGCTTGTGGGCGGAGGCCCACAAGGGGCATCTGGCAGATTCGAGTCGCCGGATCCGTCGGTTCACTGGGGTGGTCTGCGGGTACACGGGTTCGAGTCATGCCAGAAGGGATGTGGGAGGTGACGGGGCTCTGCGTAACCGAGCCACGCAGAGCAAGAGCGCTGGCGGTAAGCCCGAGACCTTTACAGACCACTCCGGAATGATCTGAGAGATGAGCAAGAGACTCTACTGTGGCAACCTCTCCTATAACACCACCGCCGAGGGGCTGCGCGCGGCCTTTGAGGCCTTTGGCGAGGTGGAAGATGTGGCCGTCATCACCGACCGAGAGACCGGCCGCTCGCGAGGCTTTGGCTTTGTGACCATGGCTGACGACAATGACGCCATGGCGGCCATCGAGCAGCTCGACGGCTCCGATCTCGACGGCAGACGGTTACGGGTCAATGAGGCGCAGCCGCGTTCCAGCGGAGGGTCGGGGTACTCGCGTAACTAACCCTCTGAGACCACGAGCCCCGCGTCGCACTTGTGGCGCGGGGCTTTTGCTTTCACGATGGCGCTTCCTGTGGCGCAACGCTCGTGCCTTGACAGCCTCCCGTCCTTCGTGCATAGTCACCGCGGAGGAGATGCAGAGCGCTCGCTATGCCCAGCGCGCCGATCAATGGAGATGACCATGCTGCACAGCTTTGCCTACCCGACCAGGCTCAAAGTGGGATGCATCGGAGCGGGACGCCACGCCTTTCGCGATATCCTGCCCTGCCTGCGTTACCTGCCCATCGAACTGGTGGCCCTGGCCGATCACGACCGCGACCAAGGCATCGCTACCGCTTCGCTGTTCGGAGCCAAGCGTTTCTACCCCAACCACAAGGCGTTGCTGGCTCAAGAGACCACGCTAGACGCTGTTCTCATCGTTGTCGGGCCCAATGCCCAGGGAGAGCCTGCCTACCCAGAGTTGGCTGCCGATGCGCTCCGAGCGGGCTTCCACGTCTGGATCGAGAGCCCCTCTTGCGCCAATCGAGACGATGTCAAGACTTTGACCAACGCCTCAATGCGTGGCCATAAGTTCATTCAGACCAACCTGAATGGCATGTTCATGCCCGCCTATCTCAAGGCGGCCGAGCTCATTGGCGACGCTTCCTTTGGCAAGCCATCGAGCTTTACTATGCGATATCCAGCTTTGTTGCCCCCGGCGGCCCTCTCCAAGCCGTGCAAGGATGTGGGGGCCCTTCTGAGCGTCGTGCGCCCCTATGCCACGCTGATGCGCCTATTTGGAGAGGCACGGGGACTGATGGTGGCGACGAATCCGTTGACGGGCGACGCGTGCATCACCATCGTCTATGCCTCCGAGCTGGTAGGGACGCTACACCTGTGTGGCAACCAGGGGGCCGGCGGGGCGCGGGAAAGGCTCGAGGTAATCGGTCAGGGGGCGCATGTGGTGGTGGAGAACGCCACCCGCGTCAGCTGTCATCGCACCAGCCGCGTCGAATCTGACCCAGACCGGCTGGACGCAACCGACTACTACGGGGCCGAGTCCGAGGCGCCCCTGGTCTGGGAGCCACAGCTTTCCCACGCCGCCGCGTACAACCAGCACCTGGTGATCCAGGGGCATCTGGGCAGCCTGGAGCACTTTTCTTCACAGCTCCTGAACAACGAGCCGCCGCGGCGCGGTAACGTGGTGGACATGCTGCATATCATGCTGGTCCTGCAAAAGATCCAGGAAGGCGAGCAGCGCACCTGGCTCAGTCTCTACTAGGCCCGCGACGGGCTGGAAGGAGCGTCGTGACGCAGCGCATCCCGATCGGCATCTGCACGAGCCCTGAGGCTGCCCCGTCGGTGGCGTTGGGATACGATCACATCGAGCTCTCGGCGGCGGCCGTCTTGGTAGGGCAGAACCCTGCTTTTGACGCCGTGGATCTGGCGGCCCTCTGGGAGCTCTGCCCGCCGGTGCGCGCGTTCAACTGCTTTGTCCCGGGCGATATCCGCACCGTTGGCCCTGACGTATCGCGAGAGCAGGTGTCGGTCTATATCGAGACCACCATCGCGCGCGCGGCGGCGGTGGGGGCGGAGCTGATCGTGTTCGGCAGTGGTGGCTCGCGCCGGGTTCCCGATGGCTATCCGCGCTCGCATGCCTGGGACCAACTCGTCTGGTTTCTGGGTAGGTGTGCGGACCATGCCGAGGAGCACGGGATCGTCATCGCCATCGAGCCGCTCAACGCCAGCGAGTGCAACATCCTGAACAGCTATCGCGAGGGCGTCGCGATGGCGCGCGAAGTCGCTCGTCCCGACGCCATCAAGGTGCTGGTCGATACCTGGCACATGGCCGTGGAAGAGGAGCCGTTGGCGGCCATTCTGGAGGCTCCCGAGTGGCTGGCGCATGTGCACCTCGCCGATAGCCCCGGCCGCGGGCATCCCGGCTCCGGCTCGTTCGCCTTTGATCGGCTGTTCTCCATTCTGCACGAGATCGGCTACGCTGGGCGCGCCTCGTTGGAATGCCGCTGGCCCGATGATGCCACGGCCGCCTCGGCAGAGGCGCTCGCTGTTGTCAAGCCGCTAGCAGGTTAGCTGGCGAGGGCGGGGGGCGCTGATGCGCCCCCCGTTTCTGGTATCTGGCCCCGTCAGCCACCGCTTGTATGCGCGACCTCGGCGTAGCCGGTTTACCGGTCGTCCACTTGGCCCGAGCATGCCCTGTACAGAGCGGCGCCACAGCGTAGAATGGCGGCGAGATTTCCAGCGAGGAGGCTGCTATGGCTCAGGCCCAAAACCCCCAGCGGATCATCAACAGCGTCGCGCCCATCCGCATCTGCGACAATGGCGGCTGGACCGATACCTGGTTCGCGGAGCGGGGGCGCATTTTCAACATTGGCGTCTACCCCTATGTGGAGGTGCAGATCCAGGTGTTCGCGCGGTCAGAGCGCGAGCATCGTGTGGTGCTGCATGCCGAGAATTTCGGCGATCGCTACGCGGTGATGCCCCGCCATGAGAAACACGAGTGGATCCACCATCCCCTGCTGGAGGCGGCCATCGACTATATGGGGGTGCCAGAGAGCCTGGCGGTGCAGATCTCTATCTTTTCCGAGGCGCCGGCAGGTTGCTCTACGGGAACCTCGGCGGCCGTGACGGTTGCGCTGGTGGGGGCGCTGGATCGACTCACTCCTGGTGGCATGACGCCTTCGCAGGTGGCCTACACGGCCCATCACATCGAGACGGAGATGCTGCATCAGCAGTCGGGGATCCAAGACCAGCTCTGCTCGGCCTTTGGGGGCGTGAACTATATCGAGATGTACGCCTATCCCTATGCCTCCGTTTCGCCCATCTTTGTTTCCAATAGCGTTTGGTGGGAGCTGGAGCGGCGTCTGGCGCTGGTTTTTTTGGGGCGCTCCCACAGCTCCAGCCAGGTGCACGAGATGGTCATCCGCGACTTGGAGGATGCCGGGCCGGACAACCCAAAGCTGGAGGCGTTGCGGCAGTGCGCCGATCGCTCCCGCGATGCCTTGTACGCGGGTGATCTCGACGCGCTGGGCCAGGCCATGGTGGCCAATACCGATGCCCAGCGCAACCTGCA
>Ga0334895_1003963_pt1 | contig 10876 bp, 11 predicted proteins | sample GraSluR3_MG_7_FD_207229 | JGI IMG/M metagenome (GOLD analysis project Ga0334895, IMG submission 207229) | Sludge microbial communities from methane-producing bioreactor in Wageningen University, Netherlands - Granular Sludge_31_05-R3 | ecosystem: Engineered > Bioreactor > Anaerobic >... | reverse complement strand
GCTTCAACAGCCTGTCCGCCGTGGCTGCAGATATCTTCAGAAGCAGGCCCCTTGTCCTGTCGTTCAGGTTATCCCTGAACCTGGGATGGGCGAAAAGCACCTCGTGATTGAGCCGTATGAAGGCCACTAGATGCTTGGAGGAGGCAAATCCCGTAAGAGGCCATATCTTCTTCAACGCCTCCAAAACATTATGGCCGTAAACCTTCTTCCTGCCCCTCCTGGACGTGTTGTCGACGCACGGATCTGACACTACAACGATTCTCCCCTTTCTCATTACAACCCTGCCCGTATTCCTCAACAGAAAGGCCAGATACTGCCTGTTCATGTACAACAACGCCGAAAGATCCTCCAGTATCAGCGACTTCGTCTTCTTCGAGCCCTTCTGATAGGCCCTGGCATTGTGCTTGATGATAGCGTGCTTGTCCTTCATCGTATATACTCCTTTCGGTACACGGGCAATCATCCCCGAAAAACCTCCTCTCGCTTGTATTTCTCTTGTAACGAGACGGGTTTATGGGATGATTGCCCTTTTTGTCAATTTCTGAGGAAACAACCCTTTTTCGGAGAGATTATTTTTGAGGAAATCCGCCTGCTTGACACATCAACCAAGGCAGTATAGTATTCTTTCTAATCTCAAACCGGAGGATGTGTCCATGACGAGAAACAGGACTCTCCGCGGCTGGTGGTGGCAGACGAACACGGTCTGCCCCCAAGAGCCTGAATCAGTGTAAGACACGATTTTAAAAGGGCCTTGGAGGCGGATCCCGACAGGGATTCACTTCAGGGCCCTTTTTGTTTTTTTCGCAAGAATACATGCGGACCCCAATGACGGGGAAGGGCCCAAAAGGCTCTTCCCCGTTTTTTATTTTTGCAGAGACTCACCCGCCGGGGTGTCTGAAAGACAAGAGGAGGAATGAGAATGACAAGCCGAGTGAAGAAAAAACGCTTAGAAGGAGACATTACGCTGGAAACTTTCATCGACTATGGCCGAAATTATCCCATTGTGCCGCTTTGTCGTCGTTTTGACCTGGAAGGCAGGACGGCTTTGGGGCTCTATGAAAGTTTCCGCAAATCGGGATCACCGTCGATCCTTCTGGAAAGCGGTGAGAGGGGAGATACCAGCGGACGTTATTCATTCATGGCCACGGAGCCCGAATGCATTTTCTCGGTTTCAGCGAGGTGTTTCGAGGAGATGGACCTTTCGGGCCAGGTCCTGTACGAAGGCAGCTCAGGCGACTTTGAAAGGCGCATCGAAGAATACGTCGGAACAAGACATTGTCCGCTCTACGGCGAACTTCCTCCCTTTCCCGGCGGTGTGGCCGGGTTTTTAGGTTATGGGATGGTCGAAAACTGGGAAAACCTCTTTCATTCAGAAGGATCGAGGAGACTGCGGCCAAGCCCTTTCCCGGATGCCGTGATGATGGGTTTTTTCGGCGTTATCGTCATCGACCATGTGGAAGATAAGATACTGGCCGTACAAAATGTACGTATTCCAGGCGGCTCGAACGAAAAAGCCCTTTGCGGACTTTACGAAAGAACCCAGGAGGTTCTAAAAAAACAGGCCGCCCTCATCGAGGGGTGCCCCCGCGTGGCCCCCGATGCGGCGGAAAGGGCCTGCTACGTGGGAAACATTCGTTCCAACATGTCCCGCGAGGATTTTCTCTCGATGGTTCAAAGGGGCAAGGAACACATAAAGGCGGGAGACGTCAGCCAGGTCGTCCTCTCGCAGCGCTTTACCGCTGAAACCGACGTTACTCCCCTTGCTGTCTATCGCTCCCTCAAACGAGCCAACCCGTCGCCTTACATGTTCTTTTTGGACCTGGGGCGATTTTGCCTGATCGGTTCCTCGCCGGAAGTCCTGGTGAGGCTTTCGGGAGATGTAATCACCACCAGGCCCCTGGCGGGAACACGCAAAAGGGGCGCCGACGCCCGTGAGGACACGGCCTTTGCCCGGGAACTTCTGGCCGATGAAAAGGAGAGGGCGGAGCACCTCATGCTGGTCGACCTGGCGCGAAATGACGTAGGAAAGGTCAGCGAAACGGGCACTGTGAAGGTGACGGAACTTATGGAGGTGGAACGGTATTCCCAGGTAATGCATATCGTATCCAACGTGACGGGAAAGCGCGCGGAAGGCGCCGGCTGCCTTGACATACTTCGGGCGGCATTTCCCGCCGGGACCGTCTCTGGTGCCCCGAAAATCCGGGCCATGGAAATTATAGAGGACCTCGAGCCCGAGCCGAGAGGCCCCTACGCGGGAGCCGTCGGTTACATCGGCTTCGGAGGTGGAATGGACACCTGCATCACTATACGCACCTTCATTCACGAGGGAGACAGGGTGCACGTACAGGCGGGGGCGGGAATAGTCTACGATTCGGTGCCGGAAAACGAGTACGAGGAAACCAAAAGCAAGGCCAGGGCCCTTTTTCACGCCCTGGAAGACGCCTGCGGGAAAAGGGGGAAACGGGCATGCTCCTTATGATCGATAATTACGATTCCTTTACCTACAACCTGGTCCAGTGCCTGTCGGAGCTGGACGACGTCGAAGTGAGGAGGAACGACGGCGTATCCATTCGGAGCATAGCGAGAATGGCCCCTCGGGGAATTGTCATATCCCCCGGACCGGGAACACCGCGGGACGCCGGATTGACCATGGATGTCATAAGGGCCTTCGCGGGCAGGATCCCGATACTTGGCGTCTGCCTGGGCCACCAGGCTATAGCGGAAGTCTTCGGTGGAAGTGTCGTGCGGGGGAGAGAGCCCTTTCATGGCAAGGTTTCTGTCATCCACCACGACGGGAGCGGCATTTTCGAGGGACTGGAAAGCCCTTTGAGCGCCACCAGGTATCATTCGCTGACCGTCGATCCCGGCTCCGTTCCGCCGGAACTTGCGGTAACGGCCTGGACCGACGACGGTACGATCATGGGCCTTTCTCACAGGGAAAAACCCCTTTACGGGGTTCAGTTTCACCCCGAGTCGATACTCACCGAACGGGGAATGGATATACTGAAAAATTTCAGTAGACGAGCCGAGCCGATTCACGAAGGGAGTCGAGAGCAATGAAAAGCACGCTTGAAAGAATTTTTTCGGGACGGGACCTGGAACCCGAAGAGATGAGAGACGCCATGGACGCCATCATGGAGGGTGCCGTCTGCGAAGCCAGGATGGCCGCGTTCCTCGCCGGGCTAAGGACAAAAGGCGAAACCGTCGCGGAAATCACGGCGGCCGCCGACGTCATGAGGGAAAAGGCCGTTCCCGTAAAGGTGCGGGAACGGGTGGTGGTAGATATCGTCGGGACCGGCGGAGACGGCAAGGGGACCTTCAATATTTCGACGGCCGCGGCCCTGGTGGTAGCCGGGGCTGGAATAGCCGTGGCCAAACACGGGAACAGGTCCGTGTCCAGCAGGTGCGGTAGTGCCGATATCCTGGAGTCTTTGGGCATTCCTTTTCTGGACGACCCGGAAACAGTAGGAGCCTGCATAGAAAAGACCAGGTTCGGCTTCATCTTCGCGCCAGCCTTTCACAGGGCCATGCGTCACGTGGCGCCGACCCGCAAGGCGCTTGGTGTTCGGACAATCTTCAACATCCTGGGTCCCGTAACCAACCCGGCCCGGGCGAACTACCAGGTCCTGGGTGTCTTTTCGCCGGAGCTTCTGCGGCCCATGGCGGAGGTCATGGTGGGCCTCGGGGTAGAAGGCGGGATGACCGTTTACGGGTACGGCGGTATCGACGAATTGTCGCTGGAAGGCCCCAACAGGGTGTGCGTCATCGAAAAGGGTTCCATCATGGAAAAAGAGCTGACCCCCGAAATGGCGGGGCTCGAAAGGGCGTCCAACGACGGCCTCACAGGCGGCGACGCAGAGAAAAACCGCGACATCCTTCGGGCCGTCTTCGAAGGCGCAAGAGGGCCGATGAGGGACGTGGTGATCTTCAACGCCGCGGCCGCCTTCGTTTCGACGGGCAGTGCGAGAAGTTACAGGGAGGGCGCGGCCATGGCCGCCGAGGTTATAGATACAGGGCGTGCCGGGGCCTGCCTTAAAAACGTGCTGGACTTCACGGCATCGCTTGAAAGGGACGGAGTGGCATGATCCTTCAAAAGATAATCTGCGAGAAAGAAAAGGAACTGGAGCTTATGAAGCGCGACCGCCGCTCGCTTTGCGCTGCTCTTTCGGTTCCCGGCGTGTCGATAATCGCCGAGATAAAACGCGCCTCGCCCAGCAGGGGGATCATAGAAACTTCCCTCGAACCGGCGGAAAGGCTCCAGGCCTACGAAAAAGGCGGAGCCAGCGCCATCTCGGTAGTTACGGACAAAAAGTTCTTCCATGGCGACGCCGGGATGCTCAGGCTTCTTCGGCCCAGGACAAGCCTTCCGATTCTGAGAAAGGATTTTATGATCGACCCGTTGCAGCTTTACGAAAGTTTTTTTCTTGGAGCTGACGCTGTGCTTCTTATCGCATCGGTGCTCGAACAGGACCGCCTGGAGGCGATGCTTGAAAAGGCCCGTTCCATCGGCCTCGAGGCGCTGGTGGAGGTGCACGACGAGGAGGAACTTTTTCGGGCCCTCGACACGACCGCTGAAGTTTTGGGAATAAACAACAGGAACCTGGAGGATTTTTCCGTGGACCTGGGCGTGACGGAGAGGCTCATGGAGGTTTTGCGGTCCCGGACGGGCCGGAAACGCCCGTTGGTGGTAGCCGAAAGCGGCGTTTCCTCTGTGGAAGACGCCCGCTTTCTGGCAGAATGCGGAGTCGACGGCATTCTCGTCGGGTCTTTCCTGGTGGAAAGCCCCAAGCCGCAGGAACGGCTTGGGAAAATCCTGGAGGGGGTGGCAGCCGGTGGTGCGGGTCAAGATATGCGGTTTCACCAGCAAGCATGACGTTATGGAGGCCGCAGAAGCCGGGGCGGACGCTTTGGGATTTATCCTCGCGCCGAGTCGGCGCAGGGTTTCCATCGACGACGTGGGCAAAATGACCAGGGGCTTGCCGCCTTTTGTCTTAACCGTGGCCGTCGTGGCTGACCCTTCCGGGGAATTTGTCGCCGAAATCACGGAAAGCGGTCTTTTCGACGCCATCCAGTTTCACGGGGCCGAACCGCCGGAGCTTCTTTCGGGAGTTTCCGTGAGGACAATAAAGGCCTTTGCCCTTTCCGGCGGCACCTTTCCAGACGTCGACAAGTATCTTTGCGCCGACTGGTTTCTCTTCGATTCCGGTTCGGCGGGAAAGGGCGGAACGGGCGAATGTTTCGACTGGTCCCTTTTAGACAGAAGAGATTTCGGCAGGCCTTTTATACTCGCGGGCGGGCTAGGGCCTGAAAATGTCATCGAGGCCATAAGCACGGTAAAACCGGGCGCGGTAGACCTCAACAGCAGGATCGAGAAAGAGCCGGGAGTGAAGGATCACCGCATGATGCGGCAGGCCCTTTGCAGGATCAGGCGGTACGAGACGAGACGATTGGAGAGTGAAGTGAAATGAGCAGAAAAGGATATTTCGGAAATTACGGCGGGCGGTACGTACCCGAGACGCTTCTTCCCGCACTGGAAGAGCTGGAAGAAGCCTACCTTGCGCTTCGGGAGGATTCGTCCTTCCGGGAAGAGTTGTCTGGCCTGCTTTCCAGTTATAGCGGGCGGCCGACCCCTCTTTACCTGGCGGAAAGGTTCGCTGGACATGCGGGAGGGGCCAGGGTTTACCTTAAGCGGGAAGACCTGAACCACACCGGAGCGCACAAGATAAACAACGCCCTGGGCCAGGCTCTGTTGGCGAAAAGGCTCGGGAAAAAGCGCGTGATAGCCGAAACCGGGGCAGGGCAGCACGGCGTCGCGGCGGCCACGGCGGCGGCGAGGTTCGGCCTTGAGTGCCACGTGTACATGGGGACGGAAGACATGGAACGGCAGGCCCTTAACGTGGACAGGATGAGGCTTTTGGGCGCCGAGGTCATCCCTGCCACCTCCGGCAGCCGTACCCTCAAGGACGCCACGAACGAGGCCATAAGAGACTGGGTCACGAACGTGGAAAGCACCTACTACATAATCGGTTCGGCGGTGGGACCTCACCCTTACCCGACGATAGTAAGGGATTTCCAGAGGGTTATCGGTGACGAGAGCCGTCGTCAGATACTGGAGCTGGAAGGCCGCCTGCCCGATCTTTTGGTGGCCTGCGTCGGCGGGGGAAGCAACGCCATAGGGCTCTTTCATCCTTTCATCGAAGACGAAAACGTCCGCATGATGGGCGTGGAAGCTGCCGGGAGCGGAGTCGAGACGGGCAAACACGCGGCCACGCTAACAGCTGGACGGGTAGGCGTGCTGCACGGCAGCAGGTCCTTTCTATTGCAGGACGAAAACGGCCAGGTCCAGATAGCCCATTCCCTGTCGGCGGGGCTGGATTACCCCGGAGTGGGCCCGGAACACAGTTTCCTCATGGAATCGAAAAGGGTGGAATACACCTCGGTAACCGACGGAGAAGCCCTGGAGGCGTTCGCGCTGCTGTCGCGGACGGAAGGCATCATTCCGGCCCTTGAAAGCGCCCACGCCCTTGCTGGGCTGGTCCGCGCCGGTTCGAGGCTGTCACCCGAAGACATAGTGGTAGTCTGCCTTTCCGGCCGGGGCGACAAGGACATGGATTCCGTAAGGCCCTATCTCATCGAAGGAGTGAACGTGCAATGAAAAGTCCTCTTCAGGAAGTCTTCAAAAAGGGTAAAGCCCTTATCCCCTATATCACCGCGGGCGATCCATCCCTCGAGGCGACGGCGTCGATAGTCAAGGTCCTGGAGGAATCCGGGGCCGACATCATAGAGATTGGCGTGCCCTTTTCGGACCCCCAGGCCGACGGACCGGTAATACAGGCATCTTCGGCCAGGGCCTTGGAAAGGGGAACCACCCTTCCCAAGGTGCTAGAAAGGGTCCACGCCCTGCGCGAGAGAGTCAAGGTGCCGCTGGTTCTCATGGGATATTTCAACCCGATACTCAGTTACGGAGCGAAACGCTTCGCTGAGGACGCGGCAAGAGCGGGCATCTCGGGCGTAATCATCCCCGACCTTCCCTTCGACGAGGATCCGCCCTTCTACCAGACGCTGGCGGAAGAGGGCATAGAGGGCATCTTCATGGTCGCGCCCAACACTTCTGAAAAAAGGCTGGAAGCCCTCGGAAAACACGCGGCAGGCTTTGTCTATTGCGTTTCCCTTTACGGCATAACGGGAGACAACCGGGGACCGGTGCAAAACCTGACGGAATATATCAGTACCGTCCGAAAGCACGTCCATGTTCCCCTGGCCGTCGGTTTCGGAATAGATAGTCCGCAAAAGGCGGCCGCCGCCGCGGCCGCGGCCGACGGGGTCATCGTTGGCAGCGCCCTGGTAAGCATGGTAGAGCGCCTGGGGCAAGACGAAGCGGGACGCGACAGTGCAATCAGGGCCTTCATGGAAGGCCTGAGGGAGGCCATCGACAGCGCCTGAAATCCGTGTCGGGAAGGCTTCAGGAGCACTTGCGCGAAGGGTACGCCCCCAAAAGACGGAAGCTGAAACAGCGAGAGGCCATGACATCCAGAGCCTCGAAGACTTCGTGGCCCTTTCCCCCTGCCTCCATGTCGACGAAGAAAAAGTATTCGAAAGGGTTTGACGCAAGCGGCCGCGACTGGATGAAAGTAAGGTTTACGCCCCTGTCCCTGAGAGGCTCCAGGGCGTGAAACAGGGAGCCGGGCTTGTGGGCCACGGTAAACAGCACGGAAATTTTACCCTCGCTGGAGGCGGATATTTCGCGCCGGTTCCCTATCACCCAAAAACGGGTGGTGTTGTCGGGGTGATCCTGGATATTACGCGCAAGAACATGCAAACGGTGTTTCTGGGCCGCCCTCTCGCTGCATATGGCGGCCAGGTTTTCATCCTCAGATGCCTCTGCCGCGGCTGCGCTGGTGCTGGTGGAAGGCTTTTTGGGGACATGCGGAAGGTGCGAGGAAAGCCAGAGGCGGCATTGGGCGAGAGCCTGGGGGTGCGAGCGGACTTCCGTTATCGCCTCCAGGTTTTCGGCCCTGCCCGCCAGCACATGCCGGATGGGAACGAGAACCTCCATGGCTATCACAAGTTCGGTACCGGCGGAAGCGAAGGCGTCGAGAGAAGAGTATACGACTCCTTCGATGGTGTTTTCCACGGGGATCACACCCAGGTCCGCTTCCTTCCGCTCGATCGCCCGGACGACCCGCTCTGGCGAATCGAAAAAGCTTACGTCGATGCTTTTTCCCAAACCGGCGAAAGCGGCTTGCTCCGAGTAAGATCCTTCGGGGCCCAGGGCGGCCACCGTGGGGCGCTTCTGTACGGCCCTGCAGAAAGATATGATCTCGGTCATGATGTTTTCCAGGGCGCGGGAATCGACGTCTGGATGCCCTTTCGCCAGTTTTGCGATCAGGTCCTTTTCTCTCGCCGGATCGAAGACAGCCCCGTTTTCTTTTGTCTTTCCTATCTCTCTGGCGATGGCAAGGCGCTGCTCCAAAAGGGCTGCGATAGACTCGTCGACGGCGTCGATCCGCTCCCTGAGTTTATCCAGTTTTTCATTTCCCGTGGGCTTCATGGCAAGTTCTCCTCCGGCATCAATCCAAATGTACGAAAAAGAGTAGCCCAAAGACAAAGGAATGGCAATCCGGCGAGTTGCCTCAACTAAAACCTGGACGAAAACGATTCGTTGCCTCACGAAAAAATCTGGACGAAGGGTGTACGATTTCTCCGAGGTCATTGGCCCCGAAGGGAGGAAGGCACGGTGAGGCTGACGATGGGAACCAGGGACGAAATCCTGCGCACGATGGCGGAAGCATACAAGAAGGCCACCAAGAAGGAAAAGGGCCGCATGCTCGACCATGTCGTGGAAGTTGCCGGGTACAACAGGGCCTATGCCTCCTACCGGCTGTGTCTCTAAGGGAAAAGGCTCTTCCTGCGTGGTGCAGGCGGCAGGCTTACGAAACGCTCAACCCCGCCGATCTGAAACGAAGGATCGATAGATTCAAAAGAAAGCTGGAACAATGCCACAAAAAGGAAAACTAAGCAACGAAGGCTGCAGATTGAGAACCATCTTTCGTCTAGATTTCTTCGTGAGGCAACGTAACCGTTTCGTATGGATTTTTACGTGAGGCAATAGGGTTCGGATAATCCCGAATGAGGCATGGAAGGTTGCCGTCCCCCCGACCTTGCGATGAAAGGGAGCGCCGGATGAAAGGGTCAATTTTTCGTCGTGGTTTTACGCTGGTGGAGCTTCTGGCTGTTATAGTCGTCATCGGGATTTTGGCAGGCTTCCTGATGCTTGCCATGGTTTCCGCCAAAGACAACGCCGAGGCTGCCAGGATAATCTCTGAGATGAGGACCATGAAATCCGCGGCTTGCCTTTACCGCAGCGATTACGGGATATGGCCTCGCTGGGTCTATAGCGGCGCCTATAAGGACAACAATGAGGTGGAATACGTCGACGCGCAGGAAAAAGCCTTGCCAGACGCCTACACGGACAGGCTCCCCGTAAACAAAAATTACTGGATCGGGGTAATGCACGCACCGGGTCCTAAAGGCGACGACCAGGCCTTTGTCCTTTTGGACGACAGGGGACTGAGAAAAGGAGTAAAAAAGGTTCTGGCCTCCAAAGCGGAATCAATGGGGTTTATGGCAAGATCAGGTCAGTCCCACAGCTTCTCTGGTCTTCACGTATTTACCAGCGAAGACGACAACCTGATGTGGTTTTTGACCGGGTACCAAAACTAAGGAAAGATATCCCCTTTTCAAAGTATTTCGTAAAGATCAACAGGGGAGCGCGTAAAAACATTTTCCGATTCTGCCCTTCATAAAGATGATATCGTTGCGATAGTTTCTCCTCTTGCGGGGGCAAAGGCCGTCTTGACGTTATTCCTTCCGGTAAAAAGTAACCTGGATATCTTCCAGCGTAGCCAGCCCCTCGCCGATCATTATTTCATCGATTTCAGGGAGGATCGTTTCGATACGCCCGGGCTTGTCGACGATTTCAATAATGACAGGAAGCTCCTCCGACAGCCTGAGGATCTTCGCGGAGTGAATCCGGCTGTGGGCTCCGAAACCCAGAATTCCCCGAAGCACCATGGCACCGTCCATGGAACGTCCCCTTGCAAGGTTGACGATGGCTTCATAAAGAGGTTTTCCGTTGTATCTGTCAGGACCGTCTCAAGGTGATCGCCGAGGCCAAGGCGGAAATCGCGCGCTGCGCTCGTGAACGTCACGAAAGGGAAATGGAGGCCCATGAGGAAAAGAGATGACCGAACGAAAGCGTATCGAGGACCAAGGGGGCAAGAAGATTCGCGGCCGTACTCCAAAGGCGAATGGGGCCTGGTCTGCTCTGCCTTCATCCTGAAAGGGAAGCGTGAGGGTTCCAGTCCGAAGGGTGGAGAAGGGATGATCCGTCCATCAGGGAGGCTTGACTTGATTGGAAAAGCCGGGATGGGCAGGGGTGAGCGCGGTCCAGAACCGGGTTTTTGTTCTTTGGTGCTATACTTGATCAAAGTGTTTTTATAAAGGGGAGGATGCAGATGTCATTCAGTCGTTATGCGGCAACGAGCATCAACAAGACGAAACTTCGGACACCCGCGGATTATTCGCCCTTTTCTGGCATGTGTGCCGTGTGTACGGAGAAGTGCCCAGGCTTCTGTGAAATCGGAAAATCCGTGACCGACGGTCCGGAAGCGCTTTACCCGACGGAGAGAGCTACCTCCCAGGCGGCGTCGGAGAAGGACTATCCCGTAGATTTTTCCCATTTTAATATCAACGGACGGTGTTTCGGAAATTTCGGGACGAAACCCGGCAAACTGGCTTACAGCCATGCAGACCTTTCATGCGAGATGGGTGCGGGAAAGGAAAAGATGAGACTCCTTGCACCCTATGTGTTCCC
>Ga0334895_1003959_pt1 | contig 10881 bp, 11 predicted proteins | sample GraSluR3_MG_7_FD_207229 | JGI IMG/M metagenome (GOLD analysis project Ga0334895, IMG submission 207229) | Sludge microbial communities from methane-producing bioreactor in Wageningen University, Netherlands - Granular Sludge_31_05-R3 | ecosystem: Engineered > Bioreactor > Anaerobic >... | reverse complement strand
CATACCGATCTCATAGGTGTCCGGATATACCAGACATACACGGCATTGCGCGTTATCCCATGATTTCTTTACAATATGGATCTCATTCCCGATATAGCGTCCGGGACGTTCTACATGCTGCAATAAAAAAGGAAGTGTATCGCACAGCTTGTTGTGATCTATATTATTGTTATGTTTTCTGTTCTGCATCTTCCGTTTCGTAATACTGCCCTAATATATCTATTACCTTGCCAATAAAAAACAGTATTTTTTACCGGAGCCACCGTGTGGGCGGAAGGGTTTATGATTCTCTCCCTTGTTTGCGTTGTCAGAATAACATTGACTTTATACTTTGCAACAGCTATCTTATTCCGCTTTTTAAAGGAAAGATGACCGAGCTGGCTGAAGGTGCACGATTGGAAATCGTGTGTGCTGTTAACGCGGCACCCCGGGTTCGAATCCCGGTCTTTCCGCACTACTTCGCCCTTCTGCGCTCCGAACCATCGGAGCTTCGAAGGGCTTCGTAGAGCAAGCTCTTACAGGGCTTGTTCTGCAAGTTTGATCATCATGGTATCATGCCCTCTTCTGCCTGGAGGGTTTTATTTTTTTGGCAATTTATTGCGATAGTGACCTTTAGATGCAATGAAGAGAAACGGAGAAGTAGAGCGAGAAGAAATGCCGGTTGACCGCCCGCAGGCGAAGGCCGTGGCCGGTATTATCATTTCAGTTCGCATGTATGATATATATATATATATATTGCATCCTAGCATCAAACAAAACAATTGACACTGTGTAGTATATTCATTATACTTCAAAAAAGATACCGAGTGCTGTGTTGCCATGGAAGAAAGCATGTACATGGATTTTTTGGTAAATAGTGAAAGGGCGTTCATTATTATGCTCGGGGGACTCAAGAAAAGGCCGTTTGAAAAAATGATGCAAGTAATTGCCGAAATAACTGTTCAGAACATAAACCGATCGGACGGGGAATAAATGAAGGGTAAATTGATATTAATACTGGCCCTGATGACTGTCGCAATATTACCTGCAGCTACTCTCTCCGGGCTTATTAAAGATATTAAGACAAACAAAGCGCTGGCCTTTGCCAACATTGCCGTATATGAAAAAGATACCGAAACCATTAAAACCGGAACCATGTCCGGCGTTGACGGCACCTTTCGTATTTTCAACGTACCGGCGGGCAACTACTATCTTGTGATCACCTACATGGGCTATGAGCAAGAACACGTTGACAGCGTAAGCATTAATGATAAGAATGTAGATATTGGAACCCTCTTTCTCACCCCGGCTGCAATAAAGATGGACGATGTAATAGTAGAGGCAGAGAAGCCGGCGATCACATACAGAATCGATAAACAAGTGATCAATGCCAGGCAATTTATTACGGCCCGCGGGGGTACCGCGGTGGATATCCTCGAAAATGTCCCCTCCGTCACGGTGGATATCGAGGGAAAGGTCTCTCTTCGCGGAAGCTCAAATTTTACCGTCATGATAGACGGACGTCCTTCCATATTGGAGCCTCAGGATGCTTTGAAAACCATTCCTGCCGAATCTATTGAGAATATTGAGATCATGACCAATCCCTCGGCGAAGTTTGAAGCGGAAGGCGGGGCGGGGATCATTAATATCGTGACGCAACGACATAAGCGCATCGGTCTGACCGGATTGGCATCTTTCAGAGCCGGTACCAATAGTTTAGGTGGTTCTGCTTTAGTAAATTACACAAATAAAAAGATCACGGCTTATGTTTCGTTTGATTTTCGTACAGGACGTTACGGCAGCCAATCCTATCAGGATCGTTATCTGTATTTTCCTGATACAACAGTTAATTACAGGTCCGAAGGGAGAAGAGATAGCAGAAGTAATAGCGGGAGCATTAAAGGGGGATTAGATTGGAATATTTCAAAGAACGATGTGGTCGGGTTTTCCGCAAATTACGCTCCCGATACCGGGATAAATAGCTACATCACAGACTATACTGTAATCCGCTTAGGTCCTGTTACGGGAACGGTGTTCAATACCCGTGATTACACAAATTATGAAAATTCCGACAGAGGCCGTAAACCATTCAATGTTGTGGCGGATTACACGCATACCTTTCCCGAGAAAAAGGAAGGCAATGTCACCAACTCCAAAGACCGGGCATCTGCCGGATCATCGGGAGAAAGTAAAAGTCATTCATCAACCAGGCATCAGATGAAATTTGCAGCCTCATATTCCAACGTGGATACGGACAATGAATCATTCACTTACCTTGTAGATGCATGGGATGATACCACTGAAGGAAAATGGACAACAAAGATCGAACCCACAAGCAATATTCGTGGAAAGTTCGAATACACGCGTCCCATAAACAATACCAGTCATTTTGAAACAGGAGTAAATGCTAATTTCAATTGGAAAACCGATGGGAATAACGTTTATGATTATGATCCTTTAACGGGCGGCTTCAATCTGCAAGATCAATTTTCCAATCTCAGCGATTATAAACAAAATACTCTCTCCGCCTTTGCCCTTTACCGTGCCGAATTCGGACAACTGGGATTTCAACCCGGCATACGTGCTGAATATACGTATCGTGAGATCGATAGTGATGCAAACGATTCGCTTTATGTCATTGACGATTTAAACATTTTCCCGACTTTGCACTTATCCTATCAATTACCTTCAAATGTTCAATTAATGGGATCGTATACCCGCCGTATTTCACGTCCGCCCGCTTATCAGTTGGAACCTTTTTATACATGGAGAGATGCTTACAATATTCGCATCGGCAATCCCGCTTTAAGACCGGAAATGACAGATTCTTATAATTTAAATATTATGAAAAGTTTCGGAAGAAATCTCTTGTCATTGAATGCCTTTTTCATACAAACAAACGATAAGATTGTAACGATCCAAACCGCCTTCCGGGAAGGTGAAGATATAATTTTGAGTACCTGTGAAAATGTCGGCAGGGATCAATTTTTAGGTTTAACGGTAACGTCAAATCTGAATCTTTTCTCCTGGTGGAGGATGAATATATCCGGCAGTCTGTTTTATTATCATATTGAAGGTGTGTTATATGAAGAAGATATTTCAAAGGAGAGCGTAAGCTATTCCACAAGGATTAATACTACATTTATGCTCCCCACCAAGACCGGCATCCAACTGAGCGTAATGTATATGCCAAAAACCACAACGGTACAAGGATCAAGCGCATCGGGCGTCATGACTAATCTTGGCCTTAGTCAAAACTTCTTCAAAGGCAAACTATCCGCGAGCCTGTCGGTCAGCGATATCTTTGGCAAGGGTTACATGCAATCCGAAACTTACACGCCAACGACCTATATCTATTCTGAATTTTACCGTGATGCTCCCACGATCTTTCTTAATCTTTCATTGAAAATCAATAATTATAAAAGGCAACGGGAGATCAATGTTTTGGGTGGCGACGGCTTTGATTCCGAGTACAGCAGGGAGTATTAAAAATTCTTTAAAAAAGATACCTGCTCCTTTTTTATCAAAGCGGAGAAGGAGTGTCTTTTACACAGGATATTTAAAGAGTATAAGATTTTTTATTTGACTTTGGTCTGATTTTAACTTAATATTTTCTGCATTTGTGATATTCATCACTTTGCGATTGATTCTTATAAAATGATTATTAAATTTTTCGTCCCCCTCTTGGGTAACTCCTCTCGGAGTTACCCTTTGTGTTCATTTTTTATGTTGTATATAAAAATATTATGCTTATTTTTACCTTTCTTTCACACACAGGAGATTGACAATGCGAATTCAACTGATCTATAATCCCAATGCGGGGGGCGGGAAAAGCGACCGCTTGTATCCCGTGGTTCTGAAAACCCTGCGCGAGGCGGGACATACCGTAACACCCTATCGCACACTGTATCGCTTCCATGCGACCGAGATCGCAAAGCATCTTGATTTTGCGTCCTGCGATATTGTGCTTGCCGCCGGCGGCGACGGCACGGCCTACGAAGTGCTCAACGGACTAATGCAGCATGAAAATGAGATGCAAAAACCTCTTTTCGGTATTATCCCGGTCGGTACCGGGAATTCCTTTTCCTTTGATCTGAATATGAAAAAATGGGATGACGGTATCCGGGCCGTCCTGCGGGGAAAAACACGGGATGTTGATCTCATTGAATTTATCACCCAGAAAGAAACCTTTTATTCCATGAACGCGATCGGTTTCGGCCTGGTAGCCGATGTTTCATATCTCGGTAACAAACTGAAAAAATATATGGGCAAAACCGCCTACACCGTGGGTGCCCTTGCGGAGATCCTTCGTTTCACACCTCAGAAGACAAGACTTGAAGTTGACGGAAAGGTATATGAATATGAGGGCGTGTTCACGAATTTTTCCAACTCGGTTATTATCGGCGGAAATATGAAGATCTCTCCCAACTCAAAGATCGATGACGGGATCATTGAATGCGTTGTATTGGAGAATATGCCGAGAAAAGATATAATTAAAGCGTTCCCTTCCGTTTACGAAGGCACACATATAAGCCTTCCTCAGTTGAAGATCTATACCGGAAAACATTTTAAGGTGACATCCGAACCGGTCAAGATCTGTAATCCCGAAGGGGAGATCTTTGGTGTGACCCCGCTTGAACTTCGGGTCCTGCCGAAAAAGATGACTTTTCTTACTTTATGATCTTTGTCCTATCGGGAACTCATTGTTGCTATCATAACAGCTTTAATGGTGTGCATGCGGTTCTCGGCTTCATCCCATACCTTGCTGTTGGGAGATAAAAAAACATCATCTGTGACCTCCATCGCGGTCAAACCGAATTTCTCGTGCGTGTCCCTCCCGACTTCCGTATCCAGATCGTGGAATGCCGGCAGACAATGCAGGAACAGCGTGTCGCTTTTTCCGGTCTTTTCCATTATGGCAGCGTTGACCTGATAAGGTAAAAGCAACTTGATGCGCTCTGCAAATTGCGCTTCCTCGCCCATGGAGACCCAAACATCCGTATAGATGACATCCGCGTCCTTTACGCCTTTCGAAATATCATCTGTCAGCAGAATCTTCGCTCCGGTTGAGTTGGCGATCTTTTTGGCTTTTTTGACCAGTTCCGCATCCGGAAAAAGTGTCCCCGGCGCGACAATGCGAAAATCCATTCCGGTCTTCGCCGCACCGATCATCAGTGAGTTCGCCATATTGTTCCTGCCATCTCCCACGTAAGCAAAAACAATGCCATCAAGATGTCCGCGTTCTTCCTTAATGGTCAGAAAATCCGCAAGCACCTGTGTGGGGTGGAACATGTCCGTCAATCCGTTCCAGACCGGTACGCCCGCATATTTTGCCAGTGTTTCTACGGTTTCGTGTTTAAAGCCGCGGAACTGAATACCGTCGAACATTCTTCCCAATACCTTCGCCGTATCGGCGACACTTTCCTTCTTGCCGAATTGAATATCGTTTTTCCCTAAAAATTCAGGATGTGCACCTTCATCGATCGCGGCGACGGTAAAGGCACATCTTGTACGCGTGGAGTTCTTTTCAAATAAAAGAGCAATGTTCTTGTGTTCCAGGCGTTTCGGAAATATTCCTTTCTTCTTCTCTCCCTTCACGTCCGCAGCAAGGTCGATCAGGTAATGTATCTCTGCCGGTGTGAAATCCAGCAGCGTGAGGAAATGACGATTTTTCAAGTTCATGATGTTGCCTTTCGTTTTCAGTTTATGGTGTAATATAATGAAAAGTGCCGTCCGAATAAAGCAGAGAAAGATCGGGTTGGTTATTTTATTACCAAAACAACAATTGCTTGTTTTTACATAAGAACAACGTAAATTTGACGCCATGAATACATTGCGTGAATTGCTGCATCGTTATCTTTCCGTGCCGGGATCCATTAAACGCCTTGTCCTTGGCTCTTTTTTCCTACAGTTGCTGAATGCGTCTTTCAATCTTATATTAAATATATACCTGCGCAAAAAAGGGTATTCCGATACACTGATCGCCGATTTCACATCCTGGCGTTTCATAAGTATTCTTTTATTCAGCATCCCTTTTGGTTTGATCATACGCGGCCGTCCCTTAAAGCCTTTTTTTATTGCCGGTGCCCTTATTGTTCCGCTTTTCGGAGCAGCGATGCTTCTGGCTGCCGAAATGCATGCGGATTTCCTGATCCGTCTTGCATTTTTCGGAGGCAGCATGGGGTTCATGCTCATTCATGTTACCGCCCTGCCTTTCATTCTGCGGCACAGTGACGACAATACGTTGAGCGAAAGCATTGCTCTGAATTTTGCCGTTTGGAGCCTTGCTTCTATCGTAACCGGCATGTTGATCCATTTTTTCTTTCTTATGGCTTCTCATGTAGAACATCTTCATCTGACAGAATACGAGATCCTTTTCTTTTTCGTACTGATGAGTATTGCTGCGCTTTTCGTCTTTGGAAGTATTAAGGAAAAAGCACCTCTGCGGGAAACGCATAAAAGTGTCTTTCATCATTTGCGGTCCTATGAGTGGGGAAAAATATTTCGCGGCCTGCTGCCGATGTTCATTATATCTGTCGGTGCGGGATTGACCATCCCTTTTATGAATTTATTTTTTCATTCTGTTTTTCATGTGGATTCCGATGCGTTTGCAGTGATGGGCAGCATCGCGGCCGTGCTGGTTTTTGCGGGCGGGATGATCACGCCGGTATTGCGAAGAAAACTGGGGTATGGCCTTTCCATCGGGATAACGCAATTTACGGCGATCGCTTTTTTGCTCTTCCTCGCTTCAACGCAATTATATAGTGAAAAAGGGTTTGCGCTGTGGTTTGCCACCGGTGCGTTCATTATCCGCCAACCATTGATGAACATGGCCTCCCCGATCACCAGTGAGCTTGTCATGAAATATGTAGGACCGCGAAACCGCGAACTGATCTCAGCAATTGAAACGGGGCTGTGGAATGCCTCCTGGTTTATCAGCGCAAAGATCTTTCAGGTGCTGCGCGGCATGCATTTACCTTATTATCGTATTTTTATTATTACTGCCGTTTTGTACGCTTTCGGCACCCTTACCTACCTGGCCCTTGTCCGAAAATATCATCACCGCGATTGCCGGGAAGCGATACCTTAGTCGGATGTTGGCTGATTATCCTTGCTGATACGAAGAGCCCGTTCATAGGCCGATTCATAGCGGCTTGCACTCTCATCCCAGGAAAATGATCGCTTCATAGCGCGCTGCTGCATCTCCCCATAGTGCTCGGGACGATCATAATACGTTGATACCGCCCAGCCTACCGTGTCATAAATGGCGCGCGGTGTCGCATCATAAAATTTAAAGCCGGTTCCCTCACCGGTGGCCTCGTCATACTGTTCCACGGTATCGTCCAGTCCGCCCGTTGCACGAACGATCGGTAGGGTCCCGTAGCGCAGAGAATATATCTGATTCAGTCCGCATGGTTCATATAGGGACGGCATAATGAAGAAATCCGAACCGGCTTCGATCAGATGCGCGAGATCATTATCATAGCCGATGTAGCTTCCGATCAGACCCGGATATTTCAGGGGAAGCGACGAATAAAACTCTTCGAGGTGTTTGTCCCCCGACCCAAGGATCGCAAACTGAACTTGCATGTTCTTGATGATGGCTTCAATACTGTCTGCCAAGATGTGCAATCCTTTTTGTTCGGCCATTCTACTGATAAGTCCGATAACCGGAATATACTCCTGTTCATACAGTTCCATTTTTTTCTGCAGGTGCGTCTTGCATGTTTTTTTGCCGGATACATTTTTAACGGAATACTTCCGCGGTATCAGTTTGTCCTGCGAGGGGTCCCATTGCGAATAATCAACACCGTTAAGGATGCCGATATATCGTTCACCCTTTTTCTGCAGAAATCGATCAAGTCCGTGTGAGTAGTCAGGTGTCAGGGTTTCATTTGCATACGCCGGACTTACGGTATTTACGATGTCCGCATAATATATACCACCCTTCAGGAGGTTGATACCCCCGTAATCCTCAAACACGTGTTCGTTAAAATCTTCCTTCCTGAAGCCGAGATAGGGGTAGCTGTCGGCAGGGTACCTCCCCTGATATCCGATATTATGAATGGTCAGCACACCCGCCGCCTTTCCGAGGCAGGAACAGTTTTGATGTTGGGTTTTCAGATAAATCAGCGCGGGCGCGGTTTGCCAGTCGTGGGCGTGAACAATATCAATTTGTATTTCTTTTGTTTTGCACAGGTAAAGCGCAGCTTGTGAAAGGAAACAGAAGCGTTTGGGGTTATCCTGATAATCCTGCATGGCTGAATTGTTATACAGGCCTTCTCTAAAAAAATAATTCTGGTAATCAATAAAATAATAGGTCAGGTTCCGCTGGATCTTTTTTGTATGCACCAGGCACCATTCTTCCCGGTCGCCCATCCATACGTTCATAGAGAAGGGCTCGTCTTCGGAGCGTACCATTTCGGGAGGAATACATGCGTAATAAGGCATAACAACACTGACTTCGTGGCCTTTTCGTGCAAGCTCTTTTGGCAGTGCGCCGGCAACATCGGCAAGCCCGCCCGTTTTGGCAAACGGAACACTTTCCGATACAACAAATAAAATCCTGTATGGTCCGTCCATTTCCATCCCTTTCATGTTTCCCCTTAGTAACATGCCAACAAATAATAAACCCGCACATATTCATGATTTATGAATATTGTTGCGGGTATTTAAAGTGTTTTTATTTTGTGTTCAGTCTGAACGTGACCGGGATCGAGAGCCAGACACCTACATCTCGGTCGCGTTGTTTTGCCGGTTTGAATTTCGTTTTTTTGATCGCGTTAATGGCCGCCTCATCCAGTCCCGTTCCGGGCATACCCTTTAAGATTATGGCATGTTCGACGATGCCTTTATCGTTAATAAAAGCTTGTACATTGACTGTTCCCTCGATACCGGCCTCTTTGGCTATCTCGGGATACACAGTATTCCTCGCTATTGCCGCCATTCCTCCGATGGGTGAGGGAGGTTCGTCATATGCTATAAACTCGACAACGATACCGCCCGTACCACCTCCCGGGGGCGGTGGCGCATCAAGGGCAATATAGTCGTCAAAATCCATATCTTCGATGGTAAGATCTTCCGAAATATCTTCATCTTCGCTCATAACGGGAATGGATGGCCGCTGCTGAGGGGCTTCCATTTGCTGAAGTTCAACCTGGGGCACATCTTCGGATTGTATAAACTCAATAACCGTTTCGCCGATCAGTGCCGACTCGCGTTCAAATTTCGGGAACAAATAGACAAATACGACAACAAGCGCCAATACACATACAACGGCGATTTCCGTTACAAAGCCGGACCTGGCCTTAAACTTTTGAAACTGTCCGTCTTGCTGCATGATATTACTCCTGTTCCTCTATTTATGTCTTGCCGAATAGTTTACTTTTAATGCGCTGGCATCCCGGAGCGCGTTCTGAACATCCGAAATGGTTCCCATGGGCGTTTCCTGATCGGCACGCAAAGAAATGGTCAGAAGGTTGTCGTTCCGGCGTATCGGATAAATAACCGGTGCAACATTCTCAACGTTCATTAATTTATCCTGTATACTGATGCGTCCGGTGCGGTCGATAAAAACATATAACACGGAACGTTTAGGTGTATCAAGTTTTGCAATGGATCGCGCTTCCGGTAATTTTACTTTCAAGCCCTCGACGGTTTTCAGTGTTGTTGCGGCCATAAAAAAGATCAGGAGCATAAAAATAATATCCGACATCGAAGCCGTAGGGATCCCTGTTTTGGGTTTTGATTTTTTCTTAATTGCCATAGAATCTCCTACTGGGTTCCGATCAAAGCCAGTTTTTTTACCTTGGCTACCGTTAATTGATCTACAACCTCAATATAATCCTGATATTTCGTCCTGCGGTCGGTTTGAACCGAAAAAACCATATTGGGATTTGATAATTCCAGTTCTCGTGCGCGTCTTTCTATTTCCCTGACCGGAACGATCTCATCGTTGAATAACACTTCTCCTTGCGCGTTTACAAGGATCATGGTGATGTTTTTAGGATTCAGCTTGATCTCTGAATCCCCCGGAGGCGGCAGGACAACGCCGATGCCCTTATCGACATCTACGTTTGAGACTAAAAGGAAAAAAACCAGTAACAGGAACGCAATGTCAGACATTGACGAACTCGGAATCTCAGAAGGCGGACGTTTTTTCTTACCTAACATGAAATATTCCTAACTGTTACTATTTTTTTATGTTGTTTTTCTCCAGATCATCCAAAAGGTCCAGGGAGCTACGCTCCATATCGATCACCAGATTGTCGATCTGGAAAAGGAAAAAATTCTGGAAGATCTGAATGATCATCGCAACGATCAGACCAAAGAGCGTTGTCAGCAGGGCCTGTGAAATACCTGTCGCCACAACAGCGGGGGACATATCGTTTGCCGCCGCAATATCCTGGAACGCCGTTACCATTCCCGCAACCGTTCCGGTAAAACCGAGCATGGGGGCGATCACGATCACGGTAGACAGCCAAATCTGATTCTTTTCCAGAAAGGTCATTTCCAGTGATCCGATGGTATCAAGGGTTTTTTCTACGCGCGCAAGCCCTTTATCCTGATGGCGAAGAGCCTCGGCAAACATTGTTGCAATGGGGCTTGTCGATGCATTACAGGCTTCTATCGCGCTGCCAACACCCCCTTCAATCAAAACCTCTTTTATATTCTTTGTGAATGCTTTTGTTTTTGCCGTTATTGTGATTAGGGCATATAAGCGTTCAAACACAATGACAAGACCTACGATGAAGACAATCAGAATTGGCCACATGAAAGGTCCGCCGTCCAAAAAGAGCTGTACCATAAAATAAACCTCCAGTTTATTATTTTATTTTCAAATACAACATATCATTTTAAGAAAATACCACTCTAAAGTCAATATATTATTGAAATGCAATG
>Ga0334895_1003957_pt1 | contig 10894 bp, 7 predicted proteins | sample GraSluR3_MG_7_FD_207229 | JGI IMG/M metagenome (GOLD analysis project Ga0334895, IMG submission 207229) | Sludge microbial communities from methane-producing bioreactor in Wageningen University, Netherlands - Granular Sludge_31_05-R3 | ecosystem: Engineered > Bioreactor > Anaerobic > Unclassified... | reverse complement strand
CCAGGCAATGACTTTAAACATTTTCTTGCCATCCACTTCCAATACTGCTGTAGAAAGAGCATCAAACAAACTTCCGAATTTTGTTCCAATAATATCGCTAGAGACAATCGGATCTTCTGTGTAGCCAAACGACTCATTTGCTGAATTCGCCATGGCTTCATTAACTGATTCAATCGTTGCGTCTTTTTCAAGTTCCACGACCAAATCAACGACTGATCCCGTTGCTACAGGAACTCTCAAAGCAATGCCATCCAACCTACCATTCAATTCCGGCAAGACTTTACCCACTGCAGCTGCCGCACCTGTTGATGTTGGAACAATGTTTGCCGCCGCTGCCCGTCCTCTTCTTGAGTAAATGCCTGACTTGTGAGGCGTGTCCAATGTAGCTTGATCATTTGTATATGCGTGTACGGTTGTCATAAATCCTTTCACAATCCCAAATTGGTCATGAAGCACCTTTGCAACAGGAGCTAAACAATTTGTTGTGCAAGATGCGCCTGAAACCACTTGTTCACTTCCATCCAAAACATCATGATTCACGTTATACACGATGGTTTTCATATCTCCTTTTCCTGGTGCCGACAACAAGACTTTTTTAGCACCTGCCTTCAAGTGTTTTTCTGCATCCTCTTTTTTTGTAAAAAAGCCTGTGCATTCCAAAACCACATCAATACCAAGTTCTTTCCAAGGTAAGTTTTCTGGGTCTCTTTCCGAATAAATCTTAAATTCTTTACCATCCACGTAGATCTCATCATTTTTGTGTGAAATGTTGTCTGTCTTATATCTACCTTGTGACGTATCATACTTCAATAGATAAGCCAATGTTTCCGCATCTGTCAGGTCATTGATGGCTGCAATTTCGAAACTGCCATCGTCAAACATTTCCCTGAAGGCCAATCTCCCAATTCTTCCAAAACCATTGATCGCAACTTTAATACTCATAATCGTCTCTCCTTATAAATTTAATATTTCTCTTGCGGTTACTTCATCTGTAACCAGTGTATATTCTTTGTGATACTTTGAAAACGCATAAATCGCTTCTGCCTTATTGGTACCTGCCGCCACGCATATGGCATGTTTGATATTTTTCAAATCTGTCAGTGCCAGTCCTACTGTATCTGTATGGGTCACTGGCTGTCCTTTTTTGTTGAAATAATAGCCCAAAGACTCTGCAAAAGCTTTTTTTAGAAACAACTCGCTTTTCTTTAGCTCAGACAAGCCTCTCCTTTGCGCCATTTCTTCAGCTGTTCCAATTCCAAAAATAATCATGTCAATTCTTTTAATTTCATTCAACACATTTCGAATTTGCTCATTTTGCTTAAGCGCTTCAAGCACTTCAGAGCCAATATTGTCTGGTATGTGAAGTAATTTGTAAGTTGCTCCAATCCGATGGGCCATTTTAGCCGCTATGGAATTCGCTTGGATTTCTAGTTTTTCTCCCAATCCGCCTCTTCCGGGAACGATCATAACATTGGAAAATTTTTTGTCCATTTTTATTTCATCGGCAACCAAAGCCATTGTTGTTCCTCCCATGATGCCTATCCTCATATTGTCTGTCAAATGGTCCTCAATAATTCGAGCTGCTTTTTTGCCAAGATTTCTCCGTATGAAATCACTTTGATTATAATCCCCTTCAACGATGCTCACTTTCTGAATTTGAAGTTTATCTCTGACTTTCAATTCCAAATCAGTGATTCCTTTCATGGTGTAGATCAACGATTCCACTTGTACGATTACTTGTTGTGCCGATTCTGTTAAATGCATACCTGCTGTATCGGACTCAACGAGAGAAAGTGTCCTTAACTTATCCGTCTCTGATCTGAGGGTTCGTTCGGACATTCCCATAGCCGATGCTAGCACTCTTCTTCCTACCGGTTGCAAGTTGTCGATCATTTTCATGATGTCATATCTTCTTAGGATTGTTTCCATCATCTCCGGGGCAATTGTGTTTTGTATGGTTAGTATTTTTTCAAAATCCACCTGTACCTCCGGGTCTTTTTTTATCCCATATATTCATTAAATGTCCCTTATTGATTATACTACTTCCTCTCCCAAATAACAAGTCCCATATGTCATACTAAACCATTCATTTCCTTTATAAAACCCAGCCTTAGCTGGGTTAATACCGCTTTCGCATGGATGAAGAGGCTATTCCTAGTTCTTCTCGATATTTTGCGATGGTTCTTCTAGAAATATCAATCCCTTTTTCATTTAAAGCATTCGCCATTTTTTGATCACTCAATGGTTTTCTTTCATTTTCATTTTCAACCATTTCCTTAATGAGTGTTTTGATGCTGGTAGAGGCCATGCCATCCATTTCTCCTTCTCGAGAAATAGAGCTTGAGAAAAAATATTTTAACTCAAACAAACCTCTCGGTGTTTGAACATATTTACCGTTGGTCGCTCTGCTGACAGTTGATTCATGAACTTCAATGTCTTCTGCCACGTCTTTCAAAACAAGGGGTTTCAAATACTTGTCTCCCTTTTCAAAAAAATTAATTTGATGCTTTAATATGGACTCCGCTACTTTATACATGGTATGTCTTCTTTGTTCAATGCTTTTTATCAGCCACATAGAAGCGTTGAATTTATCATACAGGAATTTGTTGGTTTCTTTATCGTCCACGCTTTTCATGATATTTTTGTAGTAATTGCTGATTCGAAGCATGGGGACATCACCATCATTCACCATGATGACGTACTCACCATTTACTTTTGTAATGGTCACGTCAGCTGTAACGTACCGAATATTGTCATCGTCTAAATGAAATCCTCTAGAAGGTTTCGGCTCTAAGAAACGAATCATGTCACAAATCTGTTGCGCCCGCGTCACCGATACATCTAATTCTTTTGCAATGCATTGCAACTTGTTGCAAGCTAAGTTCTCTATATGATTGTTGACCACCTCGTACACTTTTTCATCAAAGACACCTTTTTCTTTCAATTGTATGTTAAGGCATTCCTTCAAATCCCTTGCTGCAATCCCCGCAGGATCAAATGTGTGAAAAATCTCCAATACTTCTAAGACATCGTTTTCAGAAACACCAAGTTGATCGGCTATTTCCATAGTTGAAACCGCTAAGTAGCCTTTCTTATCTAATGAGTCAATGATCCTTTCTCCAATCATTCTGTCTTTTTCTGTATTGACTGACAACCCCAACTGGGCATGCAAATGATCGCTTAAAGACCGTTGCTTCGATGTATAAGATTCGAATGTCTGCTTTGTTTCTGAATGATTTTGAGTATAAGACTTGTAGCTAATGTCATCATATTTTTCAACTACTTCGTGCCAGTCAATTTCGTCTTTTTTCCCTTCATCCAATTTATCTTTTTGTTCAAGCGTCTCCGCAGGTTTTTCAGCAGCAGTCTCCGCACCTTTGTCCCCAACTTCAAGGAATGGATTTGTTTCAATCTGCTTTTCAATGAACTCTTTTAACTCCATTGTATTGTATTGAAGAACTTGAATTGCTTGGCGCAATTCTGGGGTCATTATTAATTTTTGAGTTTGTTGCAGATTCAGTTCAAAACCAATTTTCATATTATCCATAACCCTTACATTCAAGATTCGTACCAACTTTTTAATTTTGGTCCGTTGTCTTTATAATTTTACCAAATTTTTACAAAAAAATAAAGCCCTATTTAAGACAACACCGGTTAATCCACTATAATTACTCCGGTGTTGTCTTTTTTTAGTGCTTTAAATACTACCTAGTTGATTTATCGTAAGGAATCCCTTCAGCTTTTGGTGCTCTAGATTTTTTTGAGGTCAAAGCTAGAACGACCATTGTTGCCACATAGGGTAACATTTTGTAGTAGTTTTGATCGATTCCCAATCTATAAAGAAACGGGATCAACGAAACCGAATAGGCAAGCGTTCTTAAAAAAGCAAAAAATAATGCTGCCAACATAATTCTCAAAGGTTGCCATTGCCCAAAGATCATCACTGCTAAGGCCAAGAAACCAAATCCAGCTACTCCTGTGTGCCCGCTTATATTGCCATCAGTAATGCCCACCGAATAAAAGAAACCGCCCATCCCAGCCAATATTCCAGAAATACTTACTCCTGCATATCTCATCTTATACACGTTGATGCCGACGGAATCAGCTGCATGGGGATGTTCTCCACATGCTCTTAGACGCAATCCAAACCTTGTTTTATACAGCAGAAAAACCGATAGAATCAAAAAGATAAATCCGATCATCACGGTTAGATAAGTTCTTTGAAAGAATAGTTGCCCGACAATTGGAATGTTTCCCAGAATCGGAATTTCACGAATATAGAAATTCACATTTGTTGTGATGCCATCGCTATTGAAAGACATCTTTGAAAACAACAATACCAATGCAGGTATCAACATATTCAAAGAGGTTCCTGTAATCACTTGATTCGCCTTCATATTGACGGCCGCAAAAGAAAGAAGTAGGGAATAAACCAAACCTGAAATAGCAGCCACCGTCATTCCCATCAACAAAATCCACTGAGGCGGAATAGAGCTGTTTTGTACACTTAAAACAAACAAGGCACCAAAGAAAGCACCGAACAACATGATTCCTTCAAGGGCAATGTTGATCACACCACTTCTCTCACTGAACATCCCCCCTAGGGCGACCAATAGTAGAGGCATCGCTACCGGCAGCATGTTTTGTACCAGATAATAGACTACATCCATTATTCAGATCCCTCCTTAATCTCCAAGTCTTTCTTGTCCTTTTCAATTCTTTTCTTGACAAATTTTCCTAATCCTGTATTCATGATCATTGCAAAGGCAGAAAAATAAATAATGACTGCCACGACCACATCGATAATTTCTGGTTTGTAACCTACTAGACTTGCTAGCGTACCCCCCCTTTGAATATGAGAAATGAATGTGGCTGAAAAAATTATTCCTATTGGATGGGCATTTCCCAATAAAGCTACTGCTATTCCATTAAAGCCCGCCGTCGCAATAATATTGATAGGTTCGTAAGTCATGCTACTTCCAACTATGGCAGAGGGTGCCAAGATCGCAAAGGCACCTCCCACACCAGCCAAACCTCCCGCGATGCTCATCGTCAAGATTATATTGCGTTTCCCTTTCATGCCGGCATATTCACTGGCGTGTTTATTAAACCCCGTTGCCTTTAATTCATATCCAAAGGTTGTTTTTTCCAATACAATATACAACACAACTGCGATGATGATGGCAAATACAATACCAAAGTTGACATTGGAACCATGAATGCCGAGTGCTGGAATTTGAGCACCTGAAGGTATATAACGCGTTCTTGTCATTGCAGGGTTATACATGGCTGCATTTTTCAATACCAACATATCCACCAAATACATGCCGATGTAGTTGAACATAATAGAGGTGATGACCTCGTTAACATTCATCAGCGCTTTGAAAATTCCAGGAATAGCTCCCCAAACCATGCCTCCTACAAATCCAGCCAATATAGCCACTACCCAACTCAGACCATCTGGTAAATCCAACATAAACACAGCATAAAGAGCAAAAAACATGCCCATTGTGTATTGGCCAGAAGCACCAATATTGAACAATCCCATTTTAAATGCAAAGCCTACAGCCAAACCAGTCATTAGAATTGGTGTCGCAAAATAAAAAACATCTCCAATTCTGCCAAGGCCTCCCAATGTCACATATCTTATGCCTGGAACCGCACTGCCTGGTCGTGCTATCAACATAACTAGAAATCCAAAAATTAATCCCAGCAGTATCGCCATTAAAGCAGCTGCCAAAGATGAGAATCCCTTAGATCCGGTGATCTTTTTTACGATGCCAATTGATTTAGATGACTTTTCTTGTTTATTAGCCATTGAAAGCCTCCTCACCCTTATTTCTTTTAGCACCAGCCATATATAAACCCAGTTCTTGGACCGTCGTCGTACTAGGGTCTAGTTCTCCCACTATTTCTCCTTCGTACATGACCAAAATCCGATCGCTAAGATTCATCACTTCTTCTAGCTCCAATGAGACTAACAAAACTGCTTTTCCTGCATCACGAATTCCCACCAACTGTTTGTGAATAAACTCGATCGCCCCCACATCCAATCCTCTGGTTGGTTGAACAGCAACCAATAATTCATGATCTTTATCAATTTCTCGAGCAACAATTGCCTTTTGTTGATTCCCTCCAGACATGCTTCTTACAACAGTTTTGGGCCCTTGACCACTTCTTATGTCATAAGATTCTATCAGTCGTTCTGCGTATTGTTCGACCGCACGAAATCTTATGAATCCGTTTTTTTGAAAGGCCTCCTGCCAATAGCGTTGCAACACTAAGTTTTCTGCCAAAGAATACTCTAAAACCAGCCCGTGTTTGTGTCGATCTTCTGGTATATGACTCATGCCGCTTATGGCTCTTTTTCGAATTGAAGCCTTAGAAATGTCTTCACCACAAAGTGTGACTTCTCCCTGAATCATCTTGTCTAATCCTGATAAGGCATGAACCAATTCTGTTTGTCCATTTCCATCTATTCCTGCAAGACAGACAATTTCTCCAGCATGCACATCGAATGACACATTTCTTACAGCATTATTTTTATGCGTTTTAGAAGCAACGGTCATCTGTTTCACAGATAACACCTTTTCTCCTGGTTGACTTCTTTTTTTGTCGATTGTAAAGCTGATATCTCTGCCAACCATCATTCGCGATAATTCTTCCTTGGTTGTCTTGTCAACATCTACCGTGCCAACGCATCGTCCTTTTCTCAATACCGTACACCGATCTGCAATTTCCATTATCTCATTGAGTTTGTGGGTAATAAATAATATAGATTTGCCTTCTTCTGCCAAATCTCTCATGATTTTAAGCAGTTCCTTTATTTCTTGTGGTGTCAGTACAGCGGTAGGTTCATCAAAAATAAGTATTTCATTGTCACGGTACAACATTTTTAAAATTTCAACTCTTTGCTGCATGCCCACCGAAATATCTTCAATAATTGCATCTGGATTCACTTTCAAACCATATTTTTCGCTTAAATCAATAACTCGATTTCTGGCTTCGCTTTTTTCTATCAAGCCTTTTTTCGTGGGTTCTACACCTAGGATGATATTTTCCAATACAGTAAAAATCTCCACAAGTTTAAAATGTTGATGGACCATCCCTATCCCCAACGCGTTTGCATCATTTGGATTGTTGATTTTCACAACTTCTCCATTTTTTTTGATAACACCTGTCTCGGCTTGATAAAGCCCAAACAAAACGCTCATCAAAGTCGATTTTCCTGCTCCGTTCTCTCCCAATAATGCGTGTATCTCACCTTTTTTCAATTTTAGAGTGATATCATCATTGGCTTTGATCCCGGGAAATTCTTTTGTGATGTCCAACATCTCAATTATATAGTTTGCCACCCTTATCACTTCTCCCGTTGTAATGACCGCACTGTCTTATGACAGTACCGATTTTGATTTGAAAATAGGGAAAACTCTCGCTTTCCCCATTTTCTCCACCTTTGATTCAACAAGATGGTCCTATCTATGTGTTATCGTCTAATTCTTACAGTTACTTTTTCTAGTCCAAGTTGAGCAACCAACTCATCTGCTGTTGCATTTCCTGCCGCATCGGCTACTTGGATTTCTCTAATAATTCCTAGATCTCCTGCGGCTACTGCGGCAAATAGCGCATCATAATCGGCTTTCCCAAATGTTTCAAAGCGATCAAACGCGTCTCCATCTGGATTGTCTATTACGATAGTGGGTAACCCAACACCATCATTTGCCGCATTAAAATATGTAGATTTCCCAGAATAAGTGTTCCAGCTGTCTGTCTTGTAAATCGATTCCAACACATCAATAACCGATGTAGCCAATCCTTTCATTGCAGAAGTTATGACCGTTTCGCTGTCATACCTTTGGTCCACATCCACGCCAATTACTTTCCCTTCTGCTTCCGCTGCTGCTGACATAACACTCTTGCCAACTGCTCCTCCAGCTGCAAAGATCACTTCCACACCCTCTTGATACATCGTTCGTGCAGTAGCTTTGTTCGTATCCGTCTCAGCAAAATTACCTGTGTAATGATAGGTAACTTCTATCGCACCATTTGCCAATCCTAGGTCGTTTGCTGCAGCTTCAGCCCCTTGTAAAAATCCATATCCAAAAGCTTGCACTGCAGGAACAGGCATACCACCCATGTAACCTAATTTCGTCATGCCATCCATCACAGCTGCGTATCCAGCCAAATAAGCAGACTCTTCTTCAGCATAAAAAATACTGGCAACATTATCATCTGTCCTAAAATCCGAATAGTCCGCTGTTCTAGGTGCACCATCCAACAATATGAATTTCACATCTGGATATTTGGTTTGCGCCTCATAGATAGCCACTTCGAACAAAAATCCCGGCGTCACAACCACTTTTGCTCCACCTGTTACCGCAAGATCTATCGATGCCAGATATCCCGCATCCGAATCGTCTTCAGGTTTGATGTAGGCATGTGGAATGTTTTCCGCTGTAGCGAATTCAACAACACCTTCCCACGCTCCTTGATTGAACGATTTGTCGTCAATGTTGCCTTTATCTGTAATCAATGTGATTTCAGCACCTTGTGTTGCGGTATCCCCTGAACATCCTACAATACTAGCCATCACCAACATAAAAACCATTACAATTACCCATGCTTTTTTACCCATTATTACCCTCCTATTCTATCCTTGGTATTACTTAATCTATCTTATGATCTATTAAGCCCTTTCTTATTCTAAGCTGTCTACGTACTTTTCTGCTTGAACAGCCGCTATTGCGCCATCTGCTGTTGCTGTAACCACTTGTCTCAAAGATTTTCTCCGAACATCTCCAGCCGCAAAAACGCCTGGTATATTTGTGTGCATGTCTTCATCTGTCACTAGATAATGGTTCTCCATATCCAAAATGCCTTCAAACAATTCTGTTATCGGGTCGTACCCTATAAACACAAACACACCCATAATACCATCTGCTTCTTCTGCTTTGTATTCTGTCAGCTTCTCTGTCTTTCTATTTCTAATGACTATTTCATTAACCAAACCTTGTCCTTTGATCTCTACAACTTCAGAATCCCATATGAAATCAATCTTCTCATTGGCAAACGCCTTTTCTTGTATGGATTTCGCCGCTCTCAGTTCATCTCTTCTATGGATAATATGAACTTTTCTTGCAAATTTTGAGACGAATATAGCTTCTTCTACCGCCGTATCGCCACCACCAACAACAAATACTTCCAATCCTTCAAAAAACGCTGCATCACAAGTTGCGCAATAAGAGACTCCTTTACCAATGAACGCTTTCTCTCCTGGACATCCAATCAATCTTGGTCTAGCCCCGGTGGATACAATTACTGACTTAGCTCGGTACTCATCCTTGTTTCCTTTTAGCACTTTTATCGTGGAGGTCAAGTCCACCTCGTGAATTGTATCTAAAACCCTTTTTGTCTTGAAACGATCTACTTGATCAATCATCTTTTGTATTAAAGATGGCCCTGTTTCTCCTTCTGAAGATCCTGGATAATTTTCAACTTCTTCCGTTTGAATAATTAAACCACCTTCTTTTTCTTTTTCGATCATAAGGGTATTCAACCTAGCTCTTCCTGCGTATAAGCCTGCTGCCAAACCTGCAGGTCCACCACCAAGAATAATAACATCGTATACTTCACTCATTTTCATTACACCGCCTTTCTATTACTGTGATCTAATCCTATTATATTCAAAACCATCCTTAAATGAAACCTATAAATCCAATCCTTCCTCCATTGTTAATAAAATATAATAATTAATGGTCTCCTTTGAATTCATTAAGTACTGCCCGCTTATTGATTACTTCCACTATGGACTCTGCCATATTGGTTGAATGGTCTCCAATTCTCTCAAGGTTGCTGATGGTATCTAGAAAGACAATTCCTGTGCTTGTCATGCATAGACCATCGTTCAATCTTGCCATATGATTTTTTCGCAATTCCTTTTCCATAGCATTAATTTTCTTTTCTTTCTCAAAAACAGCCATGGCCATATCATTATCCACCGTCTTAAATGTTAAGATAGCCAATTTATAGGTTTCATGAACCAGTTCCATCATTTCAGTTAATTCCTGCATGGCATTCTCTGAGAATTGATCTCCGTTCTCTATATTGTATAAGGCAAGCTCTGCAATATTGTCTGCATGATCCCCTACTCTTTCCACATCATTAATTGTATTCATAAGCGTTGTGACCTTGTCTCTTTGATCTCCTGTCAATGAAAGCTTTGAAATATCGACAATAAAATCAAGTAGCTTTTTCTCCATAACGTTCACTAGCTTTTCTTTTTCGAAAACAGCATGGGCCATCGCCTCGTCCCGATTAATTAAAGCATACTGAGCATCCAACATTTCTTCTTCAACCATCTTAGCCATTCTCAATACTTCTCTTGAAAATTGCGCTAAAGCAATGGAAGGTGTTGCCAACAATCGTTTATCCAAATATTTAAATGCACCAATTTGATCTTCATCCTCACCCTTGATCACTTTCTCAGCCAATCTAACTATTCTATTTGCAAAAGGATACATGATGATAACAGTAATGATGTTGAAAAATGTATGCGCATTGGCTATCTGTCTTTCTATGTTCACTGGTGAAAGCCACTCAACAAAAGTCTGAACAGGAATTCTCAAAAACATCATAAATAGCAATGTCCCCGTCACATTGAAAATCAAGTGCATCAAAGCAGCGCGCTTAGCCGTTTTATTGGCCCCTACCCCTGCTATCATCGCGGTCACACAAGTTCCAATGTTTTCTCCAAATAGAATGGGATAAGCCATCTCAATCGTCAGATGCCCACTCCCCCCCACTGCTATTAAAAGAGCTGTGGTTGCAGAAGAACTCTGAAGCACTGCTGTAATCACAAATCCTGCAAATATGCCAAACAAAGGATTGTTAAAAT
>Ga0334895_1003942_pt1 | contig 10925 bp, 13 predicted proteins | sample GraSluR3_MG_7_FD_207229 | JGI IMG/M metagenome (GOLD analysis project Ga0334895, IMG submission 207229) | Sludge microbial communities from methane-producing bioreactor in Wageningen University, Netherlands - Granular Sludge_31_05-R3 | ecosystem: Engineered > Bioreactor > Anaerobic >... | reverse complement strand
TTGCCAAACGATTGGCAATCTCTTGATCTGCGAAAGTTAGGGTTTGCTTTTCCATGATTAGCTCCTGTGTATTGATAGAGTCGTAATCATAGATCTAACTAATTTGTCAAGAATTATTTAGATAAACTTCTTGTCCATTTTTACGTGCAATGGTCTTTATTAACTGGTAGTGAAGATATGGAATGACTGCCCACTAATGTTAGCTGGTAGTGAAGATATGGAATGACTGCCCAATTTTGCTATGGCTAAGTGCCTGTAAAATATGGCTCGCTCATGCCCCCCTCACCGGTCGCTCACCGGTCGAGCGTGCAAGGGGTGAGAAAATATAGACTTACGGCTTTGTGAAATGCGTTTAGGGTTTGCATATTTTGCAGGGCTCGAAGTTTTTGATCAGAGCATCTTCCAGCTGGATTTGAATCGTTTTTTCTCCGGTATAGCGGCAATCGGCACGGTGATATTTCGTGCTTCCTGGATTGTAATATACCACGCTATCGCTCTGAGCTGGCAGCTCGTTCATATCTGCCCAAAGCCCTTTTTTAGCGAGTCTGGCATCTCGTTCGAGCTTCAAGAAGTCTTCCTGCAGGGTGAATGGATAGCTCGTATAGGCGTGTCCATAGCCTTGGCGGATAATCTCTTGATTTACAAAAAGAGAATCAGATGCCCTGTAGGCATAAGCCAAGATCCTGCCATAGCGGTCTTTATGATTTGTGCCGGCGTTGTTTTGATCATAGCGAAAGAATACACGCTCTGAATATAGGAGTTCTTTGAGAAAATCGCTTGCTTCCAGAGCATAGTGTTCCATTTCTTTGTTTGGGTGCACGGATTTCGGACTATCTACTCCGATGAGTCTGATTCTTTGCTCGGAGTTTTCTATGCGGGCGATGAAGGTATCTCCATCCACCACCCTGATTACGTCATATTCATCCCGGGCGATGCTGCTTTTTTCCGGGCAGGTAAAGATGCTGAGCAGGATTATGATGATCAAAGTGGCGATAAGGGCATATTTCATGATGACCTCAGGGGTAGATTATGTTGTTAATATTGGTCAGCGGATTGATGCCGATGGTCAGAGGCACAGAAAATAGCTCACTGAGTTTTTCTGACTGCATCATCTCGTTTGGAGTCCCCAGATCTAAGATCTTGCCCTCTTTGAGGAAGATCAAGGTGTCAGCGTAGTTTGCCGACAGATTGAGGTTGTGGGAGATGAGGACGATGCTTTTGTCCTGCTGTGCGCAGATCTTCTTTAGAAGGCGCATGATCTCCAATTGATAGTTGATATCAAGCTGCGAAAGGCTTTCATCCAAGAAGATATAGGGAGTTTCTTGGACCAAGGCTCGGGCTATGTATACTCTCTGTTTTTCGCCGCCGCTGAGCTCTTGGACATAGCGATTTCTAAGATCCCATAGATTGAGAAGATGCAGGGTGGATTCTGCCTTGTGGATATCAGCTTGAGAATATGAGCCCAGGAAGTCCATGAAGGGATAGCGCCCCATCAATACGGTATCCAAGACACTATAGTCAAATTCATTATGGATTTCTTGGGGAATATAGGCGATGATCTTGGCAAGCTCATCTTTGCCCATCTCATATAGATCTTTTCCCATGATCCGGATCTTGCCTTTTTGGATCTTCAGGTATCCCATCAGGGCATAGAGTAGGGTGGACTTTCCGGCGCCATTGGGTCCCAAAAGAGCCGTGAAGCCTGAAGCGGGAATCTTGAGTGTTACTCCGCGCAGAACTTCGTTTTCAGGATAGCCGCAATAGATATCTTCTGCTTTGATCATCTTCAGTTACGCCCCTCTTCCAGATCCCGAAGGGCTATCTGAGATCGTTCGTGATAATATGCAGGGTCGGGAAGCTCTAGAGCTTGGCTGAGATATTTGTGGGCTTCTTCAAGCTCACCATTTTTTAAAAATATCATCCCGATATGGTAAAAAAGCTCAGCATTGGGCTGATCATATGCCAAAAGCCGCGGAACATAGTCCAACGCTTTTTGATATTCTCCCTTTTGATATCGCAGCCACGCCATGGAATCCAAAAAACTGATGTTTTCAGGATCCTCTCTTAAGGCTTCGGTGATGAGACGCTCCGCTTCGATAAGCCGGGAGGGATCATCGAGCAAGAGATAGCCAAGATTGTTTTTGACGACAGGATCTTTGGGAAATCTCTGGAGTGCTTTACGTAGGATGCGCATCTGCGCCGGAATATCTCCTCTGAGCATGTAGTGATCCATGACAAGATCAAAATCCTCTCTGCCGCCATGCCCACGCGAGATCAGATCCTCCGCGAGATCAATGGCGCTTTGGCTATCAGCATCATAGATCCCGGCGAGGCTGGCGGAGTGGTCCTTCATGAAATTCTTCATTTTGGGTGGTAAAGGCGCTTTGAGGACAGCCTCATGCAGATCACGAAAGGCATTTTGATAGGCATTTGCCCGATCCTCACTATATCTCTCTTGGGAGACATAGATAAATGAGGCTTGGATGAGGTCTTGGATCCGATAGATCCTTGCCCAAAGCTCATCGGAAATGGCGAGATCGGGATCTTTGATTGAGCTTAGGGCCAAGATCGCCACTATCTTGCTGTCCTCCTGTGGGACTGCTATTTTCTCTGAAAGAAAGTCAGCCAGATCCGCCAAGGAGCCTGTATCCTCTGTCATAAATGCTATGTAGGCAAAGATCTCCAAAAGCTCTGCATCTCCTGTTTCCAGAAGCTCCGGCAATCTCTTTGTCACCAAAGAGTCTAGTCCGCTTTCATAGCACAACATCAGATATTGCCCCATGGATTCTTTGGCTTCGGGATAGCTGTATTGGGCGAAATGGTCATTGAGTTCTTTGATCATGCCCAAATGTCGATAGAGCCGGATGAGCTGGAAATCGGCGCTTGCGTCCCGCTCCGCGGCTTCCAAAATCTCTAGAGCACGATTGGGATCCCTCTGAATATAAAGGCTTGATACGATATAGTCGATCTGCGGGGCGCGATCCGGATAGCTAAGTGCTTTTTCCAAAAGCGAAATTGGGGGCAGCTCTCCCAGATCTGCAAGGTGAAGATATTCCCAGATATACACTTGGGGACGCGGATGCTCGGCTTTTAAGCGAGACAGCGCCCATGCTACACCTTCGGGATCCTCAAGATTGCGATATGCGCTATAGGCGAGGATCAGCATCTCTTCATCGAAGTCGTAGGAAATTTTGGCAAGCTTTAGCATGCTCTCTGCCCGCTCTGCCGAGAGCTCATCCTCTGCCGTGAGATACCATCTAAGGCTATTTACCAAGAGTAATTTGCGGATCTGAAAACTGGCAGGGTCATGCGCCAAGGCAAGGGTGAGAACTTGGTCTGCGCCGGCAAAATCTCCTGAGTAATACAGAAATGATCCAGCCGAAAAGAAATACATGGAAGCGGGATTTGGCTGAGAAAGATCCTCAGCGGGAGCTTTGGGCTGAGGCTCAAGAGGAATCGTGGCACATGCTCCCACCGCCAGAAGCAGGACTAAAGATAGGATTCTTTGAAGCTTCATTTGATCTTGATGCTGGAGGATATCGCATAGAGTTCCACCAGGATGGGCAGCTTATCTCCTGCCGGGAAATATACTATATTGTCCACGATATACGCTTTGCCGTCATGCCAAAAGGCATAGCTTTGGAAGGCGCCGCCGATGAGGTGCTTTTCATTCTTCCAAGCGCCCACGATGCGATGGGCATCATGATCTGCCAAGCGGGCTTGCTCTTTGCGGATGACCTCTTCATCAAAGACATCTCCTTCAAAATACTTCTCTCCCAGCATTTGGCGCCGAGAGATCAGCCAGTCATGATCGATGATGTCTTCCGGCATCTCTTCATGATATATATTGATGTATTTATCCGGGATCTCTCTATCTTGCATGCGAGCGCGATAGATGAAGGAAAGGAAATTCCCCACGCGATCGTTTGAATACAATTGGTAGTTGTTTGGGATCTTCATCTCAAATGGATATGGCTCAAAGAAGGAGCTTGGGATCACCGGCTGTTGATATGCCTGATAGCCCTGTCTTTGGGAATATCGGGTGATGAGCAGCTCAAAGATCTTGTCGCTCTGGATGGCGCCAACTCTCTCTAGGTTTAGGGGATTGCTGCCCATGAGATACATAGTCAATTGATCTCGGCTGGCGAAATTTCGCGCGACAAAGAGATCTCCCCCGCTTTGCTCCACACGGCTGATGAAATCTCCGGCAAGGCTTTCCCTCATGAAGTTTGAGACGCCGCCATCGCTCTGAAGATCTCCGATAAAGAGCAGATTCCGGTATTGGCGGTAGTCATTGACTTCGGAGATGCTTTTGAGGATCACTCGGAAATACTTCTCGGGATAGACTAGGACTATCTCACGCTCGATGCTGCTCTCGATAAAGGGCTTTAGTGCTTGCCAATTTGCCCTGTCCACAAAGACATACACATCACGCTCATCGCCCATTGCCAAAGGCTTGCCATGATCGATGATGCTATCGAACCTAGTGTAGCGAGCCGACTCTTTGTCGCCGGAGCCACAGCCCAAGATCAAGAGCATCAAAAACATGCTTAACACAATGTATTTAGCCATCTTTCCTCCCGGGTAACATAGCTTTTAGATAGTTGATTCCGCTGAGCAGGGTGATGCCGACCACTAGCCAAAACCAGATGCTGACACCCATCCTCAGAGCATTGGATATCTCCGGCAAATACGCCCATGCGGCGAGGGCAAAGATGATCCCCGTCATCTGCATCACGGTCTTGAGCTTGCCAAGTTTGTCTGCTGCTACCACTATTCCTTTGCGTTGGTAGACTTCGCGTAAGAAAGTGATCCCGGCTTCACGGATGAGAATGATGAAAAAGATCGCCGGACTCAGCCGATATGGAGGCATCCAGACCAATCCTGCCAGAGCAGAGAGCACTAGGACTTTGTCTGCCAATGGATCCATGATCTTGCCAAAATCGCTGACTACATTCCACCTGCGCGCCAAAGTACCATCGATGTAATCGGTGATGGAGGCGACTACAAAGAAAATCAGGCTGTAGTATGCCGCATATGCCCTATCCATTACAAAGATGGAATATACAAAAAGGGGGACGATCATAAATCTGATCATGGTGAGGATATTGGGGATGTGTTTACGCATTGTCTTCCTCCGCTTTGGATTCTTTCTGCACAGCATTGTTGCCGGCATCCAAAAGAGCATTGCGCTCGTAGGAAAGCAGGCTGAGGTAGTTTATGAGGGTCGCGATCAGACCCAAAGATGCCATCAGGATGAAGCTCCAATCAGCCGCATATGCCTCCCATTTCTGAAGATAGACCCCACCATAGTATCCGGCAGCGGTCAAGCCGACTGGGAAGATCAAAAGCAACCAATGATGGATGGCAAGACTTCTTTTGTGGCGCAGGATATCCACGGTATTGTAAAGATTGTAGACTCTTTTCACTAAAACATCCAGCTCATAGCTCAGGCGAGCAAAGATGAAGATCAGAAACATGATAAGCGAGACAAAGATGCTGAAGATCAGCTGCCGTATCTCCAGTGCATCGAGATCAGATGCTATCATCCGGTATGCGGCTTCTTGGCTGTCGATATCCGCATCATCCAAATGTGCCCTGAGCACCATGAGCACCCTGTCTCTTGCGTCCAGAGCGGCTGAGCCGGATTCAAGATGGATGGTGATGAGATCCTCAAAATCATAGTCGGCGATCATCTCGTCACTAAGCTGCAGATCATAGCTTTGGATGAGCTCCAGGGCTGCTTGGAATCCCCTTTCATGCTCCACCGAGGCTACGGCTGAGATTTGGGAGAGAGATTCTGTGATGATGCTGACCCGAGTGGTATCTGCCACATAGGCATAGATCGGCAAATCAGCTATTTCATCCTGGCGGAGCTTCACGCTGTGCCCGTGATCGTGTGCCAGATATGCCCATGCCCCAAAAAGCAGGGTGATCAGTAGTGTGATCAGGAAAAATTTCGTCTTCATGCTCTTTTCCTATCTTTTAGATAACTAGTAGTATATGCTTTTTTGCCAAGCTCTTGCTTTTGGGCGATTATGTCAAGCAAAGTCTTTTCTGCTGCCCTGTGCAGATCCGCCTCCCGATCTGTGGGATACAAAAGAATCGCCATGCCTTGGGGCGCGAGCATACGCTTGACTGCCGATAAAACGTTGTCCATGTCGCAGGTCATCTCAAAACGACTGAGATTGCGCGAAGAGAAGCTGCTCATCTTGCCGCTGCCGAGCTTACGCCAAGGTGGATTGGAAAGGATGAGGTCATAGCTGCCCTCTGTCTCGCGCAGATCATTATGAAGAATCTCGATCTGTAAATCACAAGCTTTAACATTTTGGCGAGCAAGCTCTGCCAAGTCCGGCTGGATCTCAACCGCGCTTATCTTCCATTGTGGGCGCGCCAAAGCACACATGATGCTCACGATCCCGCATCCCGTGCCGAGCTCCATGACCCTGATTGGCAGATCAGCGACAGCTTCCAGAGCTCTGTCTGAGAGCAACTGTGAGGCAATCGAGACCCCCTGCGAATCACGATCTTGATGGATCTTCATGCCCGCATGGGGCAAGATCACTTCTTTGAGGCGCAACGGGCATTCCGTCAGGAAAGCTCCAACATTCTGTCGATGCTTCTTTTGGCTTTTGCGGCAATCTCTTCATCTACGACGATGTGGTGAGATTCCTCCTCCAAAGCATTTAGAACATCCTGCAGATGGGTCTTTTTCATGTTCTGGCACACGGCTTTGGGAGAAAGCGAGATGATGCTCTTTTGGGGGTAGAGATGCTGAAGATAATCTGTCATACCATTTTCGGTGGCGATGATCATATTGTCGGACTCCTTGGCATAGCGCATCATGCCGCCTGTGCTCATCACAAAATCCGCCTGCTCTACGATGGCGGGATCACACTCGGGATGCGCCAGAAGCTTGTGCGAAGGATGTAGCCGACGCATCTTGCTGATGTCTGCCGTGGAAAAGCCCCATTGATGGGTCGGGCAATAGCCATTCCAAGTGATCACATTGCGTCCGCTTTCACCCGCTGCCCAGCTGCCCAAGTTCCGATCCGGGACAAAGAGGATGGTCTTGTCCTGATCTATGGACTGGAGCACTCTCACCGCATTCGAAGAAGTGCAGCAGATGTCGCTCTCGGCTTTGACTTCCACGGTGCTGTTTACATAGCATACGACTACGCTTCCGGGATGCTCCGCCTTAAACTCACGCAATTGCTCGCCCGAGATCATGTCTGCCATCGGACATCCCGCATCCAAGACCGGGAGCAGGACTCTGGCAGAGGGGTTTAAGATCGCCGCAGTTTCTGCCATGAAGCGAACCCCACAAAACACGATCAGATCTGTCTCTACTTCTTTGGAAAGCATCGCCAGCTGCAGCGAATCTCCCCGATAATCTGCCAATTCCTGAATCTCGATAGCCTGATAATTGTGGGCTAGAATCAGGGCATTCTTCTCTTGTTTTAGAGTCTTTATCTTTTCAATGATATCTTTCATAATCCTTTGTCCTGTTTACTCTCCGCTGTGGCCAAAACCACCTTCACTACGCTTTGTATCATCCAGAGCTTCCACCAGAGAAAACTCCGCTTCTTCGGCAATTGATATGACCATCTGGGCAATGCGCATGCCATGCTCGATCGCTACGTCCTCGTGCCCGAGATTGATCAGGATGACCTTGATCTCCCCCCGATAGTCACTATCAATGGTGCCGGGGCTGTTTAGGACAGCAAGGCCATATTTGATTGCCAAGCCGCTGCGGGGGCGGATCTGAGCTTCATAGCCACGGGGAAGCGAGATAGCAATCCCGGTCGGCACTGCATGACGATGGCCGGGGCGCAACAGCAGCTTTTCATCCAAGACGGCAAAGAGATCGTAACCGGCAGCACCATCACTCATCCGCTTGGGCGCTTGAGCACCCGGGGAAAGAAGCCTGTATGAGATCTTCATGATTTGCGGTTTAAGAGATAATCTGCCAAGATGCAGAGCTTTAGGCTGCGCTCTCCCAAAGTGGAGATGCTGGCTTTGGCTTGTTCTGTCAGATCTTCAGCCATCTGCCGGCTCTTTTCTATGCCATAGACAGACGGGAAGGTCGCTTTGCCCTGGATCTCATCTTTGCCCAAGGTCTTGCCCATCTTCGCTTGAGAGCCTTCGATGTCCAAAAGATCATCCACGATCTGGAAGACCATGCCGATCTTGTTGCCATAATCTTCGATCACTGCAAGTTCCTTGGCAGGAGCTTTGGCTCCGAGAGCGCCAAAACGCAGGCTCAGGTTGATCAAGCGCGCGGTTTTATTTGTATGAATAAAGTTCAGGGTCTTCTTATCCACTTTCTTGCCTTCGGAATCAATGTCCACCATCTGTCCGGCAATGAGCCCTTTGATGCCGGATTCTTGGGCAAGCTCTCGCACAAACTGCACCTTGAGACTGTCGCTGATCTCGGCATAGGTGATCAGCTCAAAGGCATTGATCAAAAGAGAATCCCCCGCCAAAAGCGCGACTCCGTCTCCAAAAACCGTGTGGCAAGACTTCTTGCCGCGACGATAGTCGTCATCATCTATATCCGGCAGATCATCATGCACCAATGAAAAGGTGTGCACCATCTCAATCGCCGCTGCTACCGGAGTGATGGGATCCAGACGTTCTTTGTACAATTGATATGCCAAAAGCGTGAGATAGGGGCGCATTCTCTTGCCGCCGGCAAAGGTACTGTAGCGCAGCGCTTTGTGTATCTCTTTGGGATACTCATCTTTGCGGGGAAGGTAGCGATCAAGGATGATATTGACCAATTCCTGCTTTTCTTTCATATCCTTTTTTAACAACACGCTTGCATCCATCATTCATCTCCTGCTTGTTTTTCGGGGATTTGCTCACTGAGAATCTGGATCTTGGCCTCCACCGCTTTGAGCTTGTTTCGGCAAAGCGTAAGATATTGCGCTCCTCTTTCATAAAGCTCGACCAATTCTTCCAGCTTCGTTGAGGTGTTTGAGAGTTCTTCCACCGTCTCTTCCAGAGCGGTCAAAGCATCATCAAAACTAAGTTCTTCCACTTTTTTGTCTTTCATGCAATTCTCCCGGTTTGCTTTTCTCCTATTATAGAGATATGAGCTATTCTGTCTATCAAAAAAGGCAGATCCGCAAGATCATGACCAATACAAAAACAAGCGAAGTATAAAGAGTCACCGAAAATTGCAAATCCGCTCACCGAAAATTGCAAATGCCAAAACATATACATATCCAAGAATCCAATTGCTTCCATACGTAATCCGTATTTGTATATTGCATATATCATTACGGGTTTATTCTCTTGATTCTAATGTTAATTGAGGACATCCTATCATCATCCTTTAAACACTTATCATACATCCAGGTTACCAATTGCATTTATCCTGTTCATTCTTGATGTTCCTCAAACCAGCGTGTAGCTCGGGCTTGGATTTCGGATTGCTGTGCGGAGCTGAGCTGTTTGGCTATCTTGTCCATGTTGCCTTTCGCCAGTTCATTTCCATTCGCTGCTGCAAGCAGATACCAGAAGTATGCGGTTTGATAGTTTCTAACCACCCCTTCACCATAGGCATAGCAGCTCCCCAGATTATTTTGTGCATCTGCATGTCCCTGATTAGCTGCTTTCTCATACCAATAGACAGCTTGCTTATAGTTTTTTACCACACCTTCGCCATAGTAATAGGATTGACCAATACTGAATTGAGCCCCTGCATGTCCCTGATTAGCTGCTTTCTCAAACCAATAGACAGCTTGCTTATAGTTTTTTACCACACCTTCGCCATAGTAATAGGAACGACCAATATTGAATTGAGCCTCTGCATGTCCCTGATTAGCTGCTTTCTCAAACCAATAGACAGCTTGCTTATCGTTCTTTACTACTCCTTCACCAAGGTCATAGCAAGCACCAAGAATGAATTGAGCCTCAGCAAGTCCCTGATTAGCTGCTTTCTCATACCAATAGACAGCTTGCTTATCGTTCTTTACTACTCCTTCACCAAGGCCATAGCAAACACCAAGAATGAATTGAGCCTCAGCAAGTCCCTGATTAGCTGCCTTTTCGAACCAATACACTGCTTGCTTATAGTTTTTTACCACACCTTCGCCATGGTAATAGGAAAGACCAAGAATGAATTGAGCCTCAGCAAGTCCGTTTTCTGCATTTCTGATTAACTCATCTAAGAAATTGTCGTCATTTGCAAACAGTGGGATAAAAAGCAGTGCTATCAGCAGCGCCACAAATATACTACGCATAATGTCTCCTTCTTTATTAGTTACCCGGTGCCTGATCACGCCAATCGAGGACATACATGATCTCCTCTTTTATTCCATATCTACACAAGATCATGCGACCAATTGCATTTTTTTCATCTTAAATTTCTCGTCAAGGAATAAATTGGGAGTTTGGGTGTATTTAGGTACATGGCTGTTATCTGAATAGGGTGAAAAGAGTCACTGAAATCTGCAAATTGGGTCACCGAAAACTGCAAATTCCAAAATAGATACAAATCCAAGACTCTAAATACTACCTAACGAAACACGTACTGGTATATTGCATATATCATTACGGGAATTGTTATCTTGATTTGAAGCTGATAATAGTAACTACCACTTGGACAAAACATTGCCCGATTTGCAGGTTTTGGTGATCAAAACAATGAAATTTACCAAAAAAGACCATTGCACGTAAAAATGGACAATATGTTTATCTAAATAATTCTTGACAAATATGTTACATGTATGATTATGACTCTATCAATACACAGGAGCTAATCATGGAAAAGCAAACCCTAACTTTCGCAGATCAAGAGATTGCCAATCGTTTGGCAAGCCGCAAACACTTCCTTAAAGACGTGGATCAATTGCTGGACTGGAAGAGGATCAACAAATTGATCAGCAAAGTTGAGATCAAAAGGAATTCTGTAGCCG
>Ga0334895_1003941_pt1 | contig 10928 bp, 6 predicted proteins | sample GraSluR3_MG_7_FD_207229 | JGI IMG/M metagenome (GOLD analysis project Ga0334895, IMG submission 207229) | Sludge microbial communities from methane-producing bioreactor in Wageningen University, Netherlands - Granular Sludge_31_05-R3 | ecosystem: Engineered > Bioreactor > Anaerobic > Unclassified... | reverse complement strand
CCCCACATATTCAATGACCGCGGCCGTTGTCATAACGATGGGATCATCCTGGTCTATTCCGAAGCCCTTCAGATTCGCCGTGCCGAACTGACGGCAGAGGCGCTGAAACGCGTCAGTCTGGTCGAAGTGCCAGTCGGGAATCCGGTTTACAACCATGGATTTTCTGTCTCCGATTATCTGGCGCAGGGCCTGGTCCTCATCGTAGAGCGACTCCTGCAGCAGCAGCTCCTTGGGATCGAGACGATTGATCTCCAGGGAGAGATACTCATGAAAGCGTTCCTTTTTTACAGAGGTCGCTTTAAAGTCCCCGGTAGAGAGATCCAGATATGAAAAACAGGCGGTGTTGCCGTAGATCCCGAAAGAGAAGAGATAGTTATTCCGGCGATTATCCAGGTAATCCTCTTCCAGAACCGTTCCGGGAGTAATGATTTCGACAACTTCCCGTTCGGCGATTCCCTTTCCTTTTTGCGGGAGGGCAGTCTGTTCACAGACCGCTATCTTCTTCCCGGCTTTCAGAAGCCGTCCGATATAGGCAGAAGCGGCATGATAGGGTATGCCGCACATGGGAATGTTATGTCGTTTGGTCAGAGTTATGTTCAGAATTCCCGATACTTCTCTGGCGTCCTGTTCGAACATCTCATAGAAGTCCCCAAGCCGAAAAAAGAGGATTGCGTCGCGGTGTTCCTTTTTTATGCGCCGGTACTGGCGCATCATGGGTGTTGTTTCAGACATTGAAAGGCCGGATCAGCCTCCGGCGTTTCTCATCAAGCGTTTGATAACCAGATCGGTAATGTCCGCATCCTTGGAGAAGAACAGGATGTTCGGATCCTGAGCCTTATAGATAACTGCGTAACCTTCCTGTTCCGCAACATAACCAATGGCCTGAAGAATCTCGGATGACAGGGAGGATGATGCCTGCATGCTCTCCTTCAGGCGATTGATACGATTTGTCATGACGCTGTGGTAGTCCTTCAGATACTCCTGCTTTTCATCGATCTGCTTTTCGATTCGAAGAACCAGGGACTCATTGCTGTTTCGCTGGGCGTCCAGCTTGTCTTCCTTGAGCTTATCTATCTGATTGATGATACTGCGTCGTTCTTCCTCGTAGGTGTTCTGAAGTTCTTCTATCTTCCTGAAGGAGACAGACTCCCGGAAGTACTGACTGAAAATTTTAGAAAGATCGACAACCCCTACCCGGGATATAACCTGACTGTAGCCTGAGCTGAGAGCAAGAGTCAGCAGCAGTGCAGAAATAATTCGTTTCATCCATTCTTTCCTTTGCCTGGATAAATTGTATTGTTCCCTTCCGGTCTCATTCTACTATACCCGTTCTACATGGTCATGGTAAAGGCAATTATGAAATCAAGACCGGAATCGGGATCATCCTTGTCTTTGAAGAGCGGACCGGGCTGCCATTCGATACCGTCGTCCAGGATCTTGAAACGTTTTGCAAAGTAGAATCCCAGGGGAATACCCGGGATGGTTAGTTTCAATCCGCTCCCCAGGGTAAATTTGAAGTCTTCGAGTTTCATGTCCTGAAACTTCTCCAGTCCAAGGTGGGGATCATTCTCATCCCGGAGATACATAAGCGTGGCGCTCGCAAAGTTGTCGAACCAGAGGAATTGCTCAAAGATCGGGAAGGTGAGATTGAGTCTGCTGTCCCACCTGCTCTGTCCTCCGAGAACCCTGGGCCAGCCCAGGGCGACTGTCATACCGTCTATATAGAGAAGATCGGCGTCGGTGGCGGCCAGATCTCCGTTGAACTGGGGGAGAATAAAGGCGAATTCGGTGTGGAAACCAAGGATCGAACGGAATCGGTAGCTCTTGCCGATTATCGTATCCAGCAGGGTAAAATAGATATCTCCCGTAGTAGTGGAGCGCAGGTAATCCCGGGTGGAAGGAAGAAAACCTCCCGTATAGGTAAAACGCTGGTTCAGGTAGTAACCCCTGGAAGGGTTATATATCAGATCCCTGGTATCGAAAGAGAGGGAGGTCCATAGACGGGTTATGGGCAACCATGTTTCCAGGTTGTCCCGGACATCGGAACTGTAGGGACGGTAGACCTCGTCGTCATACCATATATAATTCAGGGAGGTGGAAAGTCCGGTTCCAAGACCGATACGTCCCAACCAGGTATTCCAGGTATAGCCGGTGCTGATCCCCAGAGAGGCTTCGTAGGAATCATATTCCATCAGATAGTCCGAGGGGACTCCTTCGCCGTTCTCTATGGCCCATTCGTACTCTTCATAACTTTCGAAGGGATCCGGAGCACCTATATTGTTAGGGGCAATCAGGTCCTGATAGGCGCCGTCGATAAGCATGTGTTCAAAACCGAAGTTAATACCCCCGTACCAGCGGTGACCGAAGAGCCAGTTTTCCCTGAAGGAAAGGTCGACGCTCTGGCTCCGGGTGGAAACTTCAGCCCCGATGGAGATCTCCTGTCCGCGGCCAAGGAAATTCTTGTCCGCCAGGTTGATGAACCCGACCATGGGGAAGCCTGTAATACCACCCGTAAAGGAGACACCGAAATTCAGATCGATGGTTTTTCCTTCTTCCACGTTAATGACCAGGTCCATCAGATTATCAACGCTTCCGGCAGGGGTCTCGGGATTGACCGCGGAAAAGTATCGTGTGTTATAGAGGTTCTGCAGACCCTGAACTATCTTTTCCCGGGAAAAGACATCCCCCACTTCCAGCGGGATTTCCCGTTCGATAACATAGTCCTTTGTTTTTGTATTTCCCTTGATAATGATGTTTTCAATGTGGGCCCGTCCCCTTTCAACGATTTCCATCACATATGAGATGCTTCTATCCTGTTCATTGCGGATTTCCCGCCGGTCTATCTGGTTGAAGATGTAACCGTCGTCGAAGTAGAGGTTGGAAACCCGGGTAAAGTCTGCCTGCAGGGCAGTACGGTTCAGTACAGCCCCCTTTTCCTGACGAATGAGCTTATGAAGATCTTCGTCGCTGAACAGGGTATTACCCCGGAATTCCACGCCCCCGTAGGTATACTGGGATCCTTCTTCTATATAGAAGGTAATATCCACATAGTTTCTGCCCTCATCCTCCTGCTCGGGAGTAGGAGTCTGTCGCACTTCGACAATCCGGGCATCGACATACCCCCGTTCCCAGTAGTAGGAGAGGATAATCCGCTTGTCCGCTTCAATGGTGCTTTCCTGGTATATACCACTGGAGAAAAGCCCCTGTTCCTTGGTTTCAAGCCTTCGCTTAAGGGTTCTGTCGGAGACGAAACTGTTTCCCGAGAAGTAGATATTCTTAATACGGGTCTGGGCACCTTCGTTGATGTCAAAATAGACGACAGCCTGTCCCTTTTCGTTTTTTTCAAAGCGGCCGCTGACCTCGGCATCGGGGTAACCCTTTTCGATGTAGAGGGTGCGAATAGCTTCGGCGTCAAGCCGTACCTTGTTCCTCGTAACCATGTCATCCCGTTTAAGGAGTACGGTATCGAGGATCTCGGAATCCCGCAGGTTTTTATTGCCGTTAATAATGATCTCATCTACCAGGGGACGTTCCTTGACGGTGAATTCGATTACCACGGATTCAGTCCCCTGACTGCCTTCCACCGCATCAATGGTATAGCTTTCAAAATAATCCAGGGCAAATATCTTACTCTGAAGCTCCCAGGAGAGGGTATCGGTAAAAGGTTCACCTATATACTGATTTGTTATACCTTCAAGATCGTATTCACTGACGGACAGGAGACCCTCGAATCGGATATCTTCGATAGGTTTTCCAACCCACCAGTTGTCTTCCTGGGTCCACGCGCTAAGACAGAGTAGCAATAATGGAAAAACAAGCAGCGTCTTACGCATACAGGCTCCTTTAGAATGATAACGACCACGAGAGTCCCACCTTTGCAGTGGTAATACTGGAAACTATATCACGAAAATCCGGATACACCGCCACATCGAGCAGGAAAAAGGGTGTTTTCCATTCCAAAGATATCTCCGTTTCCAGCGAATAGATATTCTCTCCGCTATAGGTGGAAAAAAACTGCTCGTTCGACTGAACCTGAAGCATAGCTTCAAGAAAAACATCGTCGCCAAAGTACTTTCCCAAAAATAGGGTTGTGTTGTCAAGATAGCGTCCTAACTGATTCGACGGAATGCTTCCGTGCCGAGTGCTTTGCTCCTCCACTACCATCCTGTCGAAAAGGATGTTCTGCAGGATCTGGGTCCGTATACTAAAAAGATCAAGATTGAAGATCTCTTTCATGGACTGCTCAAAGGAACGCACAATGCCCAGCTGACCGATTAATAAGTCACTGGTCTGAATAATGGCATCCGATGGTGTAATGGGTTCTCCTGCACTACTGCCAAAGATTGAGTAACCTAACAGGGCGGCTATTTCAGCATCGGTTTTACTTGGCATCGCCTCGAAGCGGGGAGAAAACTGACTGAAAGGCCGCTCATCCACCACAAGGTAAATCTGCACAGTCTCTCCCTCTTCATCGATCTCACGGAGTTCTGCCCGGGCGGAAAGCAGGGGGTCAAACTTTATTTCGTTTTCATTAAATTTTACCGCCCCTTCGGTAATAAAGAAGTTCCGCTGAAAATAGAGTATAATCCCCCCCTGGATCTCGACCTCACCCAAAACCGCAAGGGTATCATTGCCGCTGTCGTACCGAACCGTCATTTCCTGACCTGTTTTCGCAAAACTGCGCAGAATAGGGAGATTCTCCGAGGGCCAGAGAAACTCTACGCTGCGTCCGGTTATGAAGGTAAAATCGGTACGCAGCGTGTGGGGCGACGGCGGCGGCGGAGATTGCATCTCGTTGGTAAGAGTGAGTACGGCGGAACTCAGCGTAAGGCGTCCGCCCAACTCGGTACCGCTTCGGTCGCCGATAATATTGAAACTGCCAATGGCATAGCCGTCCAGTTTAAGCTGTCCGATATCGGTTTTAACATGTACTCCCCGATTCGGGCTTGTCCGTATACGTATGTCGTAGGTAGCCGGCACCCAGTGTTCCAGGGCAAAGGAGAGATCAGCGCTGACGCTTGATGTTCCCACCGGAAGGGAGAGGTTATTTATGAACAAGGTATTTTCTTCCAACAGAAGCTGACCATCGAAGGGGCCGATATTTTCCGGAATTACCGGAGACTCAGCAGATATATTGCGGGCGACCAAAACCCCGTTGAAATCAGGATCGTTCACAGGTCCGCTCACCCTGATGTTTTCACCCCTTACGGTTCCGCTGTTCAGGTAAAAAAAGGGAAAACGAAAGCCCCCCTGCAGGGGTTCCACATCGAGACTGATTTGTTCCAGCTCCGCATTGATGTTCCCTTCTGCCAGCTTACCGTTTAACCGAAGCTGCAGAGGCAGAGGTTCAACCAGGGCCAGAGAGAACTCGCTATCCTGATTCAGGGTACCCGAAACCGAATTCCCGGGACCTCCATAAAAGGCAAACAGATCTCCGTCGAAGCCAAAGCCTATTTCCCAGGGATCCTTTTGATCGCTTCCCAGTTGAATGTCCCGCACCGAAAGCCTGCCGTCAAAAGGGTTTCTGATAATCTCATCCAGACGTATACGATCAGATATTTCGACCGTATCCATTCGTATTTCCAGAGTGCTTCGGAGTATTTCATCCTGGAAGGGCAGACGCAAATCCGCCAGAAACTCCACATCCCCCTCCTGGAAACGGAGAGCGCCTCTTCCCTGCTGCAGATTCATTCCAAGATATTCCAGATCTAATTCCCGTATTTCCATACGATCCGACTCCAGGGTAAAGACCGTCACAAAGCTGAATGGGTCCTGATTCAATTCTCCTTCTTCAATCTCCAGACGCACATAGATATCCGGTTTTTCAAGAGCACCGCTGAAAGTAAGATCCCCGGAAAAATTCCCCTCCACCGGGGACTCGCCGAAGCGCTGCAGGGGCGCGTTTCTGACGGAAAAATCAGACTCTATCCGGCCATCCCTGAGAGACAGAACAGCCTGATACTGTTCATCACTGTCCCTGGAAAAAAGCTGCAGCCAGCCGTCACCCTGGAGCGAGAACAGATCGCCGGTTCTGAACCTGTCCAGGGCAAAGTGTCCGTTCCCCCGGACAGTGGAAATATCATCTGAATATTCTATATCGTAAATATTAATCCGACTTGAGTCGGCCACCATCGAGACTCGCAGGAAGTCATCTACCCGGGTAAAGGGAAGATTTCGCAGGGTTAAATTCTCTACCCGGACAAACCAGTGTTCTAAGTCCCGGTAATATCCGCGAGAAGTAAGGTCCAGGTGAACAGTTTCCCGGGTAAAAGGAATGGGGAACTCCCTTGCCTTAACATAGAATCGCCTGGACTCATCAAGATCTATGAGGAAGGTGTCTATGTAATCTCCCTGTAGCACCAGGTTCCCATCTCCGTAACTTCCACGTATCCGATAGGGAATACCCTGAAGTGTTGCAGAGGCGGCAAATTGGATACCTCTCTCTGCGTCTGTCTGCAGGGCCACTGATCCTTGAGCCTGGTATTGATCATAAAGCAGTGAATCCACATTAAGTTCGAAGCCCTCATTCCCCCCGCTGAACTGAAAGCTAATCCTTCTGTTGGGATTCTGTGGATGATCCACAAGGGCATTGGGGAGATAAAAGGTATAGTTATCGCCTTCCTGATAATGAAAAAATGAGCTGCTCCAGCGCAGATTCTGCTCATGCAGCAGTTCAGGAGTCTGCCGACCGGAGAGAAGCTTGACGCTGGCATCGAGAGGAATATCCTGGATTCTCCCTGTGTTCTGCAGAAAACCCGATTCGGCATAATATCCGCCTTCCAGGCTGATATACCCGCGACCTGCATCAGCTGATTCCAGAGGAACCAGAAAATCATACTCCCAATCTCCTCTGCTCCGACGTATATCCCCGGTTAAATCGGGAAAGAGAACATCCCCGACACGGAGCCCTCCGCTGGCTTTTACGCTGAAGGCTGAACGCTGGAAGTCAAGATCACCGTTCAAGAATGCTCCGGTAGGCAGCACAAGGTCTCGCAGCTTTAAACTCCCCGAGGGGAGCAGCGAATCCAGCAGGATGTCCCCCTGATAGGTCAGTATTCCCCTGTCAGATTCAATATAGAGAGGACTCAGTGCAAGGCGCCGGGTGTTCCCGTGAAATCTAACTCGTCCGTCAAAAATGACCGGCAGTTCGCTTCGGGACATGTCGAATAGAAGATCCCCCCGATAATCAAGATCGGCCAGGTCAAGATTAAAGGCTGCCTCCGCATTTCCGCTTAAAACAGCGTCAAACCAGGGATCATAATCGGCAAGGGATCCGCGGGGAGTAAAAAAACCGGCGGGTCGAAAATCTTCACCGATAAAGCCGAGTCTGACCCTGCCGACAACCGGATCATACTCCATTTCCAGATCAAAGGGCTCGCGGTCCTGAATTTTCCGTACCTGGACCCGTTCAGGGGAATAATCCACAAAGAAGGTAATACGGGGCAGATCGAAGAGGCTGCTTTGTATATCCCGCATCAGGAAAGAAAACTCTCCCCTGCTTCCGGACAGGCTCATCCCTCCCGATACGGAGAGATACGACTCGAAAGCGCCGAAGGGAGCATCGGTACGGCTGTCTGAATAGCCGACATCGCCTCGAACTTCAATACTGAAATCCTCGTTTTCGCGTCGGATGTCGAAAAAAAGGTGATCAATCCAGGTCTGATGAGAATCGTCCCTGTAGTGGAGCCGCAGGTTTCTGCCGCTTACAACCAAGCCCTCATGCAGATCCTCGCCAAAGAATTCCTGCTGCGGGGCAGCTGCAAGCTCCATGACCAGACGGTACAGATCTTCATCCTGCTGCATATCAAAGCTGATGGCAGTATTTTCGAAGCGGATCTCCCGGACAGCCTGCAGGGGCTCTTCGGAGAAAATGTCAAAGATATTATAGGTAATCCTCAGTTTTCGTATGCTCAGCAAAGCTTCGCCGGGAGTTCCGGGATCGAGTATTTCCATGTCCCGGATTTCCAGATGCCGAAATATCGCAGGGGAGATACTGCCATACGTGATGCTTCTTCCGATTTTCCCTTCCAGATATCCAATCAACTGATGCCTGAACTCCAGCATACTCCGGTCCAGGGCTTTCTGAAAGGGCCAGAGGATGACAACGGTCAGACTAATAAGAAAGAGAAGCAGCAACACCTGTACTATATGTATATTCCGCCGCGATAATGCCATTATGTAATCCGGGCCCTCCGGGTCTGGACTGAACTCATCATACTATTGTACCAATATATTACACCATTGATGGGGATCACTTCCATGCCGCGGAGGAACTGATGGAAAAAATCAAAAGCTTTTTTGTCATCGAGGGTCTCGATGGTTCCGGGACTACAACTCAGCTTCATCGTATTGACCGGATGGCCGAAGGGCTTTCTCCGCCTCTTTTTCCAACCTTTGAGCCAACGGACAACCCCATCGGGACCCTTATTCGAAGAATCCTCCATAAGGAATTGACCGTTCCACATGATACCCTTATGCGCCTTTTTTCCGCGGACCGCTCCTTTCACCTGTATGAAAGCAGGCATGGGATTCTGGACCGTATAGCTTCGGGGGAAACAGTACTCTCTGACCGCTATCTTTTTTCCAGCATAGCCTACCAGTCCCTTTATGTCTCCATGGATGATGTCCTTCAGCTTAACCACTTTCCCCTCCCCCAGCGGGTTTTCTTTATTGAGCTGTCGCCGGAACTGTGCGCGTCCCGCCGAAAAACCCGCTCCAAAGAGGAACTCTTTGACGAAACGGAAATGCAGCGTAAAATCCGGGATAACTATTACCGGGCCTTTGACCGCTTCCCGGATCTCGATATTGAGATTATCGACGGAAGCAGCTCTATAGATGAGATAACACGGATTATCTGGAGATCTCTGCCCTATCCGCCGATACAATAAAAGTGAGGACCCTGGTAATCCTTCTACTATCGCTCTTGATTATCCCCCGATCACTTTCCGCCTACCCGATTCAGTATGCGGAACAGTTCTATAAGCTTTTCCATACACAGTTATACCGTTATCCAGAAAATTATGAGGAGAATATCTGGTACCTTGAACGGGCCCTCAAGTCCGATTTCTGTAATCCCCTGTATGCCCTTGGGCGACCTATAAATGATTCGACTGACTGGGCAAAATACCGGGCACTCTTTAAAATGCATGTCAATCTGAAGATAATCGAGCAATACCGGGGCCTCGCCGGCAAGTTCAACCGGGAAAAAGCCTATTTCTTTAATGCCCCATGGAAAGAAGAAAACCTTGAAAGTCTCGAAATCGCGGAGCATTTTTTCAGGACCGCCCTCTATTACTGGCCAGAGGCCCGTCGATGGGCCCGGGCTGCATCCGTAAAACCCTGGGACCATTACGAGGGGATCGAGGCCTGGGAGGATGAACGCTATCGAATCATGCAGGGAGAACTGGATTACGGCGAAATAATCCGGATGGATCTGGAGCACCTTTCCCGGGTGCGTGCCGAGTTTGAAGCCATGGACGAAAACACCTACTGAATAAACATGGCATCTCCATAAGAGAAAAAACGGTATTCCTTCCTTACGGCTTCTTTATATGCTTCCAGAATATTTTCCCGTCCAGCAAAAGCGGAAACCATCACCAGAAGACTTGAGCCGGGGGTATGGAAATTGGTGAACATATGGTCCACTACCCTGAACGGATAACCAGGAGAAATGAACAGATCCGTTGAATTCCTTCCTGCATGAAGCTTTCCATCGGAAAAAGCGGATTCCAGGGTTCTGACCGTTGTTGTGCCCACTGCGACTACAGGACGCTTCTCCCTTTGTGCACGGTTTACCGCCTCTGCAGTCTCCGCTGGAACTTCATACTCCTCTGTATGCATACGGTGGTCCGCAAGCAGTTCAGACCGGATAGGTGCAAAAGTCCCGATTCCCACGTGGAGGGTAACATAACGAAGCTCTGCCCGTTTCCTGATTCGATCGAGTATGTCCGGAGTAAAATGAAGCCCCGCGGTAGGAGCAGCGACGGATCCTTCCTCCCGGGAATAGACCGTCTGGTAGCGTTCGCTGTCGCTCTCGTCGGCTGAGCGCCGTATATAGGGCGGCAGGGGTATGACTGCGTTTCGCTGCAGGTATGCCCCATCGATGGGTGGATCAAAACGAAGAATTCCGTGGTCACCGGGTTTATCCACCAGAACAGCCTCTACACCTTCGGGAAAACTGTAGCAGCGGCCGATCTTCTGCCGCTTACGCCGTTGAACTACCGCTTCCCACAACCCGGGTTCCAGCTCTTTTAACAGCAGAAACTCAACGCTGCCTCCGTTTTCTGTCGTACCGAAGATTCTGGATTTTCTTACTCTGGTATTGTTGAATATAACAAGGGAGTTATCCGGAAGGAGCTCCGGAAAATCCGCCATATGATGATGTGAGCTTATACCCTTTTTCCGGTCCAGCAGAAACAATCTTGATTCTCCCCGATGCTCCGTCGGGTACTGGGCTATAAGATGTTCAGGCAGGTCAAAAAAGAAATCCCTCGTCAGCACTCCGTTCTCCCGCTTCAATTTTCAGGTGTTCATAGGCCAGATCGGTAACCATCCGTCCCCGGGGGGTCCGCTGAAGAAAGCCCCGCTGGATCAGGTAAGGTTCGTAGAAATCTTCCAGGGACTCAATTGCCTCTCCCACGGAAATGGCAAGGGTTTCGGCGCCGACGGGTCCTCCGTTATAGCGGCTGATTATGGTCGCGAGAATCTGCCTGTCCAGCCGCTCAAGGCCGTATTCGTCTATTTCCAGCCGGCCGAGCCCATCCTCCACGATTTCTTCCGTTATAATACCATCGCCGGATTTTCCGAGGATCTGCGCGAAGTCTCGCATTCTTTTCAGGAGGCGGTTTGCCACCCGCGGAGTACCCCGGGCGCTCAGGGCGAGCCGGGCGACAGCTCCGGGGGTAACGGAAGTCTCCAGAATACCGGCG
>Ga0334895_1003928_pt1 | contig 10952 bp, 8 predicted proteins | sample GraSluR3_MG_7_FD_207229 | JGI IMG/M metagenome (GOLD analysis project Ga0334895, IMG submission 207229) | Sludge microbial communities from methane-producing bioreactor in Wageningen University, Netherlands - Granular Sludge_31_05-R3 | ecosystem: Engineered > Bioreactor > Anaerobic > Unclassified... | reverse complement strand
CAGAGCATACAGGACAGTTTCGGCGCCATCCCGGACGCCGCGGATACGACCGTTTCCGCCGTGGACCGGGTGACCGCCGCAGGTGAGCGGGCCATGTCGGTCTATGAGCGACTGGCGCACCAGATCGATTCTGTACTTGCCGCTGGCGAGTACGCGTGGCGGTACGAGGGCGGGCCTATGCCCACGAGCATCCACAAAGAGCAGGAATGGGATTTTGCAGAGATGGAAAGTGCGGCCAGAATCGGGCAACAGGTAGCCGAGGAAATGGAGAAAGCCAAAAAGGTTACGGATGAGGTAGGCAGCTCGTTTGACGATCTTGTCACAAAGGGAGACATGTGGACGAAGTCATTGACTGATGGTCTTGCGGATGCAATCGTAAATGGTCGCGGATTAGTAGACGTATTATCAGAAATAGGGCGACAGTTTGCTCAAATGCTCATATCACGGGCCTTATCAGGTGTTTTTGGCGGGGTTTTTGGACTCTTCCATGGAGGAGGCGTTGTTGGTGAAACTTCTACGAAAACATTTCGAAGTTTCCATCCAATCAAACGCTATCACTCAGGCGGGTTGATTGGTGCCGACGAGGAAATGGCAATTCTTCAAAAAGGCGAACGCGTGATCCCGCGTGACGCTCCGGGCGCTGTCGTTATAAACGTCCTCGATAAATCGGATCTGGAGCGCGTGACATATGAAGCGATGGTGAAATACCCGGGCGTGCAGATCGTGACCAATCACGTGATGCGAAACATGAACGAGCGCGGGGCTCTCGCGACGGGGGTGAAATAAATGGCAGCGCCGACGCTGAAACAGTACCTGTCCTCAAGCCTACCGACGGCGGATTGGCCGAATCAATCAGCCGCTTCGGTGAAAATCGATGACAACGTCGCGATATTCACGGCACCGAGCAAACTATCCCAACGCGTGACCGTCGCCGCTCCGTTTTTGCGCACCTGGGCCGTCATGATCCATTGCCTGTACGAGGCGGATAAGGCGGCCCTTGAGGCCCTGTGGGAGGACCGAGGTGGCCGGGCAAAGCCTTTCAAATGGGTTCATCCAGAGGATGGTCAGACCTATTTCGTGCACTTCGGGGACTCAACTATCACATTTCAACGCCTTGGCTCCGTGACGAAGGCGTGGACGGCGGCGCTGACGCTGACCGAGGCACACCCGGCGGAGATCAACAACGATGAGGGCATATAAGGGGGTGTAACACTTGCCGCAAGGCCACGAAATCAACGCACAGGCTCTGGATGCGCTCCGAGCTGGCGACGTTACGTATCAGGAAATGCTTGAAGTTTTCGACGGGGCCGATTGGTGGGCCTTTACAAACGGGCCAGAGCCGTTTACAGCCAAGGTTCTCGTTGGACGCGAGGCGGCGAGTTTTTTCCCATTCACTCCCGAGAAAACGACGGCGGAGACCGTTGGCTCGGAGGCGTATTCCCAGGCAATCGTCGGCGAGGATGTTCAGATATTCCACGCATCACAGACCGCCGGCGGCGGCGTCCAAATCACGGTCTGGGCGTATGGATCCCTGGTGCCTATCTCTCAAGTTTCACATGACCTTTGGGGTGCGGATCATCCATTTCAGGAAATCGCCGGAGTGTACTGGAGGAACGGGATTTACTACGTCCTGGGCAAGCGCTTTGCCGAAACATGGAATGGATACAAATGGGTTGATACGTCGAACCCTGCCTGGGCGGCGTGGAACTCGTCAACCGGGACCTGGACATATGGATACCTTGCCGGCGAAACATGGCAACCGGGTGTCAAGGTTGTACAGCAAGGGACGATTGACCCGTATGAAAACCTGTATTGCCGGCGACTGGATGGCGGGCGCCTTTGGGCGTGGGAGGTGTCCCTCTCCGCGGCAGAGACCGCCTGGCCGGCGATCCTCTCTGGGGCGGTATCGTCGGAAAACATCGTCGAATCCTACGGCGTGACAGGGGTTCCGTCAATCGCACAATCGACGGAGGCCTTGGACGTCCTGCTTTTCTATTCCAAAACGGACGGGTGGACATGGCAATGGAAGTATAGTGCGGGGACAAAGGAGAAGATTTGGGAATCAGGGGCTATCCCTTTGGCCGGTGCCGGGGTCCTGCATACGTTTCAGGGCGAGTACAAGATCCTCGGGGCCTCTGCACATGGGGTGATGCCGACAGTTGCGGGAGCCTCGCTCCCATCATCGCTTTCACTCTTGGGGGCCCGGGCGATAAGCGAGTCCTATGCGCGGGGTTTTTACTATTCCGGTGGGTATCTGAAGACATTCCGGCTCAATCTGGAGACCGGCGTCATAGACCAGGCGACAGGGACAGGGATATCTCTTTCAGAAGCCCCGAACAAATCTTTCTGGCCTGTCTATGTAGATGCCACATCAGAAGTTTGGATCACAAATAATCACAACAGGGTACAGTTTGTCAAAGTGGATCCCTCTGACGGCTCCGTCGTATGGGTTTGGGACGACTGGGCGGGGGTCCTTGGCTCCGAGCCGGCGGGCGCTCGCCTGGTGCCGACGTCGGTATCAGACAGGACGGCGGCGGTCTGGTGCGGTGGAACGGCCGTCACGGGAATCTCCCTGGGCACAGTCGCGGCGCAAACCTCCGCGGCGGGCGTGACGTCGTACCTGGCCGGGCTTTCTACGGTCTCGACGGGTTTCGCCGGCGACATGGGACAGGGCGACCCGTGCGCGACCCAAGCCAGGACCTCGGCAAATGATCTCCTGGTCCCGTACCTGACATGGTCAGATGCCGGCGGGCAGTTTCGGATGGACCTGCACGTGGCTCGTTTTTCCCCTGGTATGGTTCTCCAGGACACGGCAACGACAGCCGGCATTTGGTATCACGACTGGGACGCCGGATACCCAAAACCGGACGAGTGGCACGCGGCGTTTATGCCGCAGTACCATCAAAACTTTTTTGGCGTCGTCAATTTTACTGATATGGGCTACGCGCCGATTTGGTGCGATGTCTCGCCGTGGCTCCTGAACGAGAACGGGGTACGGTCCTACTACCAACAGCCGGACAGAATTTACTACGTGGCGGATACACTCCTGTTTTTCGAGGAGCTCCCGATATCTCGGAGTACCTATCCTGACGGGTGCCACGTGGCGCTGGCGGGACTGGACGATAAGCGGTACAGGTTTTTTGGCTTCGATGCCAGGGGCGAGATCGGTTTCTGGTCCTGGGCGCCTGGCGACGATGCGCCGGTGGAGAAGACGATCGAAACCGGGTGGATGTCCAATTACAGCACCACGGCGATTTTTACCACGCCTGGCGGGGCTTTCGGGGCCCTTTTCTGGGATATTTTCTCTCGGAAACTCCGTTTCCTGCGATCCTCGGCGGCAAATGCGCGCGTCGTGGACCAGGTGGCGCTCAAAGTGACGACGTCAAGCGACCCGATAAACACGATACAGGACCCGATCGACACAGACGACGCCTTCATGTCGCTCTACGCGTCCGGGCAAAGGGCGTGGTTTGGCCTGGAAATGACGGGCAATTATAGCGTTCGCGGGCTTGGCTCGTCGTCGGTCTATGAGGAACACGATTTTATCCCCTATCCCTTCCGGCGTGAGGGTATCCGGATGGACCTGAACAGCCTGGAGAAGCAGACGAAGGTCATTTTACCTGACACAGAGGCCCGGGATATCCGCGAGATGGTCCGGGCCGGGACGGATTTCCGGGGTAAACGCTGTATTCTCCGCCGGCTTTTGGGCGGGGCGGATCCTTTGGATGCCGGCTCTGTGATAACACTCATCGACGGGTATATCCAGGACTGGAGCACGAACTCGGAACAAGGGCTTATCACGTTTACCGTCACACACTCATCGGTGGATGCGAGGAATCCTTTCCCGCCGCGGCTTTTGTCGCTGAATTGCGGGCATAAGTTCAAGGGGACCCGGTGCCAGTACCTCGGCTCTGCGGACTTTTGCGACCACACGAAGCCGACATGCCAGGCACTCAATAATCTCCTGCGCTTCGGGGGCTTCGAGCACGTCGCGGCACGACAGCGGAGGGTCCTGTGGCGATGAGGGCATGGACGCCTGAAATGACACGGGAAGAGGCTGTGCTCCGGGCGATTTCGCGCGTTGGAGAGCCTGGGGCGCTGGCCGACGAGTGGAACAGCGAGGCGCCGAACTGTCTCCAGTTTGTCGCCTGGGTGTACGGTTACAGCCTGGGAGACCTATCCGGCAGGCTCGGTGAAATCGGCTCGTTTTGGCCACAGATCCGGGCATATACGGGATGGCCGCTCCGGCCGGCGGAAGAGGGCCCGCTCCCGGGCGATATCCTGGGCTTGAAATTCAGGTTCCAATGGCACGTGGGAATTTATACCGGAGGGGATCGTTTCGTCCACGTCCTGGGGCGGCAGATCCGCAAGTCCCGCTTGAAATATTGGCGTCGTGAAGTTGTTGGGATCCTGGCCATGCCGGAGCCGGAGGAGGTAGAGATAACATGACAACAGCAGTTTTAGGGGTTCCCCTTTACGGGTGGATCATCGGCGGCGTGGCGATTGCGGCGTGGATGTCATCTACAGGTTACAGCGTTACGCAACCGCAATTTGCACAATTCAGCGATCCCGGCGTGGGGTCGGGCCCATGGACGAGTCAGACGACGAGCCAAACGGCGGTCCCGCTAGTTTTCGGCAAGGTGCGGTATCCGCTCCCCCTCCTGCACTACAGGCTTGATGGAGACCAATACCGGAACATGTGGCTTGTTCTGGCCGTCGGGGAGGATTGGGAAACCCTCTCTGATGGCGATTATGAAAACATTGTCCACGACATCTGGATCAATGACTACAAGATCCATGAAATGGCAGACTATACCGAAGATGAGGGGTTAAAGGACAAAGACCACTCCTGGTATAAATTTTATCCTAACGGTCTGGGGATCAGTTTTCCTTGGAATGTCTCGGCGAAACACGTATTTACCAAACACGCTCCGGTCGGAGAAACCGCGGAGACGTACACGCTAATTTGCACACATGACGCCGACGAGGGCAACGGCCCGGTTCAGGTTAAAGTCAGAACAATCCACGAGTGGCCGGAGGGTGGCGCGAAACAGTACTGGCGCGTAAAAATCAAGTATTTGGAGGATGTTCCGGGCTCCAGTGTAATCGAACAAGCTTGGCAAGAGGAGTATTTTACTGAAACTCAAACCGTCGAGGCAGGGAAAGAGACTGAAACATATGATGTGGCAGGGACAGATGAACGTTTTTGGACTATCAATCTACCATATCGTGGCAACTTCAAGGTTGTTTTAGAGGTAGGGAGTTATTATGATGTACACCCACGAATAGAGCCTGGCCCAGAGCCTCAAAGGGAAGAGTTTGAAACTGCAATAGAATGGTTTCAGGCATGGTTAGCATGGAGAGCTTTATTTAACACAGCACAAAGAGAGCCAGAGGAACATGGGAAAGTATATTTGGATGCTGTGGAGATTAACGACCCGGGAGGCGTGACTGAAAACTGCAATTTCAATGGGACGTCCTGCCTCCTGGTTCGTATCCTCGACAACACGGGAGAACTTGCAAGGCCTTCCGTGACGGCATTGGTTGAGGGCGGTCCAAACAATCCCGCCGAGGTGCTTAAGTGGCTTTTGACAAACGAGGAGTTAGGCCGCGGAATCCCGGACGAGCATCTGGATAAAGGCGCTTTCGCTGATGTGGCGGAGGCAATGGATGCCTACGGCTATACATACAACCGGGCAATTTGCCAGCAGAGCACTTTTGAAGCAGTCCAGCAGGATATCTGCACATGTGGACGGATTCTATTAGCAGAATGGAATGGGATGAACACGCCGTTTGTGGATGAGGAGATCCCGTCAGACCAGGTGCCTGAAATTGACCTGGATAATCAGGCCGTAGCCGGAACATTGTCATACTCACAAAAGGCCCTGAAGGACATACCGAACTCCTTTGAGATCAAATACGTGGACAGCGATATTGACTATACGTTGCAAGACCTCATTACAGAAGACGCGGCGCTCCAGGCACAGGTCAGGACAGTAAACAAGCAGACGATTCCTGTCCTGGGTACGACGAAGATGAATAAGGCTTGGGAGCTTGGATGGTATCAGATTCAGTACCTGAAATCTGACATGACCATGTCATTCGAGCCACTTCCTATCCTGTGGGGGACGCTATACCCGGGATACGTTTTCAAGGCTCTCTCCGTCGAAGATCCGCTCGTCAACGGGACGGAATGGATGGTCGTCGGGATAGACGAAACCGAGCCGGGGAAATACGTTGTAAAGGCTACACAATACCGGCGTGATGCATACCACGCACCTGCAATTACTGAATGGGCTCCGGATGTGTGGATACCAGGCGGGATTTTGGGCGTCTCAGAGGGCACCCAGGAATCTACGGCTGGCATGTATGTCACGCATACCGTGACGGAGCATTCCACATCCAACGAGGTGCGTGTTAATTTCACCGTCCACAATATCCCTGCCGGGGCGAAGCGGGTTCGGGTGTACCGATCCTATACGTCATACATGCAGGGCGAAGTGGAGCCGGTTGGATATCATCTTGTCGGAGAGATCATCCCGCCTATCAACACGCTGACGGTGATCGAGCCGATCCGGTACTCGCCGGTATATTATCGTTTCCCGATTGTGGACTCGAAGGGCAACCAAACGGATATCGGGAGCGCACCGAAGGCCACAGCCTACCCGTTCCTGACGCTTGATGACCTTCCGGGCTATGGAGTAGGAGACTACGGCGTCTCATTTTATGGAGGTTAATGTTATGGCTAGATTGTTTGTGGGCGGAGCTTGTAATGTTGGAAAGGGTGCCATTTGTCACTCAGTGGCGGGGACGATCCGGAGCTTGAAGCAAGGGCAGGTGGTGCGTGTTATCGAGGACCCTGTTGAGCGAGCCTCGCAAGAGCACGGGTTCACCTTTGACAGTTTTGTCGTCAGCAGAATCTACGTCCGGGCGCCACAGGCAGGGCTTTCGATGATTTATCGCGCAATCGACCTAATGAGCGAGGGCGAACCAGAGGATATCGTGCTGGTAAATGAAAGTCCACTGGCAATCCTCGGGTATATGACGTTTTACGGTTTTTTGGCCTGTGTCTCGTTGAAAGAGCGAACAAAGCTTATAGAAGTATTGATAAACCTGGCGACCCTCCCGGAATCCAGGCATTTGTTTATTCAGCCATGGAAGAGCCAAAGGCCATCACGCCTGGCGCGAGCTTTGAATATATCCATCATGCCATTTATCTCGATTGCTGGAGGCCGGGGAGAGATCCTGCCGGCGCAGGATGACAGAAACGCGACGGTAAAACAGGGGGCCCTGGAGGCTCTAAACCTCCTGGGGATCCATGGAGGTGAAGCGTAATGGCCCAAAGTTACACAACAAACTATCAGTTTGTGAAATATGATCGCTCAGATGTTGGCTGGGACATCGGGCTGAACGGGAACTGGGATGCTTTGGACACCCTGCTGAATGGTCTTGAGCTGGAGGACGGAAACCTTTTGTCCACGATCCAGACACACGAGGCGGCCGCAAATCCGCACGGCACTGGGGTCTCAGACCTCTCGGATGTATATGTTGGAACTGGCCCAACAGAAGGCCAGGTGCTCAAATGGAATGCTACAAATGCCAGGTGGGAGCTCGGCATTATCGAGCCTCCTGAATCCCTGGACGACCTGGGAGATGTAGACGCCCCGTCACCGGCGGACGGTGACGTCCTGGTCTGGGTGGCTGCTCAAAGCGCCTGGGTTTCATCGGCGGCCGGTTCAGGTGGAGCAACGGTCCTGGGTGGATTGACCGATGTTGACCTGACGACCAATCCGCCGACAGATGGTCAGGCGCTTGTGTTCGATGCTGTTGCAGGTATCTGGGTCCCGGGGACGGTGCAAACGCAGATAGATTCGATCGGGGACATCGCGGACGTCACGGTTCCGGAGCCGGCGAGCCTGACCGGCGGGGAGATCCTTGTATGGAACAATAACACGGCGAAATGGGAGGCTGGGTATCCCGCAGCTCTGGAGGCCCCGCCTGTACAGATACAGGTAGGTGTGGCCACGGTCCCCGGGAGCGAATCCCTGGCGGTGACATTTCCCCAGGCGTTTGCTGGCGCTCCGAGCGTGGCACTCGGGCCGGAGAGTGCAGGAAGCCCATATATCGACGCGGGGACCGTCACGTCCTCCGGTTTTACACTCGTTAATCCTGAAACATCGAGTGTGGATGTTCACTGGATCGCCATTTATGGCGCTACGGGTGGCGGAAGCGGAACGATCGTGACGGGTGAAGGTCTGCCGATTGATGCCGGCGGGCAGATAATCACTATCCCATCAATGCCGGAATAAAAAGGAGGGAATGAGATGGCACGTAAATTGTTACGCAACCCTGCTGTGGATCAATGGCTGGATGTTTGTACTGGGCCGGCCATCTTGCGGTATTTGCACGTGTTCAACGTGGATAAGCTTCAAGGTGCGGATATTGCACTGGCTGTAAGGGACACCTCAATTACGGAGCTGCCGGCCCCTGCAAGCGGTAGCGTGGTCCCGACGGGAGAGACTGGTCCGCGGCCGTATGAGTACTTTGTTACGGCAATTAACGGCGACGGGGAAACTGAACCCTTTGAATTGGGAAGTATTGAAAACGGAGCGATATTACTGGACGACACAGGCAATTATCACACGGTCTCCTGGGATGCCGTTCCGGGGGCATCTGCTTATGCTGTCTATGTCCGGGAAAATCATACTTTGTGGAAGAGAAAACTGGAGACCTCCGGGACCTCGCTTGTCAATGACGGCTCCTGGAATCTTGCCTACAGTCCGCCGTGGCTGAATATGACTACAATTACGTGCTTGCTTGATTATGAAAACCTCGGAGCAGGTGCGATTCTCCAGACTACCTTCGACGCGGAGATCGCGACGGGTGAGAAAATCGTTTTCGCCACGACCAACAGCCTCGTCAATCTCTTGGCGCGATACGTGGAGGTGTAGCAGATGGAGCGGATTAAAGACTTGCGGAGCGTGACGCTTCCGAGCGGAAACCTTGCTCGACGTGATGTGCAGAGCCAACTTGTGTCGGTCCCGACGGGGAAATTCACGCGGAATTGTGTGCTGACCGGGAAAAGTGCTCCCGACATGGATTATCCCATATATTTAAGGGCGCCCGGATTAGTACAGCCGCACTCTGGAATCAGTCCAGAGGGGCTTGGATATTTTGATGCCTCTGAGGGGACAGCGACTAACGTGTTTCCAACGCATAACGCGATTGTTTTAGACTCTGACTACTGGGCCGCGTCAAGTTTGGGGTGTTGGATTGCCTACCATCACGAGCTCAGACCGACGATGCTCCGGGGGTACAGGTTTATCACGTACAACGGATATACTCCGCGGGTCTGGCGCGTGGAGGGAAGCAACGACAATGCGACGTGGACGACCCTGCATAGCGTAACCGTTGATTGGACGTGGGGCGACGGAAAGCAGGTGGTTGAGCAGGAAATCCCTTCTGCGAATCGTGATTATTTCCTGCACCACCGGCTAATCGTTGACGAGTTTGACGCGTCGTCAATACGGATTTACTATCTCCAGTTTTGGGATGCCGCATGTTCGAGCGCCGCGGATTTTTACCTCGATGTGGACGCGGAGAACCCTTGCCAGCTCGCATTTGCCGATGGGTATAAATCGACAGGGGAGCCGAAGGATATCCTGTTTACGATCAACGCATCAACAAATATAGAAATATTAGATTTTGTCACGACGCCTGACGTGCTGCTTGAAGATGGGCCTATCGCATGTGTTTTGTTTGCAAAATACGATTCTACTGAAAGCTCTGTGTCGTTTATAGGCGAGCCGTTGCTAGACAACGACACGATCCTTTCGCCTGAAAAACACGGCTATATTACTAGTTATCCACAACTTTTTGATGGGGACCTTAATACATACATAAATTCAACCAATATGAACAATATATATGGGGCAGAGATAACAAACGGAGCATTAACGTCAAAAATATTCGTTAAAATAGTTAGTAATACGTCTAATGCAGAAAACATCGTTGAAATTTCAGAAGATTACGGAAGTACTTGGATAGAGGCCATTAAATCCCCAGGTTCTGGTTACAAAACTATCTATCAAAATCTAGACCGAGTTTACGATGTTACCAATATACGCGTTCGCTATGTTTACGGGAAGATTTTTGAGCTACGGATGTACGATGCATCACGGAAGACAATTCACAAAATGTCTGAAGGGAAATTTTATGAATACGATGCGGTTGAAGAAACATGGAATCAGGTATACAAACTCCCGCTCGGGTATTTCTCCCTCTGGAAAAACCCAGACGGTTCTGCATGGGAAATCGGACCCTTCACGCCGACACACATCCCACAAATGGGCATAGCGCCTTGGTTCCGTAAAACTTCCGGCGGCGTGGCATTGTAAGTCCGAAACGCAACAAGCATAGCAAGGCGATCCCTGAAAACAGGGGTCGCCTTCCTTCTTGGGAGGTGGCCGGCATGGTGATTGCGGCGTGTGGGTGCTTCGCCATCGCGGCGGTGGCGGCGGTGTGCTTAGTGATTTTGCTCTTTGGAGGTGGGGCCCATGAAGAAAATATATCTCGATCCTGGCCACGGCGGGCATGACCCGGGGGAAGGGAGAAAGGACGGTGATCACGATGCGGTTCGAGGATGTGTTCAGGGTCGTTCTGGGTTTTGAGGGTGGATACAGCAACGACCCGAACGACAGGGGAGGCGAGACGAATCTGGGGGTAACAGAGGGGACCCTTCGATCCGCCCAGTCGAAAGGCTGGGTGCCTGCGGACGTAACGGTGAAAACGCTGACGGTAGAGCATGCCAGGACCATCTACAAAAAGGGCTACTGGGATCCGATCCGCGGGGATCTTCTTCCTGAACCGCTGGATTTAATTCTTTTCGATTGTGCCGTCAATCATGGACCGGGCGGCGCCACGAAGCTTCTCCAGGAGGCCCTGAATTCGAT